>CAJDVO010000003.1_pt1 | contig 31362 bp, 32 predicted proteins | sample 7391281 | NCBI WGS metagenome assembly CAJDVO01 (sample SAMEA7055709, study PRJEB34461) | soil metagenome | biome: terrestrial ecosystem; feature: Peninsula; material: soil | place: Antarctica | collected 2016
GCACCCACCTGAGCCAAGTTAGCATGGGCCATATTGCCCAGTGCTAACAAAATAAAGCAGCACAGAATCCTCACGGCTGTGCCTTGCTAAAAAACAATGTAACCTCACCAACGTTAAAGCCCCACTTAGTGACTTGTGCACGATTGAGCATGAAGCCATCTGTTTGTAAAAACATCCAGTCATCAAATTTCACATGAATACTGCTGTCTTTGTAAGGTAAATCTAAGGTGTAGCGCCAGCTAAATACTGATCCTGCACTCCGCCCTTGGGCCTCGCCAATCACATCACCAGCGGTACCACTGTAAAGGTTTTCAGCAAGACGTTTAATCACCCAAATCCGCTGTTCTTTTTCGCCGTCGTCATATAGAAACTGTTCATCAAGAGTCAGTACATCGTCTTTTACCGTGCCGGTAATTGCCACAGTAAAACGACGCTTAACTGCACCAGAACGGTCTTGAAACTGACCATAAGCTTGGGTGTCACCGGCGAAATAAGTGAATAAATCAAGCTTGGGTTCGGTCTGCGCATAATCTTGCACTTTAGGTGAGCTACAGCCTGCCAGCAGCACTAAGCTACACAGTGCAAATATATAGTTACGTATTTTCATCACGCATGCTCCAGTGTCAGTTGCACCACATCGGTGGATCGGCTTTCAAAACCCACACGACAATAATCGAGGTAATAACGCCAAATACGTTGAAAACGTTGATCGTAGCCAAGCTCTAATAGCTGCTCAGACTGCGTAGCAAAGGTTTGCTGCCACTGCTGTAATGTACGTGCATAATCTTGCCCAAAGGACAGTTCATTACTGACTTTAAAGCCATGTTCCTGCACCAACTGATGCAACTGCTCCTTAGAGGGCAACAGGCCACCTGGGAAAATAAACATCTGAATAAAATCAACATCATTTTGATAACGCTCAGCACGCTCATCTTCAATGGTGATGACTTGTAAAACAGCTTTACCGTCGGTTTTTAGTAAACGTTTAAGCTGGGTAAAGTAATCATGCCAATACTCTTTACCGACCGCTTCAAACATCTCAATACTAACAATATGATCAAACTGGCCTTGCTGATGACGGTAATCCATCAAATTCAATTGTGCGTGCTCAGCCAAACCTTGGCGCTGCATACGTTGATTAGCAAACTCAAGCTGCTCAGTGGATAAGGTAATACCGGTCACATTGCAGCCTTGCTCGGCAGCGCGCTCGGCAAAACCACCCCAGCCACAACCAATCTCGAGAATATGATCGCCCGCTTGCCAGTCCAGCTCATCCAAAATACGTTGATATTTCTTGGCCTGAGCCTCTTCCATACTTTGCTTAGGATCAGTAAATAAAGCACTGGAGTAGCTCATGGTTTGATCTAACCACAGCTGATAAAAATCATTGCCCAGATCATAATGTGCGCTGATATTTTCACGGCTGTTTTCAATCGAATTATGGTTGGCACGGTGACGTTTTAAGAAACGCTGATAAAACCAATTAAAGCCTAAGCGCGTATCACTTAACGCCTGCTCATTGGCTGCACCCAGTTGCAACAAACTGTATAAGCACGGCGTATCAATCAGCTGATCGGCATAAGCTTTGGCAAAACCCAACTCGCCCTGACTGCTAAATAGCCAGATAAATTTCAGCGGTTGCTTAATAATTAACTCAGCATGCACGCCAGCATGAATGCCAGAAAAACGGCGCTGCTGCTCACCAATAGTTACGGTTAACGAACCATGTTGGATACGTTCAAAAGGTAAATGCTTAAGTAACCAAGCAGCCAATTTGGGCGAGCGCCATGAACTGAGCAAGCCCGTTTGTGTGCGCGTTAACATAATGTCATCTCCGAATGGCTGTATTGAATAGCTTCTAAATGCTTAGGTGTGCGGTGAAACTTACCGCCTTTGATTACGATTTTTAATGCCCACCAATGAATCAGAGCAATAACTTTGAGCATGCTTAACGGGGCAAAACCAACTTGTTTAAGTAGATTGCCATCGTTGAGCTCTAGCACTCGCCCCGCTTCACTGGCGCTAAAAAACTCAACGCCATCACGTGTTTCACGAATACTAGTAAAAACTTTGTCGGCTGGCACACCAAAACGAAAATGGTAGCGAGCATCCATATCAATAAAAGGTGACACATGAAAAACCTTTTCCGCTTGCGCCTGAATATTTCTTTCAGTACTGGCGTCCAACTTGAGTACATAGTGATGCCACTGACCAAAGGTGTTACTGACCTCGCCAATAATCGCTAACAACTGATTATGCTCATCGTAGGCGTACCACATCGATAGCGGATTAAAGCTGTAACCTAGAATACGCGGATAACAAATCAGCTCAACACGTGCCGGACGCTCAATGTCATATTGCGCTAGAAAACCATCAATCCACTGGCGCCACGGCGTGCCATCACGTGATCCATGGTCTTTATAATTCAGGCTGACTAAATTAAAGCGATTAAGGCTGAGCCAACGCAATTTCTGCGTCTCTTGCTCAATGCAATCGATATCAACTTTAATACTAAGCGTGCGATATGCAAAGCGATACTCCACCGGCTGCTTGCGGGCATGTGCCACTTGACCGATGTAGAGTTGTGAGCTCATTACGCCTCCCATGGCAAATTAATCTGCCAAAGTTTTGCCACACGTACCGCACTGGCGAGACCATCTTCATGGAAGCCATAACCACCGTAAGCGCCAGCAAACCAACAGTTTTTACGGCCTTGAATATTAGGCAACTGCGCTTGCGCTTGAATCGCTTGGGTATCAAATACCGGATGCTGATAACCAATAGTTTTCAATACGTATTCAGCCCGTGGCTCAACAATTGGATTGAGGGTGACAAAAACATTTTCTTTAGTATTGAGTGGCTGCAGCTCATTCATCCAATAGGTCACAGCTACTGCACGCTTAGCTTGGTAATTTTCACCACTGAGGTAATTCCACGATGCCCAAGCCAGCTTTTTATCGGGCATTTGTGCAGGGTCAGTATGCAACCAGGCGCGATTGTATTGGTAGGTAAAACTCTTTAACAAATCAAAACTTGAGTCATTGAGTAAGGCGTAGGCTTCATCCGCGTGGCAAGCAAACACCACCTGATCAAACTCATGACTTTCGCCGTCAGCAGTGCGCAACAAGACTTTCTGTTCAGGCGTTTCACCCAGCACAACATTGATCACACCCTGCTGATACACAGCAAAGTTATCCAGCGCGATGATTTTTTCTAAATAAGTACGTGCACCATTAATTACTGTGCGCCACTGGGGCCGCTCATTCACATTAAGCAAGCCATGGTTGGCAAAAAACTGTAAAAAACTTTGAGCTGGAAACTTGAGCATGGTGTCGGTTGGGCATGACCAGATCGCCGCTGCCATCGGCAGCAGATAATCCTGCTGCATGGCTTTGCCAAAACCGTTTTCACTTAAATACTCACCCAGAGTGAGCTGCTCTGGCAAGCCTTGCACAAGGTCAGTTTTTGCGAGTTTATTGAAGCGCAAAATATCTGCAATCATGCGCCAATGACGTGGCGACAACAGATTCTTGCGCTGAGCAAATAAAGTATTGATGTTATTGCCTGCATACTCCAAGCGAGCCTGATCAATGGATACAGCAAAGCTCATATCGGTTGGATGAGTTGCTACATTAAGATACGCAAACATCGCTTTCAGCAATGGATAGTTTGGCTCGTTATAAACAATAAAGCCGGTATCCACTGGAATGGTTTCACCACCACGCAAGGTGACATCGATGGTATTGGTATGCCCACCCAAAGTTGGATTCTTTTCGAACACAGTGACGTCGTGTTTTTGGCTGAGGAACCAAGCGCTGCTAATGCCGCTGATGCCGCTGCCAATCACTGCCACTTTGTATCGTTCCTGAGGGTTGAACATTTTTCTGACACCTTGCGAGAATTTGCTATATATTAACTATACACAACTTATACAGCCGTACAAGATATCAATATGAATAGAATTATTTCGCCACACAGAATCTGGCTGATTGGTGCCTCACAAGGCATCGGCTTAGAGCTGGTAAAAATTTGGCTTGAACAAGGCCACAGCGTCATTGCCTCCGCCCGCCAAGCCGAGCAATCAAAGGACTTAGCTGAGCTTAAGCAACGCTACTCCGGGCAATTAGAATGTTTAAATGTCGATGTCAGTGATGCAGAAAACTGTGCAACGCAAGCAGAGCAGGCATGGTCGATATTCGATGGTTTAGATATATGGTTTTACAATGTTGGTGCTTACCACCCGATGACCACTGACGAATGGGATTTATCGGCCTTTGTGCAGATGAATCACAGTAACTATTTAGGCGTGGTAGCGCTGATGCTGCCTTTACAGCAGCATTTTAAACAGCAAGGTTATGGCCGCTGGATTTGGAATGCCAGCTTAGCCTCATATTTTGGTTTGCCCTACGGCGGTGGTTATTCCGCACCCAAAGCTGCACTGGTGAATTTAGCGCAAGCTCTACAACCTGAATTGGCCGAGCAGCAGATTCAATTACAGATTATTAATCACGGTTTTGTGCGGACCCGTCTTACGGAAAAAAATGATTTTGCCATGCCAGGGCTGCTCGAGCCCGAACAGGCCGCGCAGCAAATAGCCAAAGGTATCGAGCACAGCAACAGCTTTGAAATACGTTTCCCATGGCGCTTACGCATCATACTTAGCTTGCTGAAATTTATGCCCTACTCTTGGTCATTGGCACTGACCAGAAAAATGTTAAGGACTTAACTATGTCTGTTATGGCACAGGTGTTGGACAACTATAAAAACCTATTTGAAAACTTAAGCATACAAACCGTTGAAAAAGATTTTCTACAGGTTTTCAGTAGCGACGTGTACTTTAAAGACCCCTTTAATGCGGTACATGGCTTGCCGCATTTACAACATATTTTCCAACATATGTTTAGCACTTTGCTGGAGCCACAGTTTCGTATTATTGATCTCGCCGGCAGCAACCACAGCGGATTTTTAGAGTGGCAACTCACCTTTAAGCTAAAAGCCAATGGCGACAAGCAGTTTATCCAAGGCGTCAGCAAGATTGAAATTAACGCAAACGGCCAAGTCTGTAGCCATATTGATTATTGGGATACCGGTGAATATGTTTACTTGAAAGTGCCGCTACTGGGCCGTGTCATTGCCACCATCAATAAGCGCTTAAGCACGTCATGAAAAATCGTACAGCCTTTACCCAGCCGTTGATTTACGGCTTGATGTCATGGCCGCTGGCAATGCTGGGTATTCCGCTGTATGTGTATCTGCCAACCTATTACCACCAGTTGGGCTTAGAGCTAGCTGTGGTCGGTAGCATGCTGCTGCTAGCACGCGTCAGTGATGTGTTTACTGATCCTTTGGTTGGCTGGCTGTGTGATTATAGTGGGCGTCGTGGCCGTTATTTGCTGATGCTGCTGGGCTGGTTATTATTACTGGTTGGTCTTTGGCAATTACTCTTGCCCACGCAAGCGAGCGCTTGGCATTTATTGCTGTGGGCGATGTGGGTGTATTTGGCTTGGACCTTAATTATGATTCCCTACCAAGCCCTAAGCGCTGAAGTCAGCACCCTGCCGCATATAAAAACCAACTACACCGCCACCCGCGAAGGTTTTGCCGTGGTCGGTGTGATTACGGTGCTATTGCTGCCTTTTTTGCTAGATAACAGTCAAGATTATCGTCAATTATTTAGCGTACTCTATCCGTTAGTCAGCATCAGTCTTACGCTAACTCTAGTGTTAATGCTGTGGCGCTTACGCTTGATCAAATCAGTGCCCACACAACACATCAAAACTCTACTCAGCTTGGCTACTCTGCGTGTTATCTGGGCGGATAATAATAGCCGCACTTTACTGCCAGCCTATTTTCTTAACAGCCTGGCCAATGCCCTACCCGCGACTTTGTTTTTATTATTTGTTGAGCACTTTTTACAGCTCACGGATTATATGGGACTGCTGCTATTAGGCTTTTTCCTCAGTGGTATTTTGACGTTACCACTTTGGGTCTTGTTAGCGAAAAAAATCGGCAAATACTCAGCATGGCGCGTCTCGATGATCAGCGCCTGCATAAGTTTTATTTGGGTATTTAGTTTAGCGCCAGGCAATCTATGGGGCTTTGCTGCGATCTGCTTGCTATCAGGCTTAAGCGTGGCTGCTGACGTGGCCTTGCCAGCGTCAATTCAAGCCGATATCGCCCAAGACTTAAGCAGCAAGAACGGCAATATCAGCGGTTTACTCTTTGCCGTCTGGGGCATGCTAACCAAAATGGCCCTTGCTCTAGCGGTCGGTTTAGCGCTGCCAACCCTCGGCTGGCTCGGCTGGGAGCAACACAGCGCAGCCAGCTTACAAGGCTTGCTGTGGCTGTATGCTGGCGCACCTATTGTGCTAAAGCTGGTGGCGCTGTATTGGCTGCGTAAAGCGCGCGCAACAGCAGATTAATTGATAGCGCAGCTACTGGAGTTGCGACGACGCCATTTAGCCCAAATATTATAGACTAGGTTACCCATATGTCTGATACCCGGCAGACCGAGTAAGGCCACCGTTTTTTTCATACCTGCCGCGCGCCAGTATTGCAAAGTGGCGTTAAAACCAATATGCATGGTTTGGCCATCAAAAAAGTGAATACGCGTCAATAAGTCTTCCAAGGTATAACCCAACGGTGCCTGAAAATCTGGCGCACTGATATCGACCAGTTGCACTTGAGGCTCTAAACGCGGGCGCAGGTGCTCGATTTCTTTTTGGCAGAAACCGCATGAAGCATCGTAGTAGAGTTGAGGAAATTGGTTAGTCATACGAGTTCCTTACTTAATCTAGACAGACAGTACGTACAGTATCTGCCTAAGTTATGTATAGGTAAAGCCTAGGTTCGTACAACCTTCAACTGTATACGCACAAATAAGTACTTCGGCGTTTAATCAGTACTTGTGCTGCTTTTAGAATAATGCGTAAAGATGCAACTGAGCCTGAGAGAACAAAGACTACGTATTAAAAAAAACAGGCGCAGCCTGCGAAGAGTGCTGCGCCTGTTGGCGTATCGCTAAGCCAGACTTACCACATTAAATCATCTGGAATCTGGAACGCCGCGTATGGATCATCAGCGCTGACTTCTTCAGTTTCCACATTGAGCACGACAATACGACGCGCATCACGCTCTTGGATTTTCAGTGCCACATCACGGGGAATAATTTCATAACCGCCGCCATGCTTCACAATGGCTAAGCTGCCACTGACTAGTTTATTGCGCATTAAAGCGTTGACGGCAATGCGTTTAACCTTTTTATGATCAACAAAGTTGTAATAGTCTTCGCTGTCCAATTTTGGTAAACGTGCGCCCTCAATCAACTGGCGAATTTGCGCAACAAAGGCTTTACGCTCAACATTTTCTTGCTGTTGACGATTAAGCTCTTGGTCCCGTTGCTGCTTTTCCGCCATGGCTTTTAAAGCAGCTTGACGCTGGCTGTCATCCACTTCAACTGCGCCTTTTTTCTCGAGGCGTTGCTGTCTTTTTTGCTCTTTACCAGCCTGTTTGGCTTGTTTCTCATTGACCAGTCCGGCTTTAAGCATCTGATCGCGCAAAGATAAACTCATGTGATCCTAAACCTGTATTCAATCATTTAAAAAACACAGCACAGCAAACATCGCGATTATTACGCTTTGCTTAGTGCCTGTTTAGCTAAGTTCCAAAAGGTGTCTAACTGCGCCTCTGTGCAATCACTGATCGCCACACCCTGCTCTTGGGCCTGGCGCTCAACAAAATGTAAACGCTCAGAAAATTTAATATTTGCAGCACGTAGTGCAGTTTCTGGATTCACATTTAAATGCCGTGCAACATTAACCGTAGCAAATAATAAATCACCCAACTCTTCACTGATCGCCGCTTGCTCACCACTGGCAATCGCCTCGCGAACTTCTTCAAGTTCTTCGCTAACTTTATCCAACACTGGCGGCACACTGCTCCAGTCAAAGCCAACGTTTGAAGCACGTTTTTGTATCTTCAGTGCACGGCTTAAAGCCGGCATATCCAGCGGAATATCTGCCAAAACACTAACGATTTGCTCGGGCTCTGCCTGCTCGGCACGCTCCTGCTGTTTAATCTCTTCCCAGCGCTCTTTAACCTGCTCAGTATTCACCGCTGCTGCTGGCATACGGTTGTAGAGCTGGCCATCAGGAAACACATGCGGATGACGACGCACCAGCTTCTCAGTAATGCTGTGCACCACGGTGGAAAAGTCAAACATCTGCTGCTCATGTCCCAACTGGCTGTAGTACACCACCTGAAAGAGTAAATCACCCAACTCGCTGGGCAGATGAGCAAAATCCTCACGCTCAATGGCGTCAGCGACTTCATAGGCCTCTTCCAAGGTATGCGGCACGATACTGGCAAAGTCTTGCTGTAAATCCCATGGGCAACCGCTATCAGGATCACGCAAACGCGCCATCAGATAGAGCAAATCTGTTAACTGATAGGTTGCTGCACTCATACTTCAACCTCCGGTGCAGGATCAATCTCTTGAAACTGAGTGGCATGCAAACGGCTGTAGTAACCCTTTTGCGCCAGCAGCTCTTGGTGATTACCGCGCTCAACAATACGGCCTTGATCCATTACTAAAATCAGATCGGCTTTTTCAATCGTCGAAAGACGGTGCGCAATTACTATCGTAGTACGACCTTGTACCGCATGATCAAGCGCCGCCTGAATATGGCGCTCTGATTCAGTATCCAAAGCCGAGGTGGCCTCATCCAGAATCAACAGCGGTGCATTTTTTAGCAAAGCGCGCGCAATTGCTAAACGCTGACGCTGACCACCGGATAGCAACACACCGTTTTCGCCAACTAAGGTCTCGTAACCTTGCGGCATGCGCTCAATAAACTCAGCAGCATAAGCCGCTTCTGCCGCCGCTTTAATTTCATCAATAGAGGCATCAGCTAAATCACCATAAGCAATATTCTTTGCCACAGTGTCATTAAATAATGAGACCTGTTGCGTAACTAATGCCATCTGACGACGTAAAGTAGTCAAGGTGAAATCATGCACCTCAACGCCATCCAGCAAAATTTGTCCTTGCTGATGCTCATAAAAACGCGGAAGCAGATTGGCTAAGGTCGATTTACCACTACCTGAGCGACCGACTAAAGCTACCATCTGACCTTTCTCAGCAATAAAACTAATATTTTGTAGCACTGGTGTTTCAGTATTCGGATAGGTAAAGCTCAAGTCACGTACTTCAAGCTGGCCACTGACCTGTTCCAGCTCGACTGTGCCAGAATCCTTTTCTTGCTCTTCATCCAACTGTTCAAAAATACTTTCTGCACCCGACACACCTTTTTGGATGGTCGAGCTGACTTCGGAGAGCTGACGAATCGGCTTGGGCAACAAACCTGCCAAAGTAATATAAGCGACTAAATCACCTGGGGACGAATCACCACGCAGCAATAACACTAAAAACAACAGCACCGACATTGCCGAGTAAATGACCAGCTGCAGTGATGGCGTATACACCGCGTTGGTTTTAATCATACGCAACTGCTTTTTGGTATTACTGACGCTGGATTCTAAAAAGCGCTTACGCTCATAGGGTTCTCCACCAAAGCTACGCACAACACGATAACTTTGAATGGTTTCAGACGCAATATGCGTGACATCACCCATTGCCACTTGAATCTTTTTACTTTGCTTGCGGAATTTCTTACTGGCACTGCTCACCATCAAAGCAATAATTGGCAAAATCGCTACCATCACTAAGGTTAATTTCCAATTCATCCAGAGCAAGGTGGCAAACAAGAACACCACCGTCATGCCTTCACGCACAATCACCTTAATAGCATCGGTGGCGGCGCCAGTTACCATGGTGACGTTATAGGTTATACGGGAAATCAAATGCCCAGAACTGTGATTATCAAAATAGCGATTAGGCAAGGTTAGTAAGTTATTAAACAGCTGCACACGTAAGTCATGTACCAAACCAAGCGACACTTTAGCTAAATAGAAATTACCTAAAAACGAGCCTACACCCTGCCATAAGGCAATAACGACAATCAGCAATGGCACCGCTTGCAATAAGCGCACATCCGCCAACCAAGGGATATTGGGGAATAGCACGGCATTAGGATTAGCCAAACCATCAACAAAGTATTTCAACACATAACCGAGCATCGGCGAGGTTGAAGCAAAGATTAGAAAGCCAACAATACTGATAATAAACATGCCAATATACGGCTTGATATACCCCAGTAAGCGAAAATAAATTTTGACCCCAGAGATACCAACACTCTGTTGCTGTTCTTTACTCATGAATTTTAAATTCTCAATAGTGGGTGGTGAATTTTAACACGAGTGCAGGCACTGCGAGACTTACCAGCCTAATGCTTCCTTTAAGAAAGGAATTGTCAGCTTACGCTGCGCTTGTAATGAGGCGTGATCGAGTTGCTCTAACGTTTCAAATAAAACGGTCATACTGCGCACCGAGCGCGCCAGAATAAAGCGTCCAACATCATCGGGCAACTGCAAACCTCGACGTGATGCGCGCAATTGTAAGGCACGCAACTTATCATTATCACTGAGTTCATGCAGCTGAAAGACCAACGCTAAACTTAAGCGTGATTGTAAGTCAGGCAATTTAATACCCAGCTCACGCGGTGGCGCATCTGCGGCAATTAATAGCTGCTTACCCGAATCACGCAACCGATTAAAGGCATGAAAGAATGCTTCTTCCCAATGTGGCTGCCCAGCGATGGCCTGTACATCATCGAGACAAACCAGGTCACAGAACTCAACATTATCGAGTGATTGCGGGCCATGCTGGGCCAGATTAGCTAAGGGTAAATACAACGCACGACCCTCACGCTCTTCAACACGCAAACAAGCGGCCTGCAATAAATGACTACGGCCAACGCCTGTTGTACCCCAGATATAGAGCACGCTATCGAGCCACTGATCTTCAGTCTCGCAGGCATGCTCAACGTAGCCTAAGGTTACGGCGTTGGCTCCAGGATAGTAATTGGCAAAGGTCGCGTCATCACGCAGACGCATGCCCAGTGATAATTGAGTTGGTTTCATGTGGACTCATTTATAGGCTGCTCACAGGCTGACGCCTGCTCAACCTCAATAGAACTCTCAGGCACACAGCTCTCACTGCTATGCCCATACATATTCGATTCTTTGTACTGCTGATGCGCATACTTAAGCAACACCATAATCACCGCAGCCACGGGTAACGCCAACAGCACCCCGGTAAAACCAAATAGCTGACCACCGGCTAAAATTGCAAAAATCACCGCAACTGGGTGCAAACCAATGCGATCACCGACCAATAGGGGGGTTAACAGCATACCTTCCAATAATTGCCCGACACTAAACACCACAACAATACCCAGTAAAGGATAAAAATCCACACCAAACTGGAAGAGCCCCGCGACCAATGCTGCAGTAATACCGACGGCAAAACCCATATAAGGCACCAAGCTGGCAAGACCGGCTAGTAAGCCAATCAATAAACCCAGCTCTAGGCCGAGGGTCATTAAACCAACAGCATAAACAATCCCCAGCGCCAGCATCACCAGCAATTGCCCACGCATAAAGGCACCAAGCACTTCATGGCACTGACCAATTAACTTAACTGTTAGCGCCTCTTGCTGTCGCGGTAACAGACCACGCAATTTAGCGACTAAAATATCCCAATCACGTAACAAGTAAAACGTGACAACGGGGATCAACACCATATTTACCAACCAACCTAAAAAAGCCATGCTAGAAGCTGTCACATGAGTGAGTAGCAACTGGGCAATATCAGTGGTTTTATCAAGATTTTCACTAAACAGTTCTTTGATTTTATTTAAACTATCAGCATCTGCTGAAACACCTAGCTGCACTTGCATCCAAGGCAGAGCACTGCTCTGCACCCAATCAATCAGTTGCGGTGTTAGCTCATATAAACGCACCATCTGCCGACCGATCATCGGCACCAACACCAATGATAAAAGCAATAAAATCAGACTCAAAAGTACAAAGACTAAAATGACACCCCAGGTACGTGAAATTTTATAGCGCTCTAAAAGATCAACAATAGGGTCGCCCATATAGGCCAGTAAAATACTGATTAGAAAAGGCGTAAGAATGGGTATCAACTGATAAATAGTCAGCAGACCAAGTGCAAGTGCCGCCAGTAATAGCCAACTTTTAAAGTTTTGCGCCATAATTTAAGTCTCGTCGATTACCAACCGAAGTACAGCATTTGAGTGCCTGCGTTAGCTTTACCGAATACGTTATCGGTCGCCACGCTATCTAACGCTACTTCATCACCCTCTTTCACATTTTGCACAGCCACAGATGCTGGTGCTGCTTGCTCGTGCAAATCAGCTAAAGCTAATTGTGCGCGTAACTGCTCAGGAGTACTACGTACCTGCCACTGTGCATAGTTTTTATTCATACCAAGTAATTTTGCGTCAAAAGGCTCAAGTAAACGCTCGACCAAGACGAATCGCTCTAAGTTCACACCCTTTATACGCAGCGAAAGCAACTCACCTTGACCGATTTTAATAGCAAAACGCTTAGCTAAGTGCTGGTTAACTTGAGCAAAGACATCGTGCGCTAGCTGTGTCTGCGAGCTTGCACTAACCTGACCTTGCTCACGCTTATCACCAATCCAAAACTGCCATTGCGCGGTCAAGCTCTCACCGTCAAGTTGCTGCTCAACAATAACCACAGCATCAGCTGTATAACGTTCAGCTGAGCCGCGAATAGCTTTACTCTTACTCTGAGCATCATCATCAAGCATTAGCTGCTCATCCAAATCACCCAAAGGCAGACGCGCAGGTATACCGTAATACTGTGCAGCAGCGTAAAGCTTTTTTGCAGTTGGCTGACCGTCGCTGATTAAGCGCGAACCGTCTAGGTCATCAATATGCCACCACGCTAAAACAGCGGGACGGTTACTGCCCCAGACAGGTAAGTCTGCTTTTCGTAAAGCCGACTGCACACTTGGTGCGTCAAAATTTACAATCAGCGTATTCCCCTCATAACCATAACGACTGATTAACGACTGCGGGTCTGCTTGATATTTAGCAAGCTGCGATGAGCTAGCTGCATCTGCCTGGCCAGTTAAGCGCTGTACTAAAGTGGCAAACGCTTTTTGTAGACCAGCATCGCGCACTTCACTTTCTTGGCTGACTAAAGCCTCACGGACTTGGTACAAGTCACTAACGGTTTCAGCATGGACAGAGACTGCCGCTAAGGACATCAGTACGGCAGCAATGCCTATAAAAAATCGCATTTTAATTCTCTCTAACAGTTGAGCCGAGCAAGGTACCTACCATAAACAGCCTATGCCATCACGGCAACTGCTTCTTAAGAAGCAACGCACAGTGCTTATGGTTTAACAGGCAACCTTCTCAGCAATAGCCTATCTATTTAAATTCCGCGCCGCGTAACAATAGAACGCAGCACTTGCCAACGATTCACTAGTAATGCCACAAATATCATCAGACAACCCAACCACTGCAATACATCCAAGGTTTCTGCAAACCAAACAGCAGCGCATAGTGCAACCCAAATCGGTTCAAGAATCAACATAACTGCACCGCTGGTTTGCGTGGTTAAGCTTTGCGCATAGGTTTGCAGCCAGAATCGACCTGCGGTGCCTATAACAGCACTGGCCAATAACCATCCCAGCAGACTCGGTGACCAGCGTACAGACTCAAGAGTCCAAGGCTCGAGCAACAACGAAACAACTAAAGTAACTAAACCAACAGAGGTTAAAGCGATAATAGTTAAGGCTAAAGGATCAACAGCAGTGAGCTCAGAGGCCACCCGTTGCCCAGATGTTTGGCGCATTGATACGGTAGTCGTGCGCGTATTTAAAGTGAAGTAAATTGCTAAACCGACAGCAGCGACCACATAAAAAAGCTGACCAGAACTGACCGTAAACCCATGCGCTAAAGACAACAAAGCTATACCCAATAGCGCTACCGGTAAGGCTAACCAAGTACTGCGTGGTATTGGCTCAGCAAAGAATACTCGCGCGACAATTGGTACAAGCAACACTCCTAAGCTGGTCAGAAACGCGCCTTCACCCATACTTTCACTGTGCGCCAAGCCCAGCACCCAGAACAGCATCGCCACACCAAAGATGATACCGACACGCGCGCTGCGCACTATATGTTCACGAGTTAATTGGCGTAATTTTTTAGTGCCCATACAGGCTAAAAAGGTCGCTGCCAGTAAAAAACGTAAGCCCATAAAGAGCAAGGGAGGCATTAAAGAGATGGCCTCTTTAGAAAACACCCAGCTGATAGCGGCTATCAGCGTTACCACAATTAAGAGCAGATCAGATTGCGTCGCCTTGTTCATCGTATCTGCTCTATTGCTATTAAGGATGCAAAGAAGAATATACCACTAAGATTTATGCGGTCGCGCTAAAAACTCATGCGATTGCATTTCCAGTAAACGACTTAAGGTGCGCTGGAACTCAAACTGTAAGCGGTTACCCACATACAAGTCCTTCAATGGTACTTCAGCAGAAATAATCAGCTTAATACTGCGATCGTAAAACTCATCCACTAAGTTAATAAAGCGCCGGGCAATATCTTCATTATGAGTATTCATTTGTTCGACGTTAGATAAAATGATCGCACTGTAAATTTTACCCAGCTCAATATAGTCATTCTGACTACGTGGGCCATCGCACAAGGCGCGAAAATCAAACCAAGCCACATCGTTAGAAACTTTACGCGCAACGATGGTGCGATTTTCGACACTCAGCGGCTCGTTTTCCAGAATCTTACTGTTTTCTAATAACAAACTACGGAAGCTTTTATCCAACTCTTGCTCAACGGCGTCGCTGAGTGGGTAGTGATAGAGCTCAGCTTGCTCTAAGGCACGTAAACGGTAGTCAATGCCACTATCGACGTTCACCACTTCGGTATGCACTTTTAATAAAGCAATCGCTGGTAAGAAACGCGCACGCTGCAAGCCGTCTTTATATAAGCCATCAGGAACAATATTTGAAGTCGCTACCAAGCTGACGCCGTTTTTAAACAGCTCTTCCAGCAAGCCCGCTAAAATCATCGCATCGGTGATATCAGTGACAAAGAACTCATCAAAACAAATTACCCGTGCTTCTTTAGCAAAGCGTTGCGCGACAATGACCAACGGGTTCTTTTCGCCATCCAGCGTGCGTAACTCTTCATGCACACGTTTCATAAAGCGGTGGAAGTGCGTACGCATTTTCTGCTCGAAGGGTAGCGCATCAAAAAACGTATCAACTAAGTACGTTTTACCTCGCCCTACGCCACCCCAGAAATACAGGCCTTTGATGGGTTGTATTGATTTCTTACCGAGCAAGCGCCCAAACAGGCCATTGCTATTACTAGGCGCTCCAGCCACTAAGTCATCATAAAGACGCTGCAAGTGGCGTACGGCATTTTCTTGCGCAGCATCGCGGAAAAAGTCCGGGCGCTGTAAATCCTGTTGATAGCGTTGAAGTGGTGTCATGAGAAGTGTCGACCCGACAATTAAAACGGGGCAACACTTTAACCACGCCGCCTACAATTGGCAATCATCCAAACGATATTTAAGTGGTTAACCGGCGCGACGCAGCAACCAAAAACCAAATCCCGCACAAATTAACGCAGGCAATACCACGGCGACAATAGGTGCAAAACCGAAAACCAAACTGGCTGGACCAAGCAAATCTTGTGCAATACGAAAGACAAAGCCCACCACAACCCCAGTAAACACACGCTGCCCCAAGGTCACAGAACGCAATGGCCCAAACACAAAAGAGATGGCCATCAAGACCAATGCAGCGGTGACCAATGGCTGGAGAACCTTGACCCAAAATGCTAACCAATATTGGTTGGCGTTTAAGCCCTGCTCTTTAAGATAATGTGCGTACTGCCACAAGCCACTAATCGGCAAGTTATCGGGTTCCATCACCACGGTATTCAGCAATTGTGGACTGATTTCCACATCCCAGCGCTCACTGTCTGCCTGTTTTATGCGACTACTGCGCTCTTGCAACTCGGTATACACAATATCTTCAAGCTGCCAGTAACCCTCTTGATACAGAGCTTGCTGAGCAAAACTCGAACTCAGCAGACGCTGCTCATCGTCAAACACATAACGGGTGACACCTACTAACTTACCGCCGGGCTGCACAGCGTTAACGTGAATAAATTCATTGCCTTGGCGATGCCATAGACCGTGCTTAGAACTTTGTGCTTTACCCACTGATTGCGCCAGCGCGCGATTGGCCTGCGCCATACTGGATGTCCACGGTGCTACATACTCACCCACTAACAAACCAATAAGCATCAGCACTAGCATCGGTTTCATCACCGCCCAAACAATACGACGAATAGACACACCAGCAGCACGAATCACAGTTAACTCGCTGTTACTGGCCAGCGTACCCAATCCAACCAAGCAGCCAATCAAAGCGGCCATTGGCAACATATCGTAAATGCGTTGCGGTGCGGTCAAGACCACATAGCTGACCGCACTCCAGAGGGTATACGCCCCTGAAATATCATTAAGCTCGTCAATAAAAGCAAAGAGTAAGGCTAGCCCACTAATAATACCCAGCACTGCAATAATCGCTAAAAACACTGTGCTACCGATGTAGCGATCCAGCCTACGCATGTTGCGTCTCCTTGTTAGCACGACGCTGCGCCATTTTTAACTGCACAGGCTGCCAATACACCAGTAGCACACCAACTAGTAGAAACAATCCGTGCACCGGCCATAATCCTAAACCGACGGGGATTTTCCCTTTATCCAAAGCACTGCGTGCAGCAACCAACAGGGCTAAATAGGCCATATACAGTAAAATCGCGGGTAGCAACTTCAGGAAACGTCCTTGGCGCGGACTGACTCGCGATAACGGCACAGCAATTAAGGTGACAATCAGTACCAGAATTGGAATCGATAAACGCCACTGCAACTCAGATTGCATACGCGGGTCTGTATTACCCAGTAATTCACGTGTGGTCATCGTTTCGCGCTCACCCACCTTAACTTCGACCGATGGCTGAGGCAGCAAAACACCATAGGTTTCATAATGAATCACACGGTAATCCGCTTCGCCAGGCGTGCCGTCATAGCGATAACCATCATGCAAAACCAAATAACGACTGCCATCTTCTTGAATCTGTTGGCGACCACTTTTAGCGACTAACACGGTAATGTCTTCATCTTTATCGCTAGGTTTACGCACATCACGCTTTTCTGAAATAAACACGTTACGTAACTCATCACGACCGCTGGATAATTCCTGCGTATAGGTAACGCGCGAACCATCTTTTAATGACTGAAAGCGCCCCGGCACCAAAGTATCAAACTCGGTCAGCCCATCTTGCTCGCTAAGAATCTGCGCAACACTTTGTACGCCTTGTGGAGTCAGAACAAAACTTAACCACGCACACAGCAGTGCCACTAATAATGCCGGCACCATGGTATACGACAATAAACGTTGCTCACTCATACCGGTGGCAGTTAAAACAGTCATCTCACTTTCTAGGTAAAGACGGCCATAGGCCAACAGAATTCCTAAAAATAAGCCTAACGGTAGAATAAGTTGCAAGAAGCCTGGAATGCGGTAGCCCATAATCATCAACAATACGCCAGGATCAAGCACCCCTTGCGCTGCTTGCGCGAGGTACTTAATAAAGCGACCACTCATAATAATCACAAGTAGAACGGCACTGACAGCACTAAAGGTCAGCAAAACTTCTCGAGAAAGATAACGAAAAACTATCAAGTAAAGACTCCATACTTGTCAAAACCGCCTATCGCGGCCCACACTAGTCACACATATTATGGCAGTGTACATACATGCCGATGCAAACCCACAGTATTATCCTGCATCTACCTATCTTTGTCTTGAGGATCATTGAGTATGGACTTTTTAGTCAAACCCACTTCAGTTGAAACATTAAAAACCAGCGCACTGGTATTAACCGTTAACGAGCAATTGCAATTGGATAGCCAAGGGCAATTGATCGACAATCTCTGCGCCGGCGCGATCAGTGCGCACCTGAAATCGGGCGATATCCAAGGCAAACTCGGTCAAACCTTATTACTGCACAACCTTGCTAACGTTCACGCACAGCGCGTGTTATTAGTCGGTATAGGTAAAGAAGAACACCTGTCTGATCGCAGCACTCGCAAATTAGTCAGTGCTATTTTAAATATTTTCAAAAGTCTCTCAATTAAAGATGCGGCGCTAGCCTTTACCGATCTCGCTATTAAAGATCGTGATGCCTATGCCAGTGCTCGTTTAATTGCAGAATCCTTGGTCGATGGCTTATATGTATTTGATCAGTTCAAAAGCGAAAAAGCACCCGCAGTACTGTTGAAGAAAATTACTTTTGTCTGCTCTGCTGAGCAACAAGAAGCGGTAGAAAAAGGCAGTAAAGACGGTAAAGCGATTGCCACCGGCATGGCCTTTACTCGCGACCTTGGCAATATGCCGCCAAATATCTGCCACCCACGCTACTTGGCAGAACAAGCCAAGCATTTAGCTAAAGGCAACAAAAAGCTGGATGTTGAAGTCCTTGAAGAAAAAGAACTGAAAGAGCTTGGCGCTGGTGCCCTACTGGCCGTAGCACAAGGTAGCGATCAGCCGCCACGTATGATTATTATGCATTACCACGGTGGTAAGAAATCTGATCAGCCTTATGTGCTAGTGGGTAAAGGCATCACCTTTGATACCGGCGGTATCAGCCTGAAGCCTGGCGCCGGCATGGATGAAATGAAATACGATATGGGCGGCGCTGCCAGTGTTCTAGGAACATTTAAAACCCTGCTTGAACTGCAATTGCCGATCAACGTGATTGGCGTTCTAACCTGCGCCGAGAATATGCCCAGCGGTGGTGCAACTCGTCCTGGCGATATCGTTACCACGATGAGCGGCCAAACTGTCGAAATCCTTAATACTGATGCCGAAGGCCGTTTAGTTCTGTGTGATGCTCTAACCTACGTGAAGCGCTTCAATCCACAAGCGGTCGTCAATATCGCCACTCTCACCGGTGCCTGCATCGTTGCATTAGGCAGCAGCACCAGCGGCCTAATGGGTAACAACCCTGAACTGGTTCAGAGCTTACTCAGCGCAGGTAAACAAGCCAGTGATGTGGCGTGGCAGTTACCTTTATTTGATGATTACCAAGAGCTGCTCGACAGCCCGTTTGCGGATATTGCCAATATTGGCGGACCAAAAGCAGGCTCCATCACTGCAGGTTGCTTCCTGTCACGTTTCACCAAAGACTACCCATGGGCGCACTTAGATATTGCTGGTACCGCATGGATCAGCGGTGGTAAAGACAAAGGCGCAACCGGTCGTCCAGTGCCTTTGCTGACTCAATACCTACTGGATCGCGTGCAGTGAAAGTAGAGTTTTACGTTTTACCTTCTACCCAAATGGCGGACCGCTTAGATGCTGCCTGCCGTTTGGCACATAAAGCCTGGCGTGCCGGCTTTATGACTTTTATTCGCTGCAGCGATAGTCAGCAACAAGCGGAACTGGATGAGTTGCTATGGACCTTTCGTAAACATAGCTTTATCCCCCACTCGCTGCATGCTGATACCTGCCAAGCCCCAGTAGTGCTGGGTATTGATGAGCGCCCAGATTTCACCTCGGGCGTACTGATTAACTTACATCATGAGATATCGACCCATCTCGACTGTTTTAATCGCGTGATTGAGATTGTTAATCAACAACCTGAACAACTCATTAGCAGCCGACAAAACTTTATGCACTACCGCAAGCAAGGCTATCAGCCTGCGCGCGTTGAGTTATAAGCTGCAATTGACTGCAGCTTCGCTCTAAATCTAAATATTTCTCCATGCACACACAATTCTTTGTCTGTTTAGACCTCACTTTGCCATCCGATGATGGCCGCTCAGGCTGAATCCTGATAAAATTGCGCAATTAATCGTATTTTTCGCATACTTCGCAAAGGCCTAATTCATGAGCAGCAATAAAACTTCCATAAGCTACAAGGACGCTGGTGTAGATATCGACGCTGGTGAAGCACTGGTTGAACGCATTAAAGGCGTTGCCAAACGCACTGCGCGTCCCGAAGTGCTCGGTGGCCTTGGTGGCTTTGGTGCTTTATGTGAGATTCCTGAAGGCTACCGCCAGCCTGTTTTAGTGTCAGGCACTGACGGTGTAGGTACTAAGCTGCGCTTAGCCATTGACCTAAATAAGCACGAAAAAATCGGTATTGATCTGGTTGCCATGTGCGTTAACGACCTGATTGTTAGCGGTGCTGAGCCCTTATTTTTCCTCGACTACTATGCAACGGGCAAACTCAATGTTGATATCGCCGCCCAAGTGGTTACCGGTATTGGTGAAGGTTGCGAGTTAGCAGGTTGCGCACTGGTTGGTGGTGAAACTGCTGAAATGCCGGGTATGTACAGCGGCGAAGATTATGACCTCGCAGGTTTTTGTGTTGGCGTAGTAGAAAAATCAGAAATCATTGATGGCACTAAGGTTGCTACAGGTGATGTACTGATTGCCCTCCCTTCTTCAGGCCCTCACTCCAACGGTTACTCACTGGTTCGTAAAATCATTGAAGTAGCTAAAGTTGATATCAAAACTACACAACTGGGCGGCAAAGCACTAAGTGATGTGCTGATGGAGCCAACCCGAATTTACGTCAAGCCTTTATTAAAGCTGATCAAAGAAACTGGTGCAGTTAAAGCTATGTCACACATTACTGGTGGTGGCTTAGTAGAAAACATTCCACGTGTATTACCTGCTAATTCACAAGCCGTAATCGATGTTGCCAGCTGGACACGCCCTTCAGTCTTTGACTGGTTACAAGAGCAAGGCAACGTTGAAGAAGTTGAAATGCACCGCGTTCTCAACTGCGGTGTAGGTATGGTGATCTGTGTTGCACCTGAGCAACAAGCTGCTGTACTTGAGCACTTACAAGCATCTGGCGAGAAGCCATGGGTTATCGGCCATATTCAAGCGGCTGGTGATAACGATGAACGTATTGTCCTTAACAACTTAAAAAGCCATTAATGACCGACTCAAACATCTGCAATATCGTTGTCCTGATCTCCGGATCAGGCAGCAATCTACAAGCCATTATGGATGAATTGACTGATCACCCTACCGCGCGCATTAGCGCGGTGGTTAGTAATCGTGCAGATGCCTATGGTTTAGTGCGCGCTGAGCAGGCGGGTATTGCTCAGCATGCTCTTAATCATAAAGACTTCGCAGATCGCTTGGCTTTTGATACCGCCTTAATGCAAGTGATTGACCAACACCAACCAGATCTAATTGTGCTGGCTGGTTTTATGCGCATTCTCACCCCAGACTTTACGCGCCACTATGAGTGCCGTTTACTCAATATTCATCCCTCACTGCTACCAAAGCATAAAGGCTTGAATACGCACCAACGCGCGATTGAGGCCGGTGATCAAGAACACGGTTGCAGTGTGCATTTTGTAACCGAGGAACTCGACGGCGGCCCTGTAGTCATACAAGCTGCATTGCCGATTAAAGCGGATGATAATGCTGAGCATTTAGCACACAAAGTGCATGCTTTAGAGCATCAAATCTATCCGTTGGCAGTACGTTGGTTTGCCGAAGGCCGATTACGTCTTGGTGAACACGGTGCTTTACTGGATAAGCAACCCTTAGCCAGTTCAGGCTTACAGTTCCAACCCTAGGAGATTCATACCATGCGCCGTGCAATACTTTTAACCTTGGCCGCTTTTGCCTTTCCTGTCAGCCTAATGGCTGCAGAACTGCAACCATTCTCTGCGAGCTACACCGCAGACTGGAAACAGCTACCTTTTAGCGGCAAAGCTGAACGCAGTTTACAAGCGCAAAATGATGGTACTTGGAAGTTGGATTTCTCTGCATCAATGCTAGTTGCCAGCCTGAATGAAACCAGCTGGTTAACTCTAGTCAACGACGATATTCAGCCTCATCAATACCGCTACTCACGTAAAGGCATGGGTAAATCTAAAAAAATCAAACAAGATTTTGACTGGAAAACCCAGCACGCTACCGGTAGCGATCGTGGCAAGGCCAATTAATGCCACCCTAATTCAGGGAGTGCAAGATAAGTCATCCTATCAACTGGCCTTGCAGCGTGATGTGGCTGAAGGCAAAACCAGTATGTCGTATCAAGTCCTCGACGGTGATGATCTAGACACGTACGACTTTCGTGTCCTCGGTGAAGAAAAAGTAGACACCATGGCTGGTACAGTCGATGCGATTAAGGTTGAGCGCGTACGCGATCCAACCCAAAGCAAGCGTATTACTGTTCTATGGTTTGCTAAAGACTGGGATTTCTTATTGGTACGCTTGCAGCAAGTTGAAAGCGACGGCAAGGAATATCAGATTATTTTAGAAGAAGGCAGTGTTAACAATAAAACTGTTAAAGGTCGCAGCTAACAGCACTCACCCGCGCCCAACCACAGTCTTGCAAGAGGCTGATGCCCGTTCTTGTTTGATACGCACAAACGCATACTATATATATGTATAGTATGCTCAGTACTTAACAGTTTACTCACCCAGTTTATTAAAACCGTTTAAGGAGCTATCAAGCATGGCAATGAAAACATTACGCGCAACCGGCAATATGGGCGCAGGCATGACCATTGAAATCATGTGTGGTGAACATAAGGTTTATATGGACCAACCTAAAAATGCAGGTGGTGCAGATTTAGGTCCAGCGCCACCTGAGCTTATCCTTGCTGCTTATGCTGGCTGTGTGGGTAGTCTTGGGCGCATTATCGCTATGCAAGAAAAAATCGTCTTGCGTGGTATGACATTCGAAGTTGAAGCGGACTACGATCCGGATTTTTTGCTCGGTCGTAAAACCACTGCCCGTGCTGGCTTCCAAGAAATGCGCTTAAAGGTCAAGATTGATGCTGACCTGGATGACGCGGGTAAACAAGCATTTTTAGATAAGATCGAAGAGCGCTGCCCAGTGAGCGATAACTTGATCAACGCGACTAAGTTGGTCACTATCCTCGACAAGTAAGTCACTATTTAACCTAAGGTTAATAGAGCGCTGCTCACTTTAGGCTTTAAATAAAAAAACCGCGAATTAATCGCGGTTTTTTATAACGCTAAATTGCTACTTAACTACTGAGTTCAACTAACAGTTTATTCAGACGCTGCACATAAGCAGCAGGATCTTTCAAACTATCACCAGCAGCTAATGCTGCCTGATCAAATAAGATCAGCGACAAATCAGCAAAACGCCCTTCATCAGTTTCAGCATCGAGCTTTTCAACCAAGCTGTGCGCAGGGTTAATCTCGAAGACTGGCTTGGAATCAGGTACTTTCTGACCGCTGGCTTCAAGAATCTGGCGCATTTGCAAACCCAAATCTTGTTCGCCAATCGCTAAAATAGCAGGTGAATCAGTTAAACGATGTGACACACGCACATCGGCAACTTGATCGCCCAGTGCAGCTTTTAAACGTGTCACCAACGCTTCTTTGCTTTTCGCCACTTCATCTTGCGCTTGCTTATCTTCTTCAGTATCAAGAGCGCCTAGATCTAAATCACCACGCGCAACATCAACAAAGCTTTTACCGTCAAACTCAGTTAAGTAGCTCATTAGCCACTCATCAATACGATCTGTTAGCAACAGTACTTCGATACCCTTCTTGCGGAAGACCTCCAAGTGCGGACTGTTTTTAACTTGTGCGTAGCTTTCGCCCGTCAAGAAATACACCTTGTCCTGACCTTCAGTCATGCGCGCAATATAGTCACTTAAGCCAACCGTCTGCTCATCATTACCACTTTGCGTTGACGCAAAACGTAGCAAGCCAGCAATTTTCTCTTTGTTAGAGAAATCTTCAGCAGGGCCTTCTTTCAGTACCTGACCAAAAGCACTCCAGAACTTTGCATAGTCCTCAGGACTGTTCTTTGCCATTTTCGTCAGCATATCCAGCACACGCTTAGTCAACGCGGACTTCATGCTTTCGATCACTGGATCTTTCTGTAAGATTTCACGTGAGACGTTTAGCGACAAATCATTCGAGTCAACAATACCCTTAGTAAAACGCAGGTACAGCGGCAAAAACTCATCCGCTTGATCCATGATAAATACGCGCTGCACATAGAGTTTTAAACCACGTGGCGCTTCACGCTGGTACAAGTCAAACGGTGCACGAGTTGGCACGTACAACAGCGAAGTGTACTCAAGCTTGCCTTCAACTTTGTTATGACTCCAACTCAGCGCATCTTCAAAGTCATGCGACACATGCTTATAGAACTCTTGGTATTCTTCATCTTTAATATCGGTACGTGGGCGTGTCCACAGTGCGCTGGCACGGTTCACCACTTCCCACTCAGTATTCACTGGAGCATCAGCCTCATCACCTGAAGCTTCTTTAGGCAACTCAATCGGCAATGCAACGTGGTCAGAGTATTTCTTGATGATATTACGTAAGCGCCAGCCATCAGCAAATTCGCTTTCTTCTTTTTTCAGATGCAGAACAATACGGCTACCGCGTTCAGCTTTTTCAATATTAGAGAGATCAAACTCGCCCTCACCCTCTGAACTCCACAGCACACCCTCTGATGCAGCCAAGCCAGCACGACGGGTAAAGACTTCTACTTTGTCAGCCACAATAAAGGCCGAGTAAAAACCCACACCAAACTGACCAATCAGCTGTGAGTCTTTCTTAGCGTCACCGGATAAGTTTTTGAAAAACTCTGCTGTGCCTGACTTAGCAATCGTACCCAGATGGTTGATCACATCATCGCGACTCATACCAATAGCATTATCTTCAATGGTTAAGGTATTGGCTTCTTTATCAAAACTGATACGAATTTTCAGCTCTGAATCGCTTTCCAACAATTGCGGTGTAGATAACGCCTCAAAGCGTAGTTTATCTGCGGCATCTGATGCGTTAGAAATCAGCTCACGCAGGAAAATTTCTTTATTTGAATACAATGAGTGAATCATCAAATGCAGTAGTTGTTTGACTTCTGTTTGGAAACCTAATGTTTCTTTTTGTGCTTCAACAGCCATCTTTGAACTCCATATTCAGTATATATAAGCCACACTCTATGTTGGCGATACAATGGATATGGGGATTATTTTTAAAATAACAACTGTTGATATATGCTTTACCTAGATCTAGGTTGCCTTTGGTGACTATTTTAAGCTCTAGTAGTTCAGCCCAATAATAATTAAATAAGTTCTAATAAGCTTAAGTCAACAGGCTCACAATAGGTGTACAATGTGTAATAATAATTAGGTATTTACTTTAAAATACTTAACATCTGAAAAAAATGATGGAGATCAACTATGCAAAAGCCTTTCGTTACTGCTCTTCTGCTTGCAGCCACCCTTGGTTTAGCTGCTTGTGATAGCGAGCCGCAAAACAAAGTGGATGCAGCTAAAGAATCCGTATCTGATGCCGCTACATCAGTAAAAGAAGCAGCAAAAGATACTAAAGAAGCTGTTGAGCAAAAAGCTGAGCAACTGACTGAAGCAAACAAAGATGCTGCAGAAAACACCAAAGATAAAATTGATCATAATGTTGATGCTTTGGAAGAATCAGCTGACAACGTAAAAGACAAAATTGATCAATCTATCGATGCAAGTAAAGAAACAGCTGAGGACGCAAAAGACCAGGCTGACGAAATAGCTAGCGATAACAAAGAAGCTATAAAAGATGCTGAAAAAGAAGCTGAAGCTGAGTTAGATGACGCTGTTGATGCTAGTAAAGAAGCTGCTGCCGACGCTAAAAAAGACTTAGATCAAGCTAAGCAAGGCACTGAAACTGAAATGCAAATTGCCAAAGAAAAAGCTAAAAACACTATCGAAAACATCAAACAAGATGGCCAAGAAGCAATCGATGCTGCAAAAGCTAAGCTGAACTAAGCCTGAATAAACACGGCTGATACAGTACAAAGTAGCCCACGCTTGGCAGTCGATGTCAGCGTGGGCTTTTTATTGTCTGCTACAAATTATTTACACACAGCCCAACTTAACAGCGCAACACCTGCAACAAATACCGATAAGCCAGGCCGCCCTTAATCACTCGCCTCAGCACTCAACCCTGTACAACATACCTATACAAAATAGTTGACTTGTACAACTTTAACTATACTCTTATAGGCATATTCTACTGTCTATAAAACTCTATTATGAACACTACAAATAATCTCATTAAAGTAGGTATCAGCGCCTGCCTACTGGGCGCGCCTGTACGCTTCAACGGCGGACATAAACAGTCGCACCTGTGCAAAACCGTGCTCGCTCAATACTTTGAATATGTCTCAGTCTGTCCTGAGCAAGCGATTGGCCTAGGTACACCACGCGAACCGATTCGCTTAGTGGGTGATACTAATAATCCACGTGCGGTTGGTACCGTCAATGCTGAACTTGATGTCACTGATGCCTTAACCGCTTATGGTCAACGCACGGCCGCCGAACTGACTGATCTATGCGGCTTTATTCTGATGCAGAAATCCCCATCATGCGGTATGGAGCGCGTTAAGGTTTATCAATACAGCGGTCATACCGCAGAACATGGTGGTGTGGGTTTATTTGCTGCAGCGCTAATGCGCGCGCAACCCAACTTACCCGTTGAAGAAGATGGCCGCTTAAATGACCCAGTACTGCGCGAAAACTTTATTACCCGCGTTTTTGCCTATTCAGAATGGCGTCAACTCTTAGAGAGCGGCCTCACCCGCAAAAAACTCTACGATTTCCATACTCGTTATAAATATCAGCTGATGGCTAATAGCCCTGCAGACGCGACGGCATTGGGGCGTTTACTCGCGAGTAACCACGAGTTACGCCTGGGCATTTTGGCGACGCAATACTTTAGCTTGTTTATGTCCGCACTGAAAAAAATTGCCAATCGCGGTTCACATACCAATGTGCTGCAGCATATCAGTGGCTATATTAAGCGATCATTGGATGCCGATGAGAAACGCGAGCTACAGACATTAATCAGCCAATACCGCACGGGTATCGTGCCATTGATTGTGCCGCTGACCATTCTTAAGCATGATTGATCAGCTTTGTACTACAGCTCCGTCAACCACTAGCGAGACAGAGTTATTCCCGATTGGTGAAGTCGCTAGCCAGACAGGTGTTAACCCCGTCACCCTACGCGCCTGGGAGCGCCGTTACGGTTTAATTAAACCGCTGCGTACCGCCAAGGGCCACCGTATGTACACCCTTGAGCATATCGACAAGATCCATAAAGTCTTGGATTGGCTTGAGCGCGGTGTTTGGCAGACTCAGCAAAATCAATGGTTGCTCTGGATTGAACAACTGGCTGAACGTCAACTGGATGAGGCCTTCAAAAACACGATGGCGCTCTACCCGCCAGAAACACTTTGCCAACACCTACTGTTACCGCTACTGACCAAACTGCAACAGCAGTGGACACTAACTGATACAGCACGAGTTGAGCAGGTGTTTTTTATGACTTGGCTACGCACGCAACTGGGTAGTCGTATTGCCCATAACAATCGCCTGCATAGCAGTGCACCATTATTAATCGTCAGCTTATCTGAACAAATAATGGAACCAGAGCTATGGCTATGCGCTTGGCTCGCCAGTTATGCGCAATGCCCTGTACGAGTACTGGAGTGGCCCATTCCTGCGCCAGACTTAGCCTTAGCGATGAAACGTATCAAACCATCAGCCGTGTTGCTGTATGGCAGCCAACGTCTGAATCTTGAATACCTGCACAAACTTATAACTGGAATTGAGTGCCCAATCTTGATCGCAGGACAAGCGGTAAGCATTAACCGTGATGAGCTGGCAGATTGCACCCAGCTAACCTGCGTGACTGATCCCATACAGGCCTACCGCAGTCTGTTACATCTCAATCTTTTACAGATCCATTAAGGATATCGGTATGCAGCAACTTATTTGGTTTCGTAACGACCTACGCATCAGCGACAACACAGCCCTTCATGCTGCCTTACAAGCTGGCCCGACGGTTGCTGTATTTATCATCACTCCAGGCCAATGGCTTGCGCATGATGATGCCGCCTGTAAAGTGGATTTTTTACTGCGCAATCTAGTTGAACTGGAAAAAAGCCTCGCAACGCTGAATGTACCGCTATTGATTCGCAATGCTGAGCAATGGCCGCAAGCACCCGAAGTGATCGCCCAGTTGTGTGCAGAACTCAATATCAGCACCGTACATAGCAATAACGAATATGGCATTCATGAAAGCCAGCGCGATATTGCCGTGGGTACGCATCTGGTTGATCAAGGTATTTTATTTCACAGCCATTTTGACCAACTGCTATTTAAACCGGGCAGCGTACTGACGCAAACAGGCACTTACTTCAAAGTCTTTAGCCAGTTTAAAAAAATCTGCTACCAGCGTTTACATGATTACGTGCCCGAGCGCGTTGCCACGCCGCAAGCGCAAGCTGCGCTTGATATTGTCAGTGACGCCATCCCAACCAGCGTCGAGGGTTTTGCTGCTATTGATGCACAGCAGCAAGCACTATGGCCAGCCGGCGAACACGCAGCGCAAAAGCGTTTAAGCACCTTTGCGGCAGCCGCTATGGCAGGTTATTTAGATCAGCGCGACTTCCCTGCCAAACTTGGCACTAGCCAATTATCAGCATATTTAGTCGCTGGCGTGGTTTCAATCCGCCAATGTTTGCATGCGGCACTGACTGCTAATCAGGGCGAGTTTTCTTCTGGGAATCAAGGCGTAGTAACCTGGATTAACGAGCTGCTCTGGCGTGAGTTTTATAAACATATTTTAGTCGGCTACCCAAAAGTCTCGCGTCACCGTGCCTTTAAACCAGAAACTGAGTTTTTGGCCTGGCGTAACGCACCAAAAGACTTACTGGCATGGCAAGAAGGCCGTACTGGTTTTCCAATTATTGATGCTGCGATGCGTCAATTATTAGCCACCGGCTGGATGCACAACCGCTTGCGGATGATTGTGGCGATGTTCTTAACCAAGAACTTGCTGATTGATTGGCGTGAAGGTGAGCGCTTTTTTATGCAGCACCTGATCGATGGTTGTTTAGCAGCCAATAACGGTGGCTGGCAATGGAGCGCATCCACAGGTACCGATGCCGTGCCCTACTTCCGTATTTTTAATCCTGTGAGCCAATCACAGCGGTTTGACCCAAATGGCGACTTTATTCGCCGCTGGATACCGGAACTCAAGCATCTGAGCAATAAAGAGATTCATCAACCGAAACTACTACCAGGATTATTTGGCACAGCCGATTATCCCAAACCCATAGTTGATTTATCTGCTAGCCGTGAGCGCGCACTCACTGCGTTTAAAAGCTTGCCGCGCGCTGCTGATCTCTAATCGCCACGATCAACTCGCGCGCAAGCAGCTCTGCTTTAAGAGTGAAGCGATTGGATAGCTTTACGCGCGAAGTAACGATCAACCACAAATAACACTAAAACCACGACTGAGCTGGGCAGCAACCAACCCATTTGTTGCTCAGCCAAAGGTAAGCGATTAAATATTTCAGGCACCCAACTGGCAAAACCTGCTGCAGCGAAAGCATCAGCCACACCAAAGATCAAAGTCACCAGCATAGTGCCGCGAAACATTAACGCGCTCGAATACCAGCAACGATCCAACAGACTGAGCATCACCAAAACAATTGCTAACGGGTATAACCCAATTAACACTGGCCCAGACACTTGAATCAGCTGCTCTAAACCTTGATTCGACACTGCCCAACTGAACATAACAAATAAGATCACCACCAGCTTATAGCTGATATTCATCAGACCACTAAAAAACTCACCACAAGCCACCAGCAAACCCACCGCCGTCGTTAAGCAGGCTAAGGCAATCACCAAGGCCAACAGCAAATTGCCCACAGGGCCAAACACATGCTGCACATACAACGCTAAAACCTGACCACCGTTTTGTGCTTCACTGGCAATATCTTGACTGGTTGCACCCAGATAAAACAACGACAAGTAGACTGCCGACAAACCCACCGCTGCAATTAAACCTGCATAAATTGAATAGCGCGTCACATGCCGTTCAGACTGCACACCCTTACTGCGTAGCGCACTAGCAATCACCACACCAAACGCCAATGCACCCAGCGCATCCATGGTTAGATAACCATGCAAAAAACCCTGTAAAAAAGCACCATCCTGATACACCGCCAGCGCCTGCCCCACTGCACCCGCCGGTTTGAGAAATGCCGCACCACCTAACACCGCCAAAGCTACCAACAAAATCGGGGTAATCAGCGTACCGATGCGATCAATAATCTTATTGGGTGTCAGCGCTAAGTACAGGACTAAGGCAAAGTAAGCAGAGGAATACAGCAGTAATCCAGAACCACTGCTACCAAAAAAAGGCACCACACCAATTTCATAGGAAACAACAGCCGTACGTGGCGTAGCAAAGAAAGGGCCAATCGCCAAATACACCGCAACTGCCAATACCGTACCCGCTGCTTGACCCAAGGGTTTGGTTAACGCCGTTAAACCACCACCAACTCGCGCCAGCGCCACTACAGTTAATAACGGTAAACCTACACCGGTAATCAAAAACCCAAGCGCCGCCTGCCAAACCGTACTACCTGCGGCCAAGCCCGACTCCGCTGGAAAAATAATATTCCCCGCGCCGAGAAATAATGCAAAAGTCATAAAGCCCAGTGCAAACACATCACCTCGACTAATACGTGATGATGCCGCTGTTGTGGTATTCATGGGTGTCCCTAAGCTTATGTGTCGAAATAAGTCCATAAGTCTAAAGCACTGGGGATAATGTAGAAAGGATTTAAGGGCTAAAGGCTGGTGCGGAGTGGGCTTGGTCAGTGGTATGGGGCGATGGAGAAGCTGTAAATTGGGAAAGATGTTTTTAGGGTGGTATTAAGGGCTGAAAGTGGCTGTGGGGCGGTTTTGTAATAGGCAATACTGAGATAAATGTTCCAGCCTGCCACGCGCTTACTTGAGCGCTTTATTAAGTTTTGCCTGTACTTTCAACAAAGTAATTATAATACTTAAGCGCCTCTTTCTCTGATCCTAACGCAATATCTATAAGCATCCGAAGACTCCACACAGGGCCAGGAACGACCTGATCTAAATCAAAGTTATCAGTAGCAACCCGAACAAAGCGTAAAACTTAAAGATGTTATCTGTCGGCAGTGGAATACGACTTTCCATTTTAGGACTCCTAGTATGGTTGATTTTATACGCCTAACGCTTAAAACAGAGGTAAGCGAAGCGGGTTCAACCCGCTTGCAGGCGGCACTGACTTTTCTTGTTAGTTTTTATTTCTTTGCCATCTTGCTTTCCATATATTGAATATATTTTTCAAATGAAGTGTATTCAAAATAAACCTAGTGCCACCAAGTCTTTCATAACCAATAGCCGAGTCGTTACCGCTCTGAGGTTTCGTGCTCATTGTTAAATAGC
>CAJDVO010000006.1_pt1 | contig 29117 bp, 36 predicted proteins | sample 7391281 | NCBI WGS metagenome assembly CAJDVO01 (sample SAMEA7055709, study PRJEB34461) | soil metagenome | biome: terrestrial ecosystem; feature: Peninsula; material: soil | place: Antarctica | collected 2016
AGGCTCCAACCAAGCATGGCGCTGTTGGGCATGATAAGCCCAGACGCCAGCAAAGCAGTCGGCTTGTAATTCTTGGCGCACCAATAAACCATTTTCTCCAGTCATGCGCTCGCCACGCTGACGTGCAGCATCTATGCGAGCAGTGATACCTAGCAGAGTTTGCACATGATGGCCGACTTCATGGGCGATCACATAGGCTTGAGCAAACTCACCAGTGGCAGCAAAGCGTTGTTCCATTTCTTTAAAGAAGGAGAGGTCGAGGTACACTTGTTGATCGCCAGGGCAATAAAAAGGCCCAACCGCTGAGTCGGCAAAGCCACAGGCTGAGCGTACACTGCCGCTAAACAAAATCAGCGTAGGGTCTTGATAGCTTTTTCCTGCTTGCTTGAAGAGGGCGCGCCAGGTGTCTTCAGTATCGCCAAGAATAGCGCGAACAAACTCACTTTGCGGATCATTGCTGGGTGCGGTTTGCTGGCTACTTGTTCCGCCAGTATTAATACCGCCTTGTTGAATCGCTTGGCCGGCGATATTACCCACGATTTGCATCGGATCTTGGCCGCTTAAAAGACCCATGATCACGATAACCGCAACTGCACCTAAAGTGAGGCCTTTGCCACCGATGCCACCTTTGCCGCGTTGATCAACTACGTTGTCACTGCGGCGAGCTTTTTTCCAGCGCATAAAAACTCCTTATTCTTATTTGTTTCAATCAGTTGGTTATTACGAGGTGTGCCAAGTAATTGTTTCTACGCTGCCATCGGCATTCACTTGCAGCCAGCTATCAACATTGGCATCACCGTCAGTTTCTTGCCAGCTACCTGGAGCACAACGCACATTAACTTGCAGATAGGCTGCAGCCGCTTGTGCGCACTCAGCATCATCAGCCCAGGGTGTATTATTGCTTTCTAATAAGAGGCTATTCCACTTGCCGACGGCTTGCTCAAACCAAGCCACAGGAATACCTGCAGATTGGCAACGTGAGACACGGCCCTTTTTTTGCCAGTCACATGCTGTGCCCAGTGCTTCAGTCAGCCATGCGCTAATTGCATCACGATTGGTTTCTTTTATATAAATTTCAATATCGGGTTGGCGCATAGATTATTGCTCCATCTTTTCGATCCAGTCATAGCGAATGGCAACGGTTGTAGTTAACGTTTGTCCAATCACTGCTTCGCGTTTTTGTGCATTGGCACGCCAGCCGTGTGGTGTCATCGCTAATAAGTCACTGCGTGCTTTAGCATCGTCAAGTGTCATAGTGAAGTATAAGGTTTCACTGTGGATCTGACGCATTCCTTCTGGGATCAGTTGCAGATGCTTGCTGTCATCATATTCGCGTACTTCGTCGTATAACTGTTCACGCAATTCGATGAGGTGGTCACTGGCTGGGCCCATACGCAATAATGCACCGCCTGGCGCCAGTACGCGCTGTGCTTCTTGCCAGTCTAGAGGACTGAAAATACTGGCAATGGCTTGGCAACTGCCGCTGGCCAATGGCAAACGTGCCATGCTGGCGACCAGCCACGTGGTATTGGCATCCCGTTTGCAGGCTTGCTTGACTGCTTCGCGAGAAATATCTAAAGCGTAACCTTGACTGTCCGGTAGAGCCTTGGCGATATGTGCGGTGTAATAGCCTTCACCGCAACCAATATCCAACCATTGCTGGGGTTGGCGCTCTTGCATTAAAGCGGCAAAGCGTTCAGCCAGCGGCGCGTAATGGCCAGCAGAAAGGAAGTCTCTTCGCGCTTGTACCATCGCTGGGTTGTCACCCGGCGCACGGCTGTTTTTATGTTGTACCGGTAATAAGTTTATATAACCTTGTCGAGCACGGTCAAAACTGTGCTGATAGATGCAGCGTAAGCTGTTTTCATGTGCGGTCAGTGCCGACTGGCAGATGGGGCAGATAAGCATGTCAATCCCCGAGCCCTAAGTGATTGTGGGCTGTGTTGAAAGTGATAAAGGTGTTTGCGCAATATTGTGCAAGACAATGCTGCGCACGCTAGTAAATTCTGTGTGCATTGTAGTGAAATAGCCCCTGTTTTGTAAGCGCTACGACGAATACTGCTAGAATGCGGCAGCGATTTTTTTGAGGTTGTCTGATGGATGATTTGCGTTTTGGCGGTATTGGCCGCTTATACGGTATTGAAGGTCTGCAGCGTTTAGCAGATGCGCATGTTGCTGTGGTCGGGATTGGCGGTGTCGGCTCATGGGCCGCTGAAGCCTTGGCGCGTTCCGGAGTTGGCGAGATTTCTTTATTTGATTTAGATGATATCTGCGTCACCAACACCAACCGCCAAGCGCATACCTTAACTGAGACTGTGGGCCAGGCTAAGGTGGATGTGATGGCGCAGCGTATTCAAGCGATTAACCCTGCTTGTAAGGTGCATGCCGTTGCAGACTTCGTTAGTAAAGAGACGATGGCGCAGTACATTACCCAGGACCTAGACTTTGTTGTCGATTGTATTGATAGCGTGCTGGCCAAAGCGGCATTGATTGCTTGGTGTAAGCGCCGCAAGATTCAAATTGTTACCACTGGTGGTGCCGGGGGGCAAACTGATCCCACGCAGATACGTGTCGGTGATTTAAATAAAACCTTTAATGATCCATTGGCATCTCGTGTACGTTCATTGCTACGCAGTGACTATGGCTTTTCACGCACGCCTGGTCGTCATTACAGCGTGCCATGTGTCTTTTCTACCGAGCAATTACGTTATCCCAATCCAGATGGGAGTGTTTGCCTGAGTAAGAGTTTTGTTGGCGAAGGGGTTAGGCTTGATTGTGCGGGTGGTTTTGGTGCAGCAATGACCGTGACTGCGAGTTTTGGTTTGGTAGCAGCAGCGCGAGCTATTGATAAGTTGGTGGCTGGCGCAAGACGTCCCTCGGAGCGCAGTGCTACTGAATTGCCGCGCGCTTAGTATGTGTCGTAGGTTCTGATAATTGGCAGCCGAGCAGGCACTAAAGTATTGAACTAACGCACGATTTTACCTTCTTATGACGGTAGCCAGTGAATGGGGTCGACTGTTAACATCAAGGCCTCTGTACTCCATAAAGCCGTAAGGCATAAGGCAAGGATATTTTAATGAAGTTACATCGTTTAGCAGCTTCGGTTGCAGTACTCACACTCGTTTTAGCCGGTTGCGATAATAAAGCCGCAGTCAGTTCTGATTTGAAAACACCAGCACAAAAAGCCTCTTACGGTATTGGTTTGAGTATGGGTAAAAATCTTAGCCAAGAAGGTATGGATGATCTTGATTCGCAAGCCGTAGCTTTGGGTATTGAAGATGCCTTAACTAAAAAAGAACAGCGTCTGGGCGATGAAGAGCTGATGGAAGCGTTTAGCTTTCTACAAGAGCGTGCGCAAGAGCGTATGTCAGCACTCAATGATGAGTCTGCTAAAGCTGGTGCTAAATTCTTAGCTGACAATGCTAAGCGTGACGGTGTTGTCACCACTGAATCAGGTTTGCAGTACGAAGTTGTTAAGCAAGCTGAAGGTGCACAGCCAAAGGCGAGGGATGTGGTTAGTGTTCACTACCAAGGCACTTTAATTGATGGTTCAGTATTCGACAGCTCAATTGAGCGTGGCGAGCCGGTTGAGTTTCCAGTTGGCGGGGTTATTCCAGGTTGGGTTGAAGGTTTGCAGTTGATGAATGTCGGCTCAAAATACAAATTCTATATCCCTAGCGAATTGGCTTACGGTGCGCAAAGCCCGTATTCCGGCTAACTCAGCTTTGGTGTTCGAAGTTGAGCTGCTGGATGTCGTTGGTCAACCTGCAGTTGATGCGGCAGATCCTGAAGTTAGCGAACCCGCTGCAGTGATCGAAGAGTAAGGTTTTCCTTATTACAAAAACGCCCTGTTTATAGCAGGGCGTTTTTGTTGGTGCCGTGTGAGTAACTGCATATGTCTGGTTGTGCAAGCTGGGTGCAGATGAATAGTTATTGTAGCTAAATGTGCTTAGCTGCTTCTGGCGTTGGATATTTTGTCGCAGAGCATCACGACTGACTGTGCATGTATTATGTAGCGCTGTGGCGTAGTATTAAGCATATTTTTCAGCGTATTTGGATAACTCTATGAATGTACAAGTGATTGCTCGTGATGGTAAACCTGAGTATGCAGTATTGCCGTGGGAGCAATACCAGCAGTTGTTAAAAGATGCTGGACGCGAGAAGCCTGCAGTTGAAAAAGAGGAATCCCTCGCCAGCTTGCGTGAATTAAAGTCACTGCGTGAACAAGCTGCGTTAACGGTTGAAGATGTGGCACGCGAGGCTGGTATCAGTCCGCACTATTTACAGATGATTGAAAGCGGTGAGCGTGAAGTCAGTGATGTATTAAAGCGTACTTTAGCGCGAGCGCTAAAGGTGTCAGGCTGGAAGGATGAGTAAAGCGTTAGCGTTTACAGTCGAGCAGCATAATGCTTTGCTGCAATTGTTGGCTGCAACGCAGCAGCAACGTAGCGTGATAACCTATCGGCAAGTGATTGAACAGTTACAGCTGCCAGCGCCCAGTGTACGTCGTTTGGCGATGGCTTTAGAGCAACTGGCTCGTGCAGATCATGCACAGGGTTTTCCTCTGCGTAGTGCTCTAGTGGTTAGTCAGGCAGGCCCAGCTCATCCGCAGTTAGGCTTTATTCAGTGTGCGCAGCAATTAGAACGCTTTCAGGGCATCATTAATGAGCCAAGTGTTGCTGTTTGGCTGGATGCTGAGCTGGCGCAAGTTTATTCATTTAGCTATCCAGAGGTGTAAACATGATATTTGCAAAATTACGTGCACAAGTCGGTTACGCCATTGCTCGTAAGCTGTTTAATCAGCGTTGGGCCGTTGAGAATCCGCGTGTTTGGCAGTGGATGCAGGAGCGTTTTGCGCGTATGAGCAGCTTTGATGATGTGCAGGCGCGTGCTTTTTATGGGCATGTTTTATTGCATCGTGGTCAGGGTGTAGGTGCTAAAAATGAAGGCTTACGTTTGCTGCGCTTAGCCGCTGAAGCGGGAGATGCAAAAGCCGCTTATCAAGTGGGTGTTGAGTGTTTAGCGGGCTCGCTGAATGAGCCAGCCGATGCTTTACAGGCGGCGCACTGGTGGGAGTTGGCTGGACGTGCAGGGCATCCACTGGCTTTGCGTCGTTTATTAGAGCTGTATGAGCAGGGTGGGCCGCAATTACCTGTGAGTGCAAAGGATGCACAGCGCATTAAAGAGCAGTTAGCAATTGCACAAGGTTTGTCGTAAGCACAATAGCCTAATAAGAAAAACAGTAATCTATAAACAACTATCCCGCTACTTTGAGCGGGATAGTTGTTTTAGTCATACACTTTCTGTGCGTTAGCTTATTTGTTACTCACGATCGGTACGAGGCTTAACCAGTCTAATAAAATGCGACCTGTTTCAGCGAGGTAAACATCTTCTTCAGGCTTGAGATTCGTCGCTTTTTCAGCCGCTTCGGCAGCTGCAGCAATATGATCGTCTTCATCCTCTTTGATCATGGTTTTAAGTTGCTCTTCACCTTTACTGACGCGGCGTGCGTTTTCAATCGCAAGCTGTTTCTGCTCAGTTTTTGAATATTGCGCACGGCGCTCAACTTCATTAAGGCTGACTTTAGAGTCTTGCATTAAACGCTGGTTTAAAGCTAAGCGCTCACGGCTAAAGATAAAGTCCGGATCATTATTGGTGCGCGCATCGTGGCGTTCTTTAAGCTCAACAATAAAAGGTTTGTACGGATCTTTGCCAGGCTTTAATGCAGGCTTGATGCTGTCCCATGGCATGGCTTCTGGTAAGGCGCTTTCGCCAATTTCATTGATATCCATATCAGCTGGGTAGCTGATATCTGGGATAACACCTTGATGTTGCGTACTTTCTCCGGAAACGCGATAGAACTTAGCTAAAGTTAACTTAAGCTCACCGTGGTTCAGCGGCTGAATGGTTTGCACTGTACCTTTACCAAAGGTCTGGCCACCGATAATCAATGCACGGTGATAATCCTGCATTGCACCGGCAAAAATCTCTGATGCCGATGCTGATAAACGGTTAACTAATACAGTCAGCGGGCCTCCGTAGAAGATGCCTTTGTGCTCATCGGCTAACACATCGATTCGGCCATCGCTGTTACGTACCAACACCGTTGGGCCTTGCTCAATAAATAAGCCAGTTAACTCAGTCGCTTCTTGTAATGAGCCACCGCCGTTATTGCGTAGATCAATAACAATGCCTTCCACGTTCTCTTCTTGTAACTCAGTAATCAAACGTTTGACATCACGCGTTGTGCTTTTGTAATCAGACTTACCGGCACGATACGCTTTAAAGTCTAAGTAAAACGCGGGGATTTCAATCACGCCTAACTTAACTTTGCGGCCATCTTGGTCCAGATTAAGGATCGACTTCTTCGCCGCTTGCTCTTCAAGCTTGACTGCTTCACGAGTCAAAGAGATGACTTTGCTGGTCATGTCATTGGGAGCATTACTGGCTGGAATAATCTCCAAGCGCACTTGTGAGCCTTTTGGACCACGAATCAGCTTAACCACTTCATCAAGACGCCAGCCAATCACATCAACCAACTCTTTTTTACCTTGTCCAACGGCAATGATTTTATCCGCAGGCGCCACCAGCTTACTTTTCTCAGCAGGTCCGGCAGGGATTAAACGCACGATTTTCACATGCTCATTATCACCTTGCAGCATGGCACCGATACCTTCGAGCGACAGGCTCATATTGATATCAAAGTTTTCTGCATTATCAGGTGATAAATAAGTGGTGTGTGGATCGTAGGTTTGTGCAAAAGAATTAATATAAGCTTGGAAAATATCTTCACTGCGGGTTTGCAGTAAGCGTTTTTGTTGGTTCTTATAGCGTTTAACCAATAATTTTTCGATCGCCTCAGGCTCTTTATTAGCGATTTTCAAACGCAGAACTTCATCTTTTAAACGTTTGCGCCATAAGTCTTGCAGGGCGTTTTCATCTTCAGCCCATTTTGCTTTTTCGCGATCCGTTTCAAAGGATTCATCGATCGTAAAATCGATTGCGGCAATACCTTTGCCAAGCTTGCCTAAAGCAAAATCTAAGTATTGATCTTGGCGTTCTAGCTGGCGGTTATACATGGCGTAACCAGGCTTTAGATTGCCGCTTTTAAGAAAATCGTCGAACTGTGTTTCCCAGCGGTCAAATGCTTTAACATCCGCAGCGGTAAAGTACATGCGCGCGGGGTCAAGCATCTTTAAGTAGCCTGCATACATTTTACGCGAGCGGGCATCATCGAGGGGTGGCTTGCTGTAATGATGGCGCTTGAGCAACTCAACAACGTTAAGGCTGGCGATCATTTGGTCACGGTCGGGTTGTAAATAGTCCCATTGTTGTGCTTTGCTGACGCCATAGGCTGCCGGCAAAGCTACGAGGCTAATTATCAAGGCGAGGGCTGAGCGAGTTAAAGTGTGCTTCATGCTAATTCTTTGTCTGAGTGAGTTATGACGCATTTTAGGCCACCTAAAGTGTTTACAGTTCCATTGTAGGCTGTATTCGGTGAGAAATAGATACAGTTGATCATATGATTAACAATATGGAGTCACAATGAAAGCATTGCAAGGCAGTGAAGGTCGTCCAACATTAATTGATTGCGTAGCACCGGTTTGTGGCGCAGGTCAGGTTCGTATTCGTGTGGTTGCTGCAGGATTGAACCGTGCGGATTTATTACAAGCAGCGGGATTGTACCCGCCTCCGCCGGGTGTAAGCGATATTCTAGGCTTGGAGTGCGCTGGAGTTATCACTGAAGTGGGTGAGGGCAGTACTTGGCAAGTCGGTGATCGTGTTTGTGCATTATTAGCTGGCGGCGGTATGGCAGAAGAGGTGTGTGTCGATGCGCGCCATGTGTTGCCCATTCCAGATGGCTTAAGCATGCTCGAAGCGGCTGCAGTACCTGAGGTATATGTTACCGCATGGCTGAATGTATTTCAGTTGGCGCAGGTACAACCTGGAGAGAAAGTGCTATTACATGCCGGTGCTAGTGGTGTGGGTTCTGCTGCGATTCAACTGTGTAAAGCCTTTAACAGTCCATGCTGGGTTAGCGTGGGTTCGGCAGAGCGCTTAGCTTATTGTAAAGCCTTGGGTGCTGAGGGCGGCGTGGTGCGCGGTGATAATATTGAAGGTTTACACGATTTTTCTCCCTTTGATGTGATTCTTGATCCGGTCGGTGCCAGTTATGCTGCGCAGAATTTAAAGATGCTTAGGTTAGATGGCCGTTGGATCAATATCGGTTTGATGGGTGGACGTCGTGCTGAATTAGACTTGGCGCAATTGCTGGGTAAACGTATTCAGTTAATCGGTTCCACTTTGCGCAGTCGCAGCGATGCCTTTAAAGGAGAGCTGATGGCGCAGCTTGCTGAGCAGGTTTGGCCATTATTTGCTAGTGGCCAGTTGAAGCCGCAGGCGGAAGAAGTGTTTGCCTGGACAGATGCTGAAGCTGCTTTTGCCCGATTAGCCAGTAATCAGGTCAATGGTAAAGTAGTACTGCAGATCTCAGAAGAATAAGTCTATTCAGCCCTGCAACGCGCTAAACAAGGTTGCGCGCGTTGCAGGGCTGTTTTTTATTGCGCTAAGCTTAGCGCTTGCCATACGCAGTACAGCGCAAAGACTAAAAAGCTTGCCGCCGCAAAAGAGCGAATCAGTTTTAAGGGTAGACGTTCCGCGGCGAAGTTGCCGACAAGTACTACGGGCGCATTGGCCAGTAACATACCCATCGTTGTGCCGCAGATTACCATCCAGAAATGCTCAAATTGCGCAGCAAGCATGACCGTTGCAACTTGAGTTTTATCACCCATTTCTGCAATAAAAAAAGCAATCAAAGTGGCGATAAATGGGCCGTATTTAACGGCAAGATTACCGTCATCATCCAGTGTGTCTGGCACTAAAGTCCATGCGGCAACTGCAAGAAAGCTGGCGGCTAATATCCACAGTAATGTTGCTTCTGACAAAAGCTGAGCAACTTGATAGCCTATGGCAGCAGCCAAAAAATGGTTGGCTAAGGTCGCGACTAAGATGCCGAGAATAATCGGTATAGGTTTGCGGTAGCGTGCGGCGAGTAGTGTAGTAGGGCAAGCAATTGGGTTTTATCGCCAATCTCGGCTAGTGCAACGATGCCGGTCGAGACTAGAAGTGTTTCAAACATACAGAAGACCTTAGGGCGGATACATTAGACAACCATGACACACACAGCCTTTCTACCCGGTAAGGTTATGCATGTCATGGGTCTTGCCAGCCAAAGTTATACGCTATAATTTGATGCGCATATTCTAAGGTGTGTACGCCATGATCTGTTGATCAAGTATGTTGACGCACACGCTGTGGATTATTCCACAGCCGACTACTCCCCCAAGACGGCGACCATATTAAGTAACTTTTAGCTCTAAAGCAATCCGCTTATATTTACTGGAGCGGCTCATCACCGTCAGCAGTTATTTTGCGAGTTGATAAATGTGTTTTCTGCCCTCTGCACACGTCTGACATTGCTTTGCGCTAATGTACCGAGAGCTTTTTCATCAAAGTGGTGGTTAAAAGTCGTCGCGCTGCGGCCATAAAGCTATAAAGGTCATTCAAATACTGAGCTTGACTGCTATGCTCTTTCTTTTTGTAATATGCAGTGGCACACGTCTGCAGCTTTTAAAGCCGCTTTATGTGATGCGGCAGGCTCGTAATGATACTGGGTAAGGTGAAATAATAATGATTAAAGTAGCGCACTTAACTAAACGCTTTGTGCAGCAGGTGGCGGTAGATGACCTTTCATTTACCATAGAGCCTGGTGAAGTGGTTGGGTTTTTAGGCCCGAACGGTGCGGGTAAATCCACCACTATGAAAATGCTGACCGGATTTTTACAACCTTGCGAGGGCAGTGTCAGTATCTGTGGCTTTGATATCAGTAAGCAGACCTTAAAAGCGCAGCGTCTAATTGGTTATTTACCCGAAGGTGCGCCATGTTATGGCGATATGAGCGTGGTGGATTTCCTGACTTTTATTGGCCAAATCCGTGGCTACCGCGGTAAAGAACTGCAGCAACGTGTCGCGCGTGCTATTACTTTGGTTGAGCTGGGGCGCGTCCTTGAGCAAAATATTGATACGCTCTCTAAAGGCTTTAAGCGCCGTGTTGGTTTGGCGCAAGCCGTGCTGCATGATCCTAAAGTGCTGATTCTTGATGAGCCAACTGACGGTCTCGACCCCAATCAGAAGCACCAAGTGCGTAAGCTGATTAAAAGCTTGGCTGTGGATCGTATTGTTATTATTTCTACACATATTTTGGAAGAAGTTAGTGCTCTGTGTACTCGCGCTATGGTCATTAGTCAAGGACGTTTGTTAATTGATGAAACACCTTACGAGCTACAAAGTCGCTCGCGTTATCACCAGGCCGTTACTATTCTTTCTGATCAACCATTGGATCGTAAGCTACTGCAAGCGGTGCCGGGTGTTATTGCTATTGAAGATAACCCGCTGGATGGCAGTCTGACCTTATTGGCTGAAGCGGGGCAGGTGATTTTCCCAGCAGTGAACCAACTGATTTATGCTCAAGGCTGGCAGGTACGTGAGTTGGAGGTCGAGCGTGGCCGTTTAGATGAAGTGTTCCGTAGTTTGACCCGTGGAGATGCCGCATGAGACAGCTACCGATTATTTTCAAACGAGAATTTACCAGCTTTTTTGCTACACCCTTAGCCTATGTGTTTTTGCTGATTTTTCTGGTGCTTTCCAGTGTCTTTACCTTTTATTTGGGTGGTTTCTACGAGAGTGGTCAAGCCAATCTTAATCCGTTTTTTAACTTCCATCCGTGGCTGTATTTATTCTTAGTACCAGCCTTAGCAATGCGTATGTGGGCGGAAGAACGCAAAAGCGGCACCATTGAACTGTTGATGACGCTACCTATTACGCGTTTTGAAAGCGTGGTCGGTAAGTTTTTAGCCGCTTGGGTATTTGCCGGTATTGCACTCCTTTTAACTTTTCCGATGGTGCTCACGGTCAACTATCTGGGTGATCCAGATAATGGTGCGATTTTGACCGGATATGTTGGTAGCTGGCTATTAGTGGGAGCCTATTTATCGGTCGGCTCGTGTATGTCGGCATTGGCAAAAAACCAAGTGATTGCCTTTATCCTTACTGTCAGTCTGTGTTTTGTCTTTGTGGTCAGTGGTTTTCCGTTGGTGCTTGATGCTTTTAATGGTTGGGCGCCGCAATGGCTCTTGGATGTTGTGGCATCCTTTAGCTTTTTAACGCGTTTCCAAGCGATCAGTAAAGGAGTGATTGATGTACGTGATCTTCTTTATTTCTTAAGTTTTATTGCTGCTTGGCTGATGGCCACAGCAGTGGTGATTGATTTGAAGAAGGCGGACTGATCATGAGACGATTTATGTATTCCAGTTTCGGCTTAATGCTGATTGCTGTCGCCTTTGTTGGCTTTAATATGCTGTCTAATAGCCTGTTTAAAAACACCCAGCTCGATTTTACTGAGCAAAAGCTTTACACCTTGTCTGCTGGTACTCAGCAAATGCTCAGTGAGCTGCAAGAGCCGGTGAGCTTGCAGTATTTTTACTCCAATAAAGCCACGCGCGATGTGCCGATGTTGCGCAATTATGCGCAGCGCGTTGAAGAGTTGCTCGATAGTTATGTGCGTATGGCAGATGGTAAATTACGTTTAGAAGTGATTGATCCAGAAGCATTTTCGGAAGATGAAGACCGTGCTGCAGCCTTAGGCTTGCAAGCGGTACCGTTAGAGCAAGACGGTGCGCAGCTGTATTTCGGCTTAGTCGCTGAGAATGAGCAGGGTGATCAGCAGATCATTCCGTTTTTCGCCTTGGATCAGGAAGAGCTGTTGGAGTATGAACTCAGCCGCTTAATTAGCAGCGTCGCGCAGCCTGAGCGTCCAGTGATTGGTGTGTTATCCAGTTTGCCACTTAATGGTGGCTTTGATATGCAGGCCGGCCAGCCGTTACCCGCTTGGACAATTCTTGAAGAGGTGCGTCAGCAGTTTCAGATTGAAAGTTTAAAAGATGATATTGATCTGATTCCAGAGCATGTTAATACGCTGTTATTAGTGCATCCGAAAAACTTAAGTGAAGCCACGCAATACGCCATTGATCAATTTGTATTAGATGGCGGTAAGTTACTGGCTTTTGTTGACCCCTATAGCGAAATTGACACCGGCGTGGCGACGCCAGGTGAGCTGGCTACGGATAAGACTTCGGACTTGCCTGAGTTATTTAAAGCATGGGGTGTGCGTATGCTGCCTGCTCAAATCGTCGGTGATGGTTTGTATGCCATGACGGTTGGTGTCGGTGCACAGCAGCGCGCAGTGCGTCACCTAGGCTGGTTAACTTTGCCGAAAAAAGCCTTAGACAGTGCTGATGTTCTGACCGCGCAGCTGAGCTCAATTACATTGGCGACAGCCGGTATTTTAGAGCCGCTAGAGGGTGCTAAAACTCAGTTTACTCCGCTGTTGCACAGCTCTGAATACGCGATGCCGTTTGCAACTCAGCGTTTCGCAATGCTGGAAAATCCTGAAGAATTATTAGCTGAGCTTGAACCAACTGGTGAGCGCTATGTGATAGCTGCACGTATTAGTGGTCCAGCGAAAACTGCTTTTGCGCAGGGCATTGAAGGGCGTGAGCAGGGCTTGCAAAGTGCCGAGACGATTAACGTGATTATCGTAGCGGATACCGATATGTTAAGCGATCGCATGTGGGTGCAGGTACAAGACTTCTTTGGTCAACGCTTACCGCAGCCTTGGGCGGATAACGGCAGCTTTGCGATTAACGCGCTGGATAACTTATCCGGTTCAGATGCGCTGATTAGTATTCGTTCGCGCGGTAACTCAAATCGTCCCTTTACCATGGTGGATAATTTACAGCGCAGTGCCCAAGAGCGTTTCCAGCTGAAGGAGCAAGAGTTGCAAGGGCGTCTCGCCGCGACAGAAGAGAAACTCTTTGCATTGCAGCAAGCGACTGATCCTGAGCAAGATTTGGAGTTGACCACTGAGCAACAAGCGACTGTGCAGCAGTTCTTAGATGAGAAACTACAACTGCGTCGAGAATTGCGTGAAGTGCGTTATCAGCTCAATTCGGATATTGAAGCACTGGGTACGAAATTGAAGTTCTTTAATATTGGTGTGATGCCAATATTATTGACCTTTATGCTGGTGATGTTGAGCTTATCGCGGCGTATTCGTCGCATGCAGATAGACGACTAGCCATAGCCTAGCGTTAGGTACAAAAAAGCCAGACTCGATAATGGGTCTGGCTTTTTTACGCTTGGACAATTAACGCTCTATAGGTGCATAGCTTGTTAGGCTTTAACGATTTTTAGGTGGTGCCACTAATAAGTCTTCAGAGGGTGTTTCGCACTGAATTTTATGGCCCAAAAGTGCTTCAATCGGCGGCAGTGCGTAGGAATCGTCTTCACCAGCAAAGCTAATTGAAACACCAGTCGTACCGGCACGACCCGTACGACCAATACGGTGTACATAGTCATCTGGATCTTCTGGCAGAGTAAAGTTGACTACATGACTGATATCGTCAACGTGGATACCACGACCCGCCACATCCGTTGCGACCAGTACACGCAAACGACCAGCGCGGAAGTCTTCCAGCACTTTGATACGTTTGTGTTGCGCCACATCACCTGACATCTGTGCAGCACTAATACCATCACGAGTCAGGCGTTCTTCAATACGGCGAACTTCATCTTTACGGTTAGCAAAGACAATCACTCGTGGCCAGTTATTATTCACGATCAGATTATATAATAGTTTGTATTTATCGCTACCGGCTACGGCAAACACATGCTGCTCAACTGAGTCGCTGGCGACATGCTCTGGCTCAATTTCAACAATTTCGGGATCAGTGGTCCATTGTTTGGACAGATTCATCACATCTTCAGTAAAGGTCGCAGAAAACAACATGGTTTGGCGTTCTGCTTTATGCGGTGTTTGGCGAATAATTTGGCGTACTTGCGGGATAAAACCCATATCCAACATACGGTCAGCTTCGTCCAGTACTAGCACTTCCACCATATCAAGGTGAACTTCACCTCGTTGGTTAAAGTCGAGCAGACGGCCTGGGGTCGCCACTAAGATATCGCAGTGACGTGATTCTAATAACTTACGTTGCTTATCAAAATCCATACCACCGACAAAACTCATCACATTAAGATCGGTGTATTTGGTTAATGCAATCGCATCATTAGCAATCTGTACTACCAGTTCACGGGTTGGTGCGATAATTAATGCACGCGGTTCACCCATATAACGCTCATCCGGTGGACGTGTTTGCGTTAATTGGCTGATAGCAGAAATTAGAAAAGCGGCGGTTTTACCGGTACCGGTTTGTGCGCGACCAATTGCGTCTTTGCCCACCAGCGTGTGGCCTAAGACTTGCGCTTGAATAGGTGTGCAATACGGGAAACCTAAATCCTGAATGGCGTGCATCAGCTCGGGTGCTAGCGCAAAGTCGTGGAAACGCACTTTACCTTCAGCAGGCTCAACGACAAAGTCGTCCAGTGACCAAGGTACTTGCTCGACAACGGGTTTGGTTTTGCGCGGACGCGGCTTTTTAGCTACAACTTTGTCCTGCGTCGCAGCTGTGCTGGCAGGTGTATTTTCATGCTCAGAGTGCGGCGCAGGTTGTGATTGTGGCGTGTCCGCCTCGTCTTTAGGCGCTGCCATGAGCTCAGGGTCTGTTTTGAACATATTCTTAAGTGCTTTGAGCACGGCGTTCTCTTATCAGTAGTCTATAAATTATCAGTAGTGTAAGGCATCGCAAGGCTTTGTAGAAATTGTTTCACTGTTCGCTGCTAATGCCTGCTTGATTAGCACCTGATTGTTTGTTGTGACCACTCTAGGGTTTGGTTTTATTGTTTAGGTAAGGGTAATTGTTAGCGACAGAGTTTTGTAAGGACTGCTTATTATCACGGCCTATCAATCAGAACGTTCGAGCTGCGATATCGGGCGCATGCTGTGCGCTACGCTCGATATACTTATAGGTACTATTAGCCTGAGAGGCTTATATTTACTGCAGTTGTGCGCTGAGCCAGTTGCCGATATCAGCAATTTGCTCTTGGCATACCGCATGCTCCATTGGGTAGTCGTGCCAGGTTACTGGTACGCCCCATGCCTCTAGTTGTTGTTGTGCAGCTTGGCCCATAAAAAACGGCACCACGGCATCATTCACACCGTGCATGCACAGAGTCGGTGTGCGTGCTTGTAGAGGGCTTAGCGCGCTGACTTGTTCAAAGGTCGGTGCATAAGTGGAGAGCGCCAGTACGCCACCGAGCGGTTCATTCCAACGCAGGAATGCCGTATGCAGAACAACTGCGCCGCCTTGGGAGAAACCCGCCAAGAACAAACGAGTAGGGCTGATGCCGTTGTCGCGTTGTTGTTCCATTAAGGTGATCAGCTTCTGGGTTGAGGCTTCCAACTGTTCACTGTTAATTGAGCGCTTACCTGGGGCAATCGCTAAAATATCGTACCAACTAGGCATTTCGTAACCGCCATTAATGGTCACGGCCTGGTTAGGTGCTTGCGGTAAAATAAAGCGCGTGCGCGGCAGTTGTGGCTGTAACATCCGTGCAACGGGTTCAAAGTCAGTGCGATCGGCACCTAAACCGTGCAACCAAATCACACAGGAATCAGCAGGCTGTAAGGATTCAACAATTAATGCATTTTTGATCATGAGTCACTCTTCTTAAAGTGTTTCAAAACGGCCCATTTGGCGGTTTTTTTGAACATTGTCAGTATTAAAGATTTGCCCATTCATGGCAATGTAGATACCTGAGTCTAAGCACTGCAAAGCGCCAATAGCAAAACCTAAATTAAAGGGTGCATCTGTTTTACGCATACGAGCAGGTTGCATGGCACCAGTGAAGACTACAGTTTTACTGGTGATCTCACCTAATTGCTGTGCACTCAATGTCATGGTATCAGTACCGTGAATGATCAGAATATGCTGGTGCGGGCTATTAATCACCTGTTCACGCAGCAGTTCACGGTCGGCATCAGTCAGTTCTAAACTGTCTTTTTTTAACAGACTATTAATGCTGTAGGATATGTTAACACCCGCTTCGGCCAGTAGCTCTGACGCCATTGGCTCGCCCATGCTGAACTCTGATAAGGCATCATGATAAATTTTATCAAAGGTGCCGCCAGTGGTTAGAATATGAATATGCATAAGGGCTTAATCCGTAGTGAAGACTTTGTGCAGCGGATTATTGCCTGAATTACACACGGAAAGCCATGTGCCAGCTAGGAGAAGTATGACATCAGTAGTACAGCCAGTGTGGTATGTGTATTTAGTACGCACGGTGAATCAGTCTTTATATTGCGGAATTAGCTTGGATGCGCACAAGCGTTTTGCGCAGCATTGTGCAGGGAAGGGGGCGCGATTTTTTTCGACCAGTCCGGCGCAAGCGCTGGTCTATGTGGAAGAGTGTGTCGATAAATCCACGGCATTACGGCGTGAAGTAGCGATTAAACGTTTGCCTAAAGCAGCGAAAGAGCAGCTTGTGCTCACACAAATTCACCAATTATTAGATAAAGAGTCTTTTAAATAGAAAACTCGCTAACACTGGGCTAGCGAGGTATGCAGCTTATTATTACTGGTAAGCGCCTGGCATCGGACGCAGATTGATTTCTACGCGACGGTTTTGTTGACGACCTTGTGCACTGCCATTATCAGCAACTGGCTGATCTGGACCGACACCGCGAACGCTCATGCGGTTACCGCTAACACCTTGGTTACGCAGGTAGTCAGCAACACTTTGTGCACGACGTTGTGACAGATTAAGGTTGTGCTGGTATGCACCCGTATTGTCGGTATGACCGATGATTTCAATAGTATTTTGATCGTACTGGTTAAATGATTGAACCAAGTTGTTTAAAGTACCGTAAAAATTACCTGAGATGCTTGCTGAGTCAGTAGCAAAAGTTACGTTACCTGGCATAACTAGGGTTAAGTTATCACCATCGCGTTGTACATCAATACCTGTACCCTGCATGCTGCGACGCAGTTCAGCTTCTTGCTTATCTGCGTAATAGCCATAACCTCCGGCTGCTGCACCCGCTACTGCAGCGCCAATCAGAGCGCCTTTAGTGCGGTCTTTTTTGCTGGATGTGGCAGCACCAATGGCAGCACCACCTAAAGCACCTAAACCACCGTAGATGGCTGTTTTATTTGAGCCGTCTTGCTGATCTTGTTGTTGGCCACCATCGTAAGGGTTGTTTGCACAACCCGCCAGTAAAGCAAAAATACCTGTCGCAATCAGTGTGCGAGATGTTGAAAGTTTGAACATAATAAATTCCTTGAAAGCTTAATGTTGGGAGTTACTACTTTATTCTATGTATATTTGAGTGTTTTTATCAAAATAAGTTCTTATGCGCGAATAAAAGTGTTATTACGCATTTCATCACCGAGTACAGTATCAGCGCCATGCTCAGTCACCACAATATCTTCTTTGTTTAACGTATTCATTCGTTGGTTAATTGAGCGCTCAATGGTCGGGTAATCACCACGCCATAAATTGGTACGCCCAATACTTTGCTTAAATAATGTATTACCGGCAATCAGCAGCTTGTTCTGAGTGAACCAAAAACTCATGGAGCCTGGTGTATATATCTATGTGTGTAGAGTAATACCGCAACCACAAGCCAACTCTTTATCATCATTGAACCAATGATAGGGTGCTGGTACTGGTGTATAAGATACGCCGAACATGGGACACTGCATTTCAAGTTTATCCCAGAAGAATTGGTCTTCTTTATGCAGGTGTAAGGTGGCTCCAAATTTTTCTTTCATCAGACCTGAGGCTAGAAATAGGTCTAAATGTGCATGGGTGTGGATAATGCTTATTACGCGTAAGCCTAGTTTATCGAGCCGCTGTAAGATCAGCTCGTGATCGCCACCTGGATCAAACACTAAGGCTTTTTAGTGATTGGATCGCCAATAATTGTGCAACTGTATTGCAATTTACCAACAGGAAAGGTTTCGCGAATCAATGCAGGCTAGCTCGTCATTGGTTTAAACTCTGAACAGATAATTCTATATTTATTGGCAATAGCCTAACGTATTCTCCGTTTAATGTTGGTTACTAAGGAGTAGCACATGCTCAACTATCAATCAGGTATTCTTGCTGATCCCGTGCCACCCCACTTGCACGCTATGTGTTTTTTACACTGGAGTCTGCTGAACACTTGCCTGCAGTTCTAGGCGGTTTAGAGGCCATGGTTGATGGCGATACAATGGTCGTAGGGTTTGGTAAATCTCTGCTACAAGCGCTTCATGTGCAGTTGGATAAATTGCGTACTTTTCCAGCACTGAGTGCCCATGGTATTGATATACCCTCAACGCAAAATGCTATGTGGTGTTGGTTGCATGGTGATGAACGTGTTGAGCTGCTGTATCGCACAGATGCTTTAATCGAAGTGCTAGCGCCTGCTTTATCGGTAGTACAGGTGACTTAATCTTTTCGTTATACAGAAGGTCACGATTTAACCGGCTATGAAGATGGTACGGAAAACCCTGTTGAGCAAGCGGCAGTTGATGCGGCGATTGATACTCAAGCACCGGGCTGTAGTTATGCCGCGGTGCAGCACTGGGTGTATGATTTAAAGGGTTTTAAGGCGCGGCCACAGAAGAGCAGGACCATGTGTTTGGTCGCCGCTTAAGTGATAACGAAGAGTTGGATGATGCGCCAGAGTCAGCGCACATAAAGCGCACTGCTATGGAAAACTTTGAGCCTGAAGCCTTTATCGTGCGCCGCTCCATGCCCTATATCGATGGGGATGAAGCAGGTTTGGTGTTTTTGTCCTTTGCTAGCACATTGGGTTTCTATGAAATACAGTTGCGCCGCATAATTGGTTTAGATGATGGCATTACGGATGGTTTGTTTAGCTTTAGTCGGCCAACCACTGGTGGCTATTATTGGTGTCCACCAACTGAAAATGGTCAGTTGCAATTGAGTGCATTGTTTTAAGATTTTAAGCACTCAAATATAAAAAGCCCGCAATACTGTTTAGCAGTTGCGGGCTTTTTTATTGAGTTAAGTTTTGGCTGGTAGTTTACGGTGATCAACCCAGAGCAATGTTGCTCCAGCAATCGCCGCTGGCATCGCAATCAGGTTAAAAAACGGCACCATCAGGGCTAGATAGGTGATACCACCAAAACCTAAACTGAGAATGCGCTTACTGCGCAACCACTCCAGCATCACTTCCCAACTGACCTTATTGTTATCGGCTGGATAGTCGATATATTGCACGGCCATCATCCAAATATTAAAGATCACCCATAGTGGTGCAGCAATAATATTGACGCCTGGAATCAGCGATAAAACTAGCAAGCCCAGCGCGCGCGGTAAAAAATAGCCTAATTTACGCATTTCGCGCCACATTGTGCGTGGCACCATCGCCATCAGTTCCGTCCAGCTAAACGGTGAGAAGTGATCTTCTCCACGGGCGATAATTTCGACTTTTTCAGCAAGAAAACTATTAAATGGCGAAGCTATGAGGTTAGCGATGGTGGTAAAGGTGAAAAAGATAATCAGCAGCACCAGCAGCACAAATAACGGCCATAAAATATAGTCGAGAAATGATAACCAGCTGGGTAGGCTCGGTATCAGGTCAGCAACCCAGCCATTAAAACGCTGTATGGCAAAATAAATCATCCCGAAAAAAACCACGATATTGATCGAGAGTGGTAACAAGACATACATGCGCAAGCCTGGGCGCATAATCATTTTAAAACCGGCATTTAAGTAATGTGGGCCGCCAAGCGGTTGGGCAGACATAAGGTGTTTCCTTTGCGAGTGGCACGAGAAGTGACGTTGGTAGACAATATGGGCAGAGTCAAACAGCGAGGTTTGAGCTAGGTTCGCGAACCTGCAAACTGTAACCTATGACACATTATTTGGCCTTAGATCCCTTGTTAGGAGTTATATATGTCTGAAGTTCGTCACGCCCCTGTGCTTATTCTAGGTTCTGGCCCTGCAGGTTATAGCGCTGCTGTGTATGCCGCGCGCGCCAATCTAAAGCCGCTACTAATTACCGGAATGCAAGCAGGTGGGCAGCTGACCACAACCACGGAAGTGGATAACTGGCCGGGTGATCCAGAGGGCTTAACGGGTCCTGCGCTGATGGAGCGGATGCAAAAGCACGCTGAGCGCTTTGAAACGGAAATTATTTTTGATCATATCCATACCGCACAATTGCAAAGTAAACCTTTTACCTTAATTGGCGATAGCGGCACTTATACCTGTGATGCGCTAATTATTGCTACAGGCGCCAGTGCGCGTTATTTAGGTTTACCCTCTGAAGAAGCCTTTATGGGTAAGGGCGTTTCAGCCTGCGCCACCTGCGATGGTTTTTTCTACCGCAACCGTGAAGTGGCTGTGGTGGGTGGTGGTAATACAGCAGTAGAAGAAGCACTATATTTATCAAATATCGCTAGCAAAGTGACGTTGATTCACCGTCGTGAGACCTTCCGTTCAGAGAAAATCTTGCAAGATAAACTGTATGCTAAGGTCGCTGAAGGCAAAATTGTGCTAGCGCTGAATGCTCAGGTTGATGAAGTGCTGGGCAATGATATGGGCGTCACTGGTGTGCGCTTACTGAATAACGATGGCAGCAAGTGTGATTTAACCGTTGATGGTTTGTTTGTAGCTATTGGTCATACACCCAATACCAGCTTATTTGAAGGTCAGTTGGAGTTAAAAGGTGGTTATATGGTGGTCCATGGTGGGCGTGAAGGTAACGCTACAGCGACCAGTATAGCTGGCGTATTTGCTGCAGGTGATGTGGCGGATGACGTCTACCGTCAAGCGATTACCTCAGCAGGTGCAGGCTGTATGGCTGCGCTGGATGTGGAAAAATACTTAGAGAGTTAAGTATTCTCCAGTAATTGCTACGTCATAAAAAGGCCGCTTTGCATTATGCAATAGCGGCTTTTTTATGGTTGTAGCGAAATTACACTTCGCCAGCGAGCTTGCGGTTGTATTTAAAGCTCCAGAGTGTATGCATAAACGCACTAGAGAACAGTAGCGCGCTAATGAATATCTCAAGATAGCCTAGCCACGCATTGCTTGCTGAAAGGCTTGCCAGTACACCGTGCACAAAATAAATATTAATTAAGATACATGCCCAAATATGCGTTTTTTCAGAGCCTAGAATGATGCCTAGCGCAATAATTGCCAAAGGTGACAGCGCCACGGCCATTACAATCCAAGTCAGGGCGCCATTGAGGCCAGTAAAATATAGATTCCACACGATTAATAATACGGCGAGTGCAGCCAGTGATACTAAACTCAATATACGACTGGTACGCAAACGCGGCTCAAACCAGCTTAGCTCGGGAAGCGGTTTAGGGCTTTTTTTAGCCACGAGGTTTCTCCAATTGTTGGGCGAACAGCGCTAAGCGTAAGCCTAAAGCGCTGCATAAACTGATTTCATGTTCGTCGAGCGGGCGTTTACTATCAGCACCAGCCACATGGCTAGGTCCATAGGGTGTGCCACCTGCTTGAGTGTTTAATAAAGCAGGTTCGCTATAGGGTAGACCGCAAATTAGCATACCGTGGTGCAATAGCGGCAGCATCATGCTGAGCAAGGTGCTTTCTTGACCGCCATGCAGGCTGGATGTTGAAGTGAAGACGCCAGCAGGCTTGTTAACTAACTCGCCGGTTAACCACAGGTTACTGGTGCCGTCTAAAAAGTACTTCATGGCAGCGGCCATATTGCCAAAGCGGGTAGGGCTGCCGAGCGCCAGGCCAGCACAGTTCTTTAAATCATCGAGGCTGGCATACATAGCGCCTTCTGTCGGCACCTCTGGAGCAACTGCTTCGCATTCATTGGAGACCGCAGGTACGGTACGAATACGTGCTTCCATGCCACCTTTTTCTATGCCGCGGGCAATATGTCGCGCCATATCTGCAGTAGCGCCATGGCGACTATAATAGAGTACTAAAATATAAGGTTCGATCATGCTAAAAGCTCAATCAGGTTATCAATAGGGCGGCCAATCGCAGCACGTTGCTCTACTTCTAAAATAGGACGTTGCATCAAAATGGGTGTTTGCACTATGGCGTCAATAAGCTGGGCTTCACTTAAGCTCGGATTATCAAGGTTCATTTCACTATAGGCAGACTCACCGCTGCGGATTAACTCGCGTGCGCTCATACCGAGCTTGCTTAATAACGCACCCAGTTGTTCAGCATTGAGTGGAGTGTCTAAATAGTTTACAACGGTAGCATTGATACCACGCTCTTCAAGTAGAGCTAAAGCAGCACGTGATTTACTGCAGCCAGAGTAGTGATACAAGGTGATATTAGTCATGTTCGTTACCTCAAAAAAAACGCATGCAGCATTCTAACAGGCTAAACCGCTTAAGCGGTATGCCTTCACAGTAGAGAGAATAACGTTGAAAAAATATCTTATTATTGTCTTGGTATGTATCTTGTCAGCTTGCGGGCAAACATCGTCACTGGGTACTGATCAGCATGGCGTGCCGATTCCTGAATCCTTATTGGCCGAACAATGGTTGCTGATTAACTATTGGGCAATCTGGTGTGCGCCATGTCGTAAGGAAGTACCAGAGCTGAATGCTGTGCATCATAAGCTCAGTACTCAAGGAGTAAGGGTGTTAGGGGTTAATTATGATCAATTGCAAGGAGAGGAGCTGTTAGCCGATAGCCAGCAGCTTGGCATTGACTTTCCAGTGCTGAGTATTGATCCAGCAGTACGGTTTAAGCTGCCAGAAACGCACGGCTTGCCGGCTACCTATATTGTTAATCAGAAGGGTGAGTTAGTAGGGCAATTACAGGGCGAGCAGACACAGCAGAGTATTCTTGCAGCGTTGCGAAAAGCAGGTTGGTCAGCGCCTTAATACGCTGACCTTGCTTAGTTGAAGCGATTTAAATCGCTTTTTTGCGATCGTGCAATGCGCGCTGCATTTCACGATTGGAGTCACGTTCTTTTTCAACGTTGCGCTTATCGTAATCTTTCTTACCTTTACCCAGTGCAATTTCGCATTTGACCAGATGTTTTTTCCAGTACAAAGCTAAAGCTACGCAGGTGTAGCCTTTTTGTTGCACACCAGTAAAGAGCTTATCCAACTCATTACGGTTGAGTAATAATTTACGAGTGCGTGTCGGATCAGTAATCACGTGCGTACTAGCAGCCGTTAGTGGACTGATATGACAACCCATCAGCCATGCTTCGCCGTTTTTCAATAAGACGTAACTGTCCACCAGCTGTGCTTTGCCAGCGCGTAAACTTTTGATTTCCCAACCAGCTAGAGCAATGCCTGCCTCCATACGCTGTTCGACGAAATAATCGTGTAGCGCTTTTTTATTTAGCGCGATGGTGCCTTGCGGTTGTTTTTTATGTTTAGCCATAGCTGGATATTATAAGACGTTATCTCGCATCTGGCGAGAGTCTGACAATGAATCTTTATCGTTTACTTGAGAGGTAGCGGTGAATGCATGACAATAGTGCATTATTTAATGCGTTATACAGCCTGTTCTGCAGAGTTGGGCGTAATCGTCATTCGGTTCTGTATGTAGCAGAGCTGTTTTTATAAAGCGCAGACTCAGGATTTACTCAACGATTTTAACGGGCGGATAAAGAATTACTATGGCTACGCACATTCAGCGCTCTGCATTGCTGCCTTACAGCGCTGCAGCTATGTACGCTCTTATTAATGATGTTGAAAACTACTCTGAGTTTTTACCTTGGTGTTCTGCTAGTGAAATTCTTGAAGAAGGTGAAGGTTTTATGCGTGCTGGGTTAATGATTGCTAAAGGGCATTTGTCACAGCGCTTCGTGACAAAAAACACCTTAGTCGCGAATCAGAGCATTAGCATGGTCTTAGAAGAAGGGCCATTTAGCCAGTTACACGGCACGTGGGAATTTAAGGCGTTAGGAGAAAAAGCTTGCAAGATCAGCTTGGACTTAGAGTTTGATTATGCGGGCCCCATTATAAAAGCCACATTAGGCCCGCTATTTACTCAAGCTGCCAACACAATGGTCGATGCGTTCTGTCAGCGGGCTAAAGAACTCTATGGATAAGTCGATGATTACTGTTGAAGTGGCCTATGCGCTCGCACACAAACAGAAAATTGTGCGATTGCAGGTGCCAGAAGGCACTCACGCGCGCGAGGCAGTATTGCGTTCAGGACTTGATAATGAGTTTGCAGATTTAGATCTTGTGCAAAGCCCGTTAGGGATTTTCGGCAAGGGGATTACGCGTCCTGAGGAGCACATTTTAACAGAAGGTGAGCGTGTCGAAATTTATCGGCCGCTACTTGCCGATCCTAAAGAAGTGCGTCGTCAGCGTGCTGAACGAGCAGCACAGGCAAAAACAGCAGCAGAGGCAGCACAATAATGTGCCTCTGCTCGCTTATACCTTGGCTTAAATGACTTAAAAATCGCTGTCTTTTAAGCGCGACTTGGGAATAGGTACTAATTTATTTTCATCAACTTCGTGTTGAATTTCTTCTTGTAAAGACCCTGGATCGGGTAGTTGTGTGTGTTTTATAGGTACTATTATAACTTGTGGTTTTAGCGTTACAGGCACTGATATAACTTGTGGTTTTTTTGTTGATTTTGATGTTTCAGGCGCTTCATTTTCTGATTGCTCTAAAATAGCTTGGTCGCGACTGGTGCCCGGAACAAAGTCACCACCTAAGCCTTGCAGCTCATTGTTATCATCGAATACAATGCTGATACGCTCTTGTTTGCGTGTACCGCCAGCTACTTGGATACTATATAAGTAGTCCCAGCGATTGCTATGAAAAGTATCGGTAATCAATGGTGTGCCCATAATAAAGCGCACTTGACGTGTAGTCATACCAGGGCGAAGTTGATCAACCATGTCTTGAGTTACGACATTACCTTGCTGAATATCAATTTTATGGACGCCAGGGAACGAGCATCCAGCTAGTGCCAGCAGGCTGGCAAGTGTAAAACTGCGAATAATACGTGTGTTATTTTGCATTGGAGAGGGACTTCCACTATCGTGAATAGTTAACAGATACGCTGATCATACCTGTATTGTGCACCACAGCGAAACCGCATTAGTGAGAAAATAACTATGGCTGAAAATATTGAATTACGTAAAGCGGGCTTAAAAGTCACTTTACCTCGCGTTAAAATCATGCAAATCCTTGAGTCATGTGAGCCGCGTCACATGAGTGCTGAGGATGTGTATAAAACATTAATGGATGCAGGCGAAGATGTTGGTTTGGCAACTGTTTACCGTGTGCTGACCCAGTTTGAGGCTGCAGGCTTGGTGATTCGTCATAATTTTGATGGTGGGCACGCAGTATTTGAACTGGATGATGGTGAGCATCACGACCATATTGTTTGTGTTGACTCGGGTGAAGTCTTTGAGTTTTTTGATGAGGAAATTGAAAGACGTCAACACAAAGTAGTTGAAGCTCTGGGCTACGAACTGGTTGATCATAATTTAGTCTTATATGTGAAAAAGAAATAACTACCCGCTCGGCTAGGGCGTATAGCACCGCAGACTGGTATTTAGACCAATCTGCGCTAAGTACGCGTATTTTTACAACCCATCGCCTCAGGGTTATTGTTTTGTCTAAGCATATTGCTGTTGCACGAGTTTTACTAAGCGCTTCTATCAGGCACTGATTGCGGTTGGTTACATCCGTAGCTTACGTTTGCGTGCGCAGTTAAATAATGGTTTGCAAGGTCGCTTGTTGCTAATCTTGCATCTGCTAGTTTTGGTAAAAGCGCCTTGGCCAATGAGTTTATTGAACAATTATCTTAACATCAGCGCACATTTTTTCTGGTATTTAGCACGTTGGCGCTTATCAGATTATATTTTGAACGCTCGTGAGCATGACTTGCGCCTTACTTTACTTTGCCTGAGCTGTAGGTGCTACTTGTGGAGCAGGGGCGTCAGCAGGTGAGCGCAACAGTGTTGTAAAATATCCTATCGCGCAGTAAAAGGCAGATTGCAGGTTTGCGTTTAGGGCTATTGTCAATGAACCGCACTGTTACTTGATAAGCATGTTAATTGGTTGTACGAGCTGACCACATAGCTTCAATCTGTGCTGAGTCTGTTCGTAAGGCTATAAAGCTTCAATCAGAATATGTGCATGACGTACCACGCTAGTGCAATTCTTCTCTCAATGAGCCATCTTCGTTCAATTAAGGTGCTGCGCCATCCATGATTGCGTCTGCCACCTCACTCGCGCGGCACTTATTGATTCGTGATGATGTTTGCAGCTTTTATCTAGGAGTGCAGGCTGCTCATCCGTGAAAATTTCGACACTCCTATTATTAAAAATTAATACAACGCTATTACTGCTGGTCTGCGTAGACCTGATCAAAGATGCCGCCATCATTAAAATGGGTCTTTTGAATTTCAGGCCAGCTACCAAAAGTGGCTTCTACCGGCATAAAATCAACCTTAGGGAAACGGTCGGCAAACTCGGCAAGAATCTCTTGGTTACGCGGACGTAAATAGTTGTCTGCTGCAATGCGCTGGGCTTCGTCTGACCATAAGTACTTTAAGTATGCTTCGGCAATCTCGCGTGAGCCTTTGCGATCAACAACTTTATCGACCACAGTTACTGGCGGCTCAGCTTCTGCGCTGACGCTTGGGTAGACGACTTCAAAAGCACCACGGCCAAACTCACGGGCAATCATTTCAGCTTCATTTTCAAAGGTAACCAATACATCACCAATTTGGTTCTGCATAAAGGTGCTGGTTGCTGCACGGCCACCGGTATCTAACACAGGCGCTTGCTTAAACAGCTTGCCAACAAAATCTTTAGCATCTTGCTCACTGCCACCATTTTTTAGCACATAAGCCCATGCTGATAAGTATGTGTAACGACCGTTACCTGAGGTTTTCGGGTTGGGTACGATAATTTGTACACCATCTTTGAGTAAATCAGGCCAGTCTTGTAAGTTTTTAGGATTGCCTTTGCGCACGATCAAGACCGTTGCAGAGGTAAAAGGTGCGCTGTTATTAGGCAGGCGTTCAGCCCAGTTTTCTGGGATTAACTTGCCATACTCATATAATGCATTGATGTCCGTGGCCATATTCATCGTAATCACATCAGCTGGGAGGCCATCAATCACAGAGCGTGCTTGCTTGCTAGAGCCACCATGTGACATTTGAATTTGCGTAGCTTTATTGCCTTGTTCTTGCCAGTGCTTTTGGAAGGCAGGGTTGTACTCTTTATAAAAATCGCGCATCACATCATACGAGACATTGAGTAGAGGTGCTGCTTGTAGAGTGTTAGCACCACTAAAGCTGAGTATAAGAAGTGATGCAGTAAGCAAACGTTTCATAGCGCGATCCCGTGGAAAATGATGAGAAGATCATCACTATAGAGAGTGCTTCATATGCTGTAAAAGAATTAAAAGTAATTTTGATATTCTAAAATAGAATAAAAAGCCCTCGTCAGGAGGGCCTTTTCAGGATAGGTAAAATTACATATTAGGATAGTTAGGGCCGCCAGTACCTTCTGGAGCAATCCAAGTGATATTTTGCGCAGGGTCTTTAATGTCACAGGTTTTACAGTGCACACAGTTTTGAGCGTTAATTTGAAACTTTTGTTCACCGTCTGCCAGTGTAACGATTTCATACACTCCAGCAGGACAGTAGCGCTGCGCAGGCTCATCGTACATTGACAAGTTCTTACCCAGCGGAATGCTCGCATCTGCCAGTTTTAGGTGGCATGGCTGAATTTCTTCATGGTTAGTATTTGATAAGAATACTGAACTCAGTTTGTCGAAGCTCAACTTACGATCGGGTTTCGGGTAGACAATTTTTTTCGACTCAGATGCGAGTTTCAGCTTAGCGTAGTCAGGCGTTGTGTCGTGCAGGGTAAATGGAATCTTACCGCCAAAGATATTTTGGTCGATATAGTTAAATGCGCCGCCCAGCACCGCACCAAACTTATGGATGGCTGGGCCAAAGTTGCGACTGGTGAACAGATCTTCATATAACCAGCTCGACTTAAATGCATCAACATACGCGCTGAGCTCATCACCGCCTTCACGACCAGCAAAGATTGCATCAGCAGCAGCTTCAGCTGCTAACATGCCTGATTTCATTGCGGTGTGATTGCCTTTTATCTTGGCAAAGTTGAGTGTGCCGAGGTCACAACCAATTAATGCTCCACCTGGAAAAACTATTTTTGGCAGTGAGTTCAGGCCACCTTTAGTAATCGCACGAGCGCCATAAGACACACGAGTACCGCCTTCGAGGTATTGGCTGATTACAGGGTGATGTTTGTAGCGCTGGAACTCATCAAAGGGTGATAAATGTGGGTTGCTATAAGACAGATCAATGATTAAGCCAACCACCACTTGATTGTTTTCAATATGGTAGAGGAAGGAGCCGCCAGGGTTGTCATTATCTAAAGGCCAGCCTGCGGTATGTACCACTAAGCCTTCTTCATGCTTAGCAGGGTCGATATCCCAGATTTCTTTGATACCAATGCCGTAATGCTGCGCATCTGCTTCGCTATCAAGGTTGTAGCGATTGATTAATTTTTTACCAATATGGCCACGGCAACCTTCGGCAAAGAATGTGTACTTAGCGCGCAACTCCATACCGGGTGTGTACATGCCTTCTTTTGGGTTGCCTTCGCGGTCAACACCCATGTCGCCGGTTAAAATACCGTAAACAGCACCGTCTTCGTTGATTAGTGCTTCTTGTGCAGCAAAGCCCGGATAGACTTCTACACCCAGATTTTCTGCTTGCTGAGCGAGCCAGCGGCACAGATTACCCAGAGAAATAATATAATTACCTTCGTTATGCATCGTTTTAGGCACAAAAAAGTTTGGTATTTTTTGTGCTGATTCAGCATTTTTCAGAAAATAAATATCATCACGCTTAACGGCAGTGTTGATTGGCGCGCCAAGCTCTTTCCAATTAGGGAATAGTTCATCGAGTGCACGCGTTTCAAATACAGCACCAGAAAGAATGTGGGCACCAACTTCTGAACCCTTTTCAACAACGCAAACACTGATCTCTTGACCAGCATCTGCAGCTTTTTGTTTTAGTCGACATGCGGCTGAAAGGCCTGACGGGCCTGCACCAACAATGACAACATCGAACTCCATAAATTCGCGTTCCACAAGCTATCTCCTA
>CAJDVO010000016.1_pt1 | contig 25395 bp, 26 predicted proteins | sample 7391281 | NCBI WGS metagenome assembly CAJDVO01 (sample SAMEA7055709, study PRJEB34461) | soil metagenome | biome: terrestrial ecosystem; feature: Peninsula; material: soil | place: Antarctica | collected 2016
GTGGATATGCTGACGTCGCACTGGGGTATGGATGCGATTGCGCACGTTCTCGTCTCGTTTGGTTTTGCTGACGACCAGTTCGTTACTTTTTCTGTAGAAATTCGTAAAAAGAAAGGTCAGACCTTCTCCGAGATAGCCGGATTTTTCAAACAGTATGAATTAAGTATTCTGGCCATTGATGAACGTGATGCCGTTGCTGTTCGCCCCAATGTGCGTGGCGAAGATACCTTCTTATATCGCATCGATATGCCTGAGGCGATTCGTCGTCAGTTGTTTTTATCCTATATCGAACAAGCCAATGAGTTGATTGAAGAACCACGCTTTTACAATACAGTCACCGCCAACTGCACCACTTTAGTGTTTGGCATGATGCAACATATCAGCGGCGGTTTACCGCTGGATTCACGTCTACTGCTTACCGGTTACCTGCCCAGCTATATCGAAGAATTGGACGGCCTCACCGATGGCTTTGATTTGACACAGTTGCGCACAGCTGGGCGTATTACTGAACGTTCAAAACAAGCGGCTAACAGTGAAAACTACTCAAAAATCATTCGCCAAGGCGTTCCTGGCTGGTCATCGCAAGATTGAAAAGTGGTAAAAAAAGACCATTTCCTACTGACTTATACTCATAACTTAGATAGCTAAGTCTCTTTTTCAGCAAATTTCATACGAAAAAAGTTCAATTTATCTAAAAAACAAAAATAATTAAACTATTTTTTCAGACGTTTTTTATCACTTTTTCCAATGTCCGTTTCGGCAAGCTATAGCGCTGCGAAACGGACATTCGTGTTGGTCAAAAAATAGCCGTTCCTACCGTCTATATAGCTGTTTTCTCAGAAAAGCGCGGTTGTTATTATTTTTCAAACTGCCTACTCTAGATGGGCTAAACCAATAACCACAAGGATTTATTTTGAGTGTAGCTCCCGTCATACTCCGTCAACCTGCAGACGGCGACGGCCATGCCCTGCATCAACTGGTCGCTCGCTGCCAGCCCCTAGACACCAACTCGGTGTACTGCAACTTACTTCAGTGCACTGATTTTGCGGATACTGCTATTGCTGCGGAAAACGCCGATGGAAACCTAGTTGGTTTCATTTCCGGCTACCGCCCTCCCGCACGCCAAGACACTCTTTTCGTCTGGCAAGTTGCTGTAGATAGCAGTATGCGAGGTCAAGGTTTAGCGCTGCGCATGCTTTTAGCCCTCACTGCACGGGTTGCCGCGCAAGGCGTTCGGTTTATAGAAACCACGATTTCACCGGACAACGCCGCCTCTCAGGCTTTATTTTTAAAAGCCTTTAATCAATTAGGAATCTCTCACACCACTTCGGTGCTCTTCTCCAGCCAGCAACATTTTTCTGGCTTGCATGAAGATGAAGTGCTGTACCGAGCGGGCCCTTTGCCTCTCGATTCCAAACAATAAATATTACAGGATTAATTATGAAAGCCTTTGAACAGAATTTCGAACAAAACGAATCTGGCGTACGTAGCTATTGCCGCTCATTCCCAGTGATGTTTAACCAAGCACAGGGTGCTGAACTGGTGACCACTGAGGGTAAACGCTACATCGACTTTTTAGCCGGTGCCGGTACTCTTAACTACGGTCATAACCACCCTGTACTGAAAAAAGCATTAATCGAATATATTCAAAACGATGGTATCGCCCATGGTTTAGATATGTATTCTTCAGCGAAAAACCGGTTTTTAGAAACCTTTAATCGCCTGATTTTAACGCCTCGTAAGATGCAAGATTACCTTGTCCAGTTTACGGGTCCAACCGGTACTAACGCGGTTGAAGCAGCGCTAAAATTGGCACGTAAAGTAACAGGTCGCAGTAATGTGATCAGCTTTACCAACGGTTTCCATGGTTGTTCAATTGGTGCGTTAGCCGTAACCGGTAACCAACACCACCGTGGTGCTGCGGGCATAACTTTGTCTGACGTGAGCCGTATGCCGTACGCCAACTATTTTGGCGATAAGGTTAATACCATTGCCATGATAGACAAAATGCTCTCAGACCCAAGTAGCGGTATCGACAAGCCTGCGGCTGCCATTGTTGAAGTTGTGCAAGGTGAAGGTGGTCTAAACGCTGCCTCTGCTGACTGGGTACGTAAGCTTGAGAAGCTGTGCCGCAAGCACGATATGCTGTTGATTGTGGATGATATTCAAGCCGGTTGTGGCCGTACCGGTACTTTCTTCAGTTTTGAAGAAATGGGTATTAAGCCAGATATGATTACTCTGTCTAAATCAATCAGTGGTTTCGGTCTGCCATTTGCTATCGTGTTATTACGCGAAAAACTGGATGAGTGGACGCCAGGTGAGCACAACGGTACGTTCCGTGGTAATAACCATGCGTTTGTAACCGCTGCTGCTGCTATAGAAGAGTTTTGGCAGGACGATAGCTTTGCCAAAAGCGTGCGCGAGAAAGGTGAAATCATTGCCAAGCGTATGCACAAAATTACTCGTCGCCACAGTGAGCACAACTTATTTGTTAAAGGCCGCGGCATGATGATTGGTATCAGCTGCGCCAATGGCGAAGTCGCTGCGCAGATTTGTCAGCACGCCTTTGAAAATGGCTTAGTGATTGAAACCAGTGGTAACCACAGCCAAGTGGTTAAGTGCTTATGCCCACTGACCATTACCCATGAGCAAATCACCACAGCCATGGATATTTTAGATGATGCTTTTGCTGCCGTTTTACCGAGCCAAGCAGAAGTGAAAGTGTCTTAAGTCAGCGTACTTAATACCTTTAACTAACCTTATTTATCAGTGCTGCTGACACTATTAATAGTCAGCAGCGCTCACAGGAGTTTTATAATGATCGTTCGTACCCTTAAAGAAGCAGAAAGCAGTGATCGTCGCGTTGTAACGAAAACGTGGGAAAGCACACGTATGCTGCTAAAAGAAGACAATATGGGCTTCTCGTTTCATATCACTACGATCTATGCCAACACTGAAACGCATATCTGGTATCAAAACCACCTTGAGTCGGTGTACTGCATGAGCGGTAATGGCGAAATTGAAACCATCGCAGATGGTAAAATTTACCCGATTGAAGCCGGTACTTTATATATTCTAGATAAAAACGATGAGCACTTATTACGTGGCGGTAGTGAAGACATGAAAATGGCTTGCGTATTTAACCCACCGCTTAACGGTAAAGAAGTACACGATGAAAACGGTGTTTACCCGCTTTAATCGTCATTTGTTAGATTCAGCGTGAAAAATCTAAGCGGCTCTATAGTCATTCAGACGCCGCTTAACTACACTTCGAGTGTCCGTGCCACCTACACGCTTGGTGGCGACACTCAACTGTATGAGTTGCGTATCCTGCGCTGGACTCATCTTTCTTGATTAACTTATTTATAACGGACGCACATTCATGCATACCGTAGAAAAAATTGGCGGCACTTCAATGAGCTGCTTTAACGACGTGTTAGAGAATATTTTCTTAACCAAACATCCTCAGCACGGCCTGTACCATCGTATCTTTGTTGTGTCTGCTTATAGTGGCATGACCAACCAACTGCTCGAACACAAGAAAACCGGTGAAGCAGGCGTCTATCAACGCTTTGCCGAAGCCAGTGGCGAAGAAGCTTGGCAAGAGCCTTTAGAAAAGGTGCGTGAGGCGATGTTAGCCAAAAACGCTGAAATCTTTACCGACAGCAAGCATGCTCTAGAGCAAGCCAATCAGTTTATTAATAGCCGTGTTGATGACTGTGCAGAAGTGATGCACAGCTTGCATCAGCTGTGCAATTTCGGCCATTTTCAGCTCACTGAACACTTAATGAAAGTGCGTGAAATGCTGGCGTCTTTAGGTGAAGCACACAGTGCATTTAATACTGTACTGGCGTTAAAGCTTAAGGGTATCAATGCACGTTTTGCTGATCTAACTGGCTGGCAAGCCGCTGAACCGATGCCATTTATTAAAATGATCGAACATCATTTTAAAGGTATCGATTTCAGTAAAGAACTGGTGATTGCACCGGGTTACACGCATTGCACTGAAGGCTTAATGAATACCTTTGATCGCGGCTATACCGAGATCACTTTTGCCCAGATTGCTGCGGCAACCGGCGCTAAAGAAGCCATTATTCATAAAGAGTTTCACCTCAGTACTGCTGACCCAAACTTAGTGGGCGCAGATAAAGTAGTGACTCTTGGTATGACCAACTACGACGTTGCTGACCAGCTGTCGAACTTGGGTATGGAAGCGATTCATCCACGTGCAGGTAAAACATTGCGCCGTGCGGGTGTTGAGCTACGTATCAAGAACGCTTTTGAGCCTGAGCATGCCGGAACACTGATCTGCCAAGACTATGCCAGCGTTACGCCACGCGTAGAAATTATTGCCGGTCGTAAAGATATGTTTGGTATCGAAGTATTCGACCAAGAAATGCTGGGTGATATGAGTTACGACTCTGAAATTACCGATATCATCAGAAAACTTAAGCTGTATGTAGTGAACAAATCACGCGATGCCAACAGTATTACCTATTACTGTGCAGGTTCGCGCAAGATTATTAATCGCGCGGCACGCATGATTGAAGAACACTACTCCAGTGCTGAAGTGACTGTGCATAACGTGGCAATTGTTTCGGCGATTGGCTCGAATATGAAAGTGAAAGGCATTCTGGCGAAAACTGCCACCGCCTTAGCGGATGCGGGTATCAGTATTCAAGCATTGCAGCAGACGATTCGTCAGGTAGAAATGCAGATTGTGGTGCAAGAAAGTGATTACGATGCAGCCATTATTGCCCTACACCGTGCGCTAATTGAGCCTGAGAACTATAGCGGTGTAATCAACCCAGCGGTTGCCGTCTAGCCCTGCATCAATCAATACGAATACGCTAAGGGTTCAGTGTATTCGATTACTTCATATCTATTTACTCTACAATCTTGTATAATGATATAACATTTACTCGCTGGAGCTTGATTATGAAAAAAACATTGATTGCGTTATGCCTAGTAACACTTAGCAGTTACAGCTTGGCTGCAGATAAGCAGCAAGTCACAGTTTCTCTGACGTCTGCAAGCACCATGGCACAAGGTATGGCGATGGTTTTAGCCAACCAAATGCAAGAACAAGGTGCACAAGTTGATATTTTACTCTGTGATAAAGCAGGCGATATCGCTTTAAAAGGCGCTGAAGGTGAAACCCTCAAGCCAAACAATGTAACCCCTGCTCAATTGTTAGATGGTGCGCTTAAGAAAGGTGCAACCGCTTCTGTTTGTGCACTGTACTTGCCAAACACAGGCAATAAGCCAGAAGATTTACGTGATGGCATTAAAGCAGCTAACCCAGCAGAAATGGGCGCAAGCTTATTAGAAGAAAACCGTAAGGTTATTGGCTTTTAAATAACGCTGACACTAGAACAAGCCTGTACTTGTACTGAATAAAATCAGTATAAGTACAGGCTTTTTTATTGTCTAAATAAACCGTTGGCTTGTACGTATTATTAATACTCATCGTCTCGTATTGGATAGCACCCAGATCTAACTGAGTCTAGTAACCAGTCTGTTACTTTTATCTTCGCTAGTATTGAAATTGGCTAGCGAGTAATGTCGATACAAACTTACGTACTCAAGGAAGCAGCTGCATAAACGCAAAGCAATCAAACCTTTTTGCGCTCGCAGTGCTGCTGCGTTAACATGCACAAATTTTAACGCTCTAAAAGGACGTAGCGATGAACCGTGTTTTGTACCCAGGCACCTTCGACCCGATCACTCGTGGCCATACCGATCTAATTGAACGTGCTGCACGTCTCTTTGATCATGTGATTATTTCTGTGGCTGCTAACCCAAAAAAAAGCCCCCTGTTTAGCTTAGAGCAACGTGTCGCTTTGGCTCAAGAAGTCACCGCACACTTACCTAACGTGGAAGTGATTGGTTTTAATAATCTGCTTGTGCACTTTGCTAAAGAAATGAATGCAAACATATTTTTGCGTGGTTTACGTGCGGTCTCGGACTTTGAATACGAGTTCCAGCTGGCCAATATGAACCGTAAATTAGCACCCGATGTAGAAAGCTTATTTCTGACACCGTCTGAGAAGTATTCGTTTATTTCTTCGACCTTGGTGCGTGAAGTTGCCGCGTTGGATGGCAATATTTCTGAATTTGTTCACCCAGCAGTGGCTAGCGCCTTGGCTGAACGCTATAAAAATGATTTATAGCAAGCATTGCTCTTACGGATGCTGCGCTCTGGTTTAGATTGCGGCACAATGCATATATTATTTTGGCATTGTGCCCTTACTGCCCTATAGGAGTTGCTCCATGTCGCTAATCATTACGGATGACTGCATTAACTGTGATGTCTGTGAACCAGAATGTCCAAACAGTGCGATTTCACAAGGTGAAGAGATCTACGAAATTGATCCTAACCTCTGTACTGAGTGCGTCGGTCACTACGATGAACCACAGTGCGTAGAGGTCTGCCCAGTGGATTGCATTCCATTAGACGCAAATAATGTGGAAAGCAAAGACGAGCTGATGGAAAAATATAAGATCATCACAGGTCAGGCATAAGTAGCGCTATGCGTCAGTTACAAGCTGCCGTACTGAGTGTATTGTTCTGTTGGTTGCTGGTTGCATCGGCCGAACAACCACCTGAGCAGGCTTATGTCAGCAGTGCTCATCCTTTAGCCAGTGCCGCAGGGATTGAGATTCTGCAGCAAGGTGGCAATGCAATTGATGCTGCCATTGCGGTAACTGCAGCTTTAGCTGTGGTTGAACCCTATGGTTCTGGCTTAGGCGGTGGTGGTTTTTATCTACTGCGCCGTGCTGGTAAAAACACTGATTATCACTTTCTCGATGCCCGTGAGCGTGCACCCTTAGCTGCGCATGCTGATTTGTATCGCGTTAATAGCGTGATTGACTCAGCTCTGTCACTCGATGGTGCATTAGCGGCAGCCATTCCTGGTATTCCTGCGGCACTGGATGAGCTTACACATCAGCATGCCAAGCTATCCTTAACAGACAATCTAGCGCCAGCCATTGCACTGGCCCGTGATGGTTTTGCCATTGATGCGGCCTATCAAGAACGCGTCGGTTGGCGTTTAGCTGCGCTGCAAAAAAACCCTGAATCCGCACGCTTATTTCTCAATCAGCAAGCAATACCAGAACAAGGTTGGATTTTGCGCCAGCCCGAACTCGCTGACACCTTAACCATGCTGGCACGTCACGGTGGCAACAGCTTTTACCAAGGTGCTTTTGCTAAAAAGCTAGTCAATGCAGTAGAGGATGCTGGTGGCATTTGGTCATTAGACGATTTAACTCAGTATAAAGTTAAGTGGCGCGCACCGCTGATTGTGCCATTAGCCGAACAACGCCAACTGATTAGCGCACCGCCACCATCAGCTGGTGGTATTGCCATTGCGCAAAGCCTATTGATGCTGCAGCGTTTACCTTGGCAACAAGCTGAACCTGCACAGCGCGCACACTATATTGCTGAAGTGTTTCGCCGTGCCTATCGTGATCGCGGCTTACTGGGTGACCCAGACTTTATTAATAACCCCACCCAAGCTCTGCTAATGCGCGCGCATATTGTGCAGATGGCAAACAGTATCCAAGTCGACCAAGCCACGCCCAGCGCCAGCTTAGCCCCCAGCACAGCACCGCATGAAGGTGATCACACCACGCATTTTGCCATACTTGATCAGCAGGGCAACGCAGTCGCGGCGACCTTATCACTAAATATGATGTTTGGCGCCGCCTTTACTGTGCCGGGTACTGGTGTGCTATTAAATGATGAAATGGATGACTTTGCTGCCGACCTTGAAGGCAGTAATGCCTATGGTCTTAGTGGTAGTGTGGCTAATAAAGTCCAAGCGGGTAAACGCCCGCTCTCATCCATGAGCCCAAGCTTTTTAGAAGGCCCGAATGATTTTGCTGCATTTGGTACGCCCGGTGGCAGCCGTATTCCCAGTATGAATGTGCTGGCGATGCTTGAATATTTGGACGGTAAAACGCCAGCACAATGGGTGGCCAGCCCACGCGTACACCATCAGTATTTACCTGATGTTCTGGGTTTTGAGCCGGGTGCGTTAACTGCGCAACAGCAGCAACGTTTACAGAGAAAAGGCCATGAAGTACAAGAGCTGACGCGCAACTACGGTAACCAGCAAGTACTTTGGTGGCAGAAGGTTTCAGGTCATAGTTCAGCCGCCAGTGATCCTCGTGGCCAAGGTGTCAGCCTGAGCTACTAAGCTTGCGCCGAGCGCTGATTTAGTAGAGTTGAATCAAAGGGAAATCATCGTCATCACCACCTAAGCGGCGCACTTCACGCAGCAACTCATTGTCATCTACCAGCCCGAGCTGCATCACATTACGTAAGCTTTGCGTAATGCGACTGGCATAGCCCAAGTCGTTCATTAAAGAACTGGCTTGTGAGTTATCCAACTGCTGCTGACGCACTTCGCTGAAAATACGATGACGAAAATCTGCGTCAAACTTAGCCGCCTGCCCATCCAGCCAATCCAAGCGACTGCGCCAGACATCATCCGGAAGATCCAAATGCCCAATCTCACGCACTTGGCGCAACACCCAGAGCACATGGCGGCGTAAGTCTAAATAATGATCATGTACCAGTGAACGCTCATCTCTTAAATAACGGCCTAGATTTTTCTGTAAATGCTTAGCATCTTTAACCGCATCGACCAGCTGTAAAGCCACCACTTGGCAGGTCATCCAAAACTGTTGGTGCTCTTCATCCATCGTCGCATCGAGACGACTCATAAATCCCAATAAGTCAGAATAAACGCCCTTAATATGGCGCTGATACAGCTCTTCTGCATCCAAGTAATCAGTATCATTGGGCCGTGCATTTAAACGTGCCTCATCCACTTTGCCGCTAGAAAGCTGTTGCACCGGCTGATACAACGCATGGCAAATCACTTCTAAACTTAAACGACCTAAGTGTTGCAGCTCTTGCACCACGGCTCGTGAAGCAGTATCCACAGTGGCTAACGCCGCATCACTTAAATAACGTGCGTGGGTTTCAGGTAACACACGCTGCTCAACCACTGCGCGTTGGCCTGTTTGAATATCAGCAATAAGTACATTGGGCTCTTTGCGATCGGGTAAAAAACGGCACAGCCACGCTTCTAACTGTCGCTGCCAAGGCCAAAATAATGCAACGCCAATGACGTTAAATAAAGTTTGGAACATCGCCAACTGCAGCAAAGTATTGCTGCCTGCACCAAGCCAATGCATCAACCACTGTGATAACCACGCCAATGGTGTCAACAGTACTAACGTGATGACGCCGGTTAAAATATTAAACAGCGCATGCACTAAAGCTAGGCGCTGCCCACCTCGATTACCACCCAGCCAGCCAACAATTGCGGTGGTGACACTGCTACCAACGTTTCCGCCAATAGCAATTGCCATACCTTGCCAGAGTTCAATTTGGCCGCCGGCTAACGCGGCTAAAATCAGCATTAGAGTTGCATGACTTGATTGCAAAACAGCAGTTAAAGCTAAACCAATGGCAAAAAAAGCCAACTGAGCTAGCAAACCGCTATCGCCCTGCCCAGTCATATCAATACTGCTACCAAAAGCAGTAAAGCCGCCTTTAATTTCATCGATGCCTAAAAAGATAAAGGCAATACCCAGCACAATACGTCCGGCAGCTTTACTGTGCGGACCATTAAAACCAGCCAGCACACCAAAAACTAATAAAGGTAACGCAAGGGGACTTAAGCTGAAATTTTGTCCTGCCGCAGCAAGCAACCAAATACCGCCACTGGTACCCAGATTGATGCCGAGTAAAATCGAAATACCACCGGCTAACTGAATCAATCCAGTACTGATAAAAGCAATGGTCAGCAAGGACATCAGCGTGGTCGACTGCAACACCATGGTGCCACCGACACCAAATAGAAATCCTTTAAAGGGTGTTGCCGTACTGCGCTCTAAAAGCTGCTCTAAGCGACCTCCAGCTAGCTGCTTTAAGCCCTCTTCTAAGCACTGCATACCAAATAAAAATAACGCTAAACCTGCGCACAACTGCAACCAGCCTGAGCTATACCAAAAACTAACCGCCAAGATGGCGAGTGCCAACACAGGTAGTAAAAACGACTTAAGCTTGCCCATACACCCACCAACGCGCAGACCGTTAATCAAAAAAACACATATAGCCTAGTCATTACCCTCTGCAATTAAGAAGGGCAAAACCTCTAACACCAAGCCAGCAGACTGAATGCTACAGCGCAATTAGGCTATATTGACACTCAATCTGCTAAGTATTACATGCATTTTACTTGGCAAAAAAGACTTAACTTTGGCACTTGGCGCAATAGACACTTGAGCGTTGACCCAACTTAACTTCGCGCAGCTCGCTGCCACACACTCGACATGGCTGATCCGCTCGACCATAGACAAAGAGTGTTTGCTGGAAGTAGCCCGGTTTGCCATCGCCACCGACAAAATCACGCAGCGTAGTACCGCCTTGCTCAATCGCCGCAGCTAAGATGCGCTTAATTTCTACAGTGAGTTTGGCGTAGCGTGCTTTAGAGACACTGCCTGCTTCACGGCGCGGATCAATCCCTGCGGCAAATAACGCTTCGCTGGCATAAATATTACCGACACCAACCACGACCGCATTATCCATAATAAAGGGCTTAATCGGCATCTTACGATCCCGTGAACGCTCATATAGATGATCGGTGGTAAAAGCATCCAGCAGCGGCTCAGGACCCAGCTTTTGCAGGAGTTTATGCTGCAAAGGTGGCTCAGTACTCCAGAGCATCGCCCCAAAGCGACGCGGATCGGTATAACGCAAGATCATCCCAGATTCGAGTTCGATATCGACATGATCATGCTTGGCGACTGGCGTACCCGCTTCAACCATCCGCAAACTGCCCGACATACCTAAATGGCTGATTAAAGTGCCCACTTCAGCACCAATCAGAAGATATTTAGCACGGCGCTCAACACTGACAATATTCTGCCCTGATAAACGCACATCCAAGTCTTCAGGAATCGGCCAGCGCAAACGTGCATTACGCACCACCACACGAACCACGCGCTGACCAATTAAGTGCGGAGCAATACCGCGGCGCGTGGTTTCAACTTCAGGAAGTTCTGGCACGATCAGTTGCGCTTCAGTACAAAAGTGCTAAAGGCCGTATAATCCGGTATTTCCATCACCAGCTCGTCACCTTCTTGCAGTGGACCCACGCCTGCTGGCGTACCCGTTAACACCACATCACCGGGCTGCAAAGCAAACTGTCCGGCGATATGTTGAATCAGCGGAATAATCGGATAGAGCATTTCGCGGCTGTTGCTGTCTTGGCGTACTTCACCATTAATGGTCAAACGCACATCAATATCAGCGGTGTCTTTAACTGCAAAGCCTGAAATAAACGGTGCTAACACGCAAGCACCATCAAAAGATTTTGCCACTTCCCACGGCCAGCTTTTTTCTTTAAGACGCTCTTGCACATCACGCAAGGTTAAATCCAATGCAGGAGCAAAACCGGTCATCGCATCCAAAACTTCTTCTTCGCTCGGCTGACGCGATAAAGGTTTACCAATCAACACAGCAATTTCAATTTCGTAATGCACAGCACCACGGTCGTGCGGAATATTAAAACCACCTTCTGGCGTAACTACGCAGCTCGCGGGCTTAATAAACAAGAGTGGCTCAGTCGGCACTGGGTTATTTAACTCTTTGGCGTGCGCTGCATAGTTACGTCCCACACACACCACTTTACCCACTGGGTAATGAATGCGTGTACCGTCGATATATTGATGTTGATAGCTCATAAAAAACCCTTAAAAAACGAGAAGCGGCCGACTGTAATAACAGTCGGCACAACCATTAAGCTGGGAAAATCTTACCCGGATTCATAATGCCATTTGGATCAAAAACTGCTTTAATCGCCTGCATGTAAGCAATTTCTTCGACAGAACGACTGTAATGCAAGTAATCACGCTTGGTCATACCCACGCCATGTTCGGCAGAGATCGAACCGTTGTACTTCTGTACAGTTTCAAAAACCCATTGGTTCACAGTCGCACACTGCGCAAAGAATTCATCTTTACTCAGATTATCTGGCTTAAGAATATTTAAGTGCAGGTTACCGTCACCAATATGACCAAACCATACCACTTCAAAGTCTGGATAGTTTTTCGCTAGTTTTTCGCAACAATCTCATCGATATCACGTAAAAACGCCGGTACTTGACCAACAGTTACTGAGATATCGTTTTTGTAGGGTGTCCAATGTGCGATAGTTTCTGAAATATATTCGCGCAGCTTCCATAAGTTTTCCAGTTGCTGCTCGCTTTGGCTCATAACGCCATCCAGCACCCAACCTTGCTCCATGCAATGCTCGAAAGTGGTCAAAGCTTGCTCAGATATTTCTTCACTGACCGCTTCAAACTCAAGCAACGCATAGAAAGGGCAGTCGGTTTCAAACGGCGCAGGGACATCGCCACGCGCCAAGACTTTCGCTAATGCTTTATCAGAGAAAAACTCAAATGCAGTCAAGTCTAAAGAATTTTGGAAAGCATGCAGTACCGGCATAATTGAATCAAAATCTGGCGCACCGAGTACTAAAGCGGTCAGGTTTTTTGGCGCACGATCCAAACGCATAGTTGCTTCAACCACAAAACCTAAGGTGCCTTCAGCGCCAATAAACAGCTGACGTAAATCGTAGCCCGTGGCATTTTTAATCAAATCTTTATTCAGCTCAAGCAGGTCTCCTTTACCAGTGACCACTTTCATACCGGCCACCCAGTTACGAGTCATACCGTAGCGAATTACTTTAATACCACCAGCATTAGTGCCGATATTACCGCCAATTTGGCTTGAACCTGCTGAAGCAAAATCCACTGGGTAATATAAATCTTTTTCTTCAGCAAACATTTGTAGCTGCTGGGTCGCCACACCGGGCTGACAGACAACCGTGCGATCCGTCTCGTTAAAGGCGAGGATTTGATTCATATTATCAAAGGACACCACCACTTCACCATTGGCCGCGACAGCGCCCGCGGATAAGCCCGTACGTCCGCCTGATGGCACTAAGGCAACCTTGTGCTGGTTGGCCCAACGCACGATAGCTTGCACTTGCTCAGTGGTTTTCGGGAAGACAATCGCTGATGGTGCTGGAGCAAAATGCTTGGTCCAGTCTTTACCGTAAGTCTCTAATGAATCTGCATCCGTCAGTACTTTACCGGCATCAACAAGGTTTTTTAGCTCTTCTAAAAGGGCAAGATCGGTCATTTTGTAATCTCTCACACTGTTTATGGTGTGCCTGAAGACTGTTCACGTCATAAGGCTGGCTGTTTTTTCTGTTGCTTATGGTAGCATGGGCGTCCCGCTAGTCGCGCCTCACGCCGATTCCCGGGCCCGGCTTTATTTTTTGCCGTTCCGGTCAGTTCTCACTGTCCGTCAACTTGCCATTCACTTTAGGACAACAGGTCTACGCAGATGAGTAAAACATCGCTTGATAAAAGCAAAATTCGTTTTCTTCTTCTTGAAGGTGTTCACCAGAACGCAATCGATACATTGAATGCAGCTGGATATACGAACATTGAGTATATTACCGGCGCCCTGCCAGAAGCAGAATTAAAAGAAAAAATCGCTGATGCTCATTTTGTTGGCATCCGCTCACGTACCCAATTAACTGAAGACGTTTTTGAGTGCGCAGAGAAACTGATTGCAGTGGGTTGTTTCTGCATCGGTACCAACCAAGTGGACCTCAATGCCGCACGCGAGCGCGGTATTGCAGTATTTAACGCCCCCTACTCCAACACTCGCTCTGTGGCTGAGTTGGTCTTAGCCCAAGCCATTATGCTGATCCGTGGTATTCCAGAGCGCAACGCTGTCAGCCACCGCGGTGGCTGGATGAAAAGCGCAACCGATTCCTTTGAAATCCGTGGCAAAAAGCTCGGTATCATCGGTTATGGCTCAATTGGTATGCAGTTTTCGGTACTGGCTGAAGCTCTTGGCATGGATGTGTTTTACTACGACGTAGTGACCAAACTGCCATTGGGTAATGCGACACAAGTCGGCACTCTAAACGAGTTGCTGGCGATGTCTGACGTGGTTTCTTTACACGTTCCAGAGCTGCCATCCACCGAGTGGATGATTGGTGAGAAAGAAATTCGCACCATGAAAAAAGGCAGTATCTTAATGAACGCAGCACGCGGCACAATCGTTGTGATTGAAGCGCTGGCTGCAGCCATTAAAGATAAGCACCTACTCGGCGCGGCGATTGATGTGTTCCCAACTGAGCCGCGTTCCAACGGTGAAGAGTTTGAAAGCCCACTACGCGGCCTAGATAACGTCATCTTGACTCCGCACATTGGTGGTTCTACTCAAGAAGCCCAAGCCAATATTGGTCTTGAAGTCGCCGAGAAACTGGTTAAGTACAGTGACAACGGCACCTCAGTATCCTCTGTTAACTTCCCAGAAATGGCTTTGCCATCTCACCCGGGTAAGCACCGTATCCTGCATATTCACCAGAATATCCCAGGTGTTATGGGCGCAATTAACAAAGTGTTTGCCGACAATAAAATCAACGTATCCAGTCAGTTCTTACGCACTGATGAAACCGTTGGTTATGTCGTGATTGATATAGATGCTGCACACTCTGAGCTGGCGTTAAGCAAGCTGCAAGAAGTGAAAGGCACCATGCGCTGCCGTATTCTGTACTAAGCACTGCGCACTGTGTGATCAAAGGGGAAGCTTAGGCTTCCCCTTTTTAATATCTGCTCTTTTAAGCGCGACGGCGTAACCAGCCAGTAATTGAGAGACGGTTACGGGTGGCTGGCAATACTTCATGTGGCAATTGTGCCGACATAAATACCACCAAAGTTCCAGCCTGCGGCACAACGTCATGAGTCTGCTGATCATCTAAATACATACGTAACTCACCGCCCTGCTCAGGCAGCCACTGCTCATTTAAGTAAGCAATACAGGTGACAACGCGCCGATCATCATCACGAAAACGATCCAAATGCTTTTTATAGAACGCCCCCGGCGGATACAAAGCAAAATGACCTTCAAAATCCTCTAAACCTAAAAACAATGTTTGATTGATCGCTACACGCATTTGTTCCATTAATCCTAAATAACGATCAACAGCTATATGCTGCTCAGGCTCTAACCATTGAATCTGATCGCCACGAATACCCGCATGGACAACTTTAGCAACACCACGACCAATGCCTGCCAATTCTAATTGACCAAGCTGCGCACGTTTATGGCACTCTTTGGCCAGTTCTGTTGTCAGATCAGTAGGAATAAAAATATTTTGCTGTGACCAGCCGTGTGTGGCCAAATCATCAACAATACGCGCAAACAATGGTGCGATTGGTATTGTGTTCATGGTTAACCCAAATTAAGAGCTTATGATATTCAGTTTGGACGCTGCTTAGCGAAGGATAGTCCAATATATCGGCATGCATTTGCTGCATACTATGCTAATTCCACTGACCACATATGTATTTCACCAATAATGCTGCAAGTGCCGTAAATTAGGCGGTTACAAAGCCGTAACTGTGTTTTTAAATATTGTATTTTGAGGGATATTTATGCGTTTTTTACTACTTTTTTGTGTGTTACTCAGCAGCCCAAGTATTTTTGCTGATACCTATGATGATCTGTACCAAAGAGCAGGCTGGCCACAACAGCAAACGCACTTTGCCAGTGCAGTAAAGCAGGCCCAGCAACGCTATCAAAGCACCTTGCCTAACGCTATTTATCAAGCCTTGGTTGATAGTAGCAATAAGCGTTTTGCTGCTCATACCATGCAACAGCGGGCACAAAATACTTTGCGTAATCAATTAGACAATCCGAATCCAGCTTTGAGTTTTTTCAACTCAGCCATTGGCCAAAAAATTATTGCAGCAGAAATTGCCGCCTCACATCCTGAACAAATCAACCGTTACATCGCTGGTATACCTGGGATTCCTGCCGATGCAACGCGTCGTTTACTGATTCGTCATCTAGCCAATGCGCTACCAGCTAGCCAAGCCGGTGCAGAAGTTACTTTAGCTTTAGGCAGTGTCGCTGCCGATAGCCTCAGCCAAATGCTGCCGGGCTTAGTGAGTAACGAGCAAACCAATGCACTACTCAACACCCAGCGTCAGCGTTTAGTCACAGAAATTGACACCAATATCGATAATACCTTGCTGCACGTGTACCGCAACTTATCTGACGCTGAACTGGAAGAGTTTGCTAGCTTTGCGCAGTCGGAGGCAGGACAGGCGTATTACCAAGCCGCTCTGAAAATACTGCAAGCCAGCTTGCGAGCAAACTAATTTAATCCGCGCGAACCAGCAGCACATATGAATGATCCTATGAGTTCAGCTGTTCGCATAAAAAATTAAAATATTGTTCACGCAATGCCAGTTGCTCATTTGCCAAGTGGTGTCGCGCATCTGGTAGCAGCAGTATGCGTGGCTCGCGAAACTTGTCGGTTAGAATATTTAAATTGTGCTGCCAATCCACTGTCATATCCGCCTCGCCCTGCACAATAATAGGGCTACTATCACTGGGCTTGGCTTTTTCAATATAAGCAATCCACTGTGCTAACGCGCCTACCCAAGCCGTAGGCAATACTTGCGCTTGCAGTGGGTCATTGCGAACAAAATCAACAAAAACAGGATCATGTGAGTTGTCGGAATAACGCCGCGGCACACTAGCGCGAAAAGGTTTAACCAACTGATAGAGAACTTTTGATTGTTGCCAAGCGCGCGGACGTACCAAGGGCGCCAGCAAAATCGTTTCACCGAGCAGCGTTAGTGGCTTTTGAGTGAGCAGATAGTCCAAAGCAATAGCTGCGCCGGTACTTTGTCCAAGAATATGCCAAGGCTTGGGTAAACGCAGTTGCTCAGCTTTCGCTAGCATCGCCTGTAGCACCTGCTGGTACTCCTGAAAACTATTGATACTGGCGCGCGTGCCAGTGGATAAACCATGTCCTGGTAAATCACAGGACAACACCGCAAAGCCTTGCGCCAAAGCCCAGTCATACACATGGCCGTACAAACCCATATGGTCGTAGTAACCGTGTAGTACTAACAACGTAGCATGTGCCTGGACTGGCCGACAGACCTGCATCGCAATGCGATAACCGCCAACATCAACTGCACCCAAACGACAGTCCAGATCAGTATTGTGCTGAGCAAAATCAATCTGATAAAAACGTCGCCACAACTTTGCTAGAGCTGGATCAACACTCTTGTTGTCCAACGCTGGTAAAACATTGCGTAACATTTGCGGATCAAATCCAGTCATCAACCTACACTCTTAGTTAACTGATGCTGCGACATTCTGGACATATAGATTTTCAGTCACTCATGGCACTCTACACTACCTTACGCGTGCGGCATTTATGAAACGATCAACTTTGAAAAAAATACTGATTGGTATCGCTATTATTCTGTGGCTGGGCTCCATGCTGACTGGACTCTGGTGGTATAAAACGCGTTTTATCCGCCCCTTCAGTGAAACCACTGCAATCTTTAGCGGCCAAGAATTACGTTTACCTAGCAGTCTGGCCGGTGCTGGACAGGTGCGTTTTGTGCACTTCTGGGATCCAGCTTGCCCTTGTAACGTGGGCAATCAACAGCACTTAGTTGAAATGATTGAGCGCTATGCAGGGCAAGTTGAATTTTATCATCTACAAAAACCTGGTAGCCGTGGCCAATTACCCAAAGCCTTAAGCAGCATGCGCCATCTCAGTGGTTTACCAGGCTCTGAAGATCTGCCCGCCAGCCCAGCAGTGGCTATCTGGGATCGTACAGGCCAGTTAGCCTACTTTGGCCCATACAGTGAGGGCGCTGTATGCAACTCAAGTAATAGCTTTATTGAGCCCGTTTTAGATGCGTTGCTAGAGAATCGTCCAGTTGCTGCAGCAAACACCCTCGCCGTGGGTTGTTTTTGTGATTGGCAGCCTCCTAAAAATACAACTGAGTAAGCGTTATAAAAACCATGCTAGGATGCCTAGGACATCGTCTGCTCAGAGCAGTCCCCCGCTTACGTAATCCAGTGGAGCATTCAATTGGAACCGCATCCCCTATATAAAAAAATCTTACGTGAGCATCCTTTGTTTAAAAAACTGAGCGACTCTCAGATAACAGAACTAATAGAAGACAGCCAATTACTCAATCTTGAGCGCGGTGCTTATGTATTTCGCCAAGGCGACGCGTGCAACCATTTTGGCTTTATTATTTCTGGCAGTATAAAAGTTTATCGACTCAACCCTGATGGGCAAGAAAAAGTTTTTGAAGTCATTAGCGAGCGCAATACCTGCGCTGAAGCCATGCTGTTTATTGATACGGGGACTTATGTAGCAACAGCACAAACGGTACAACCCTCGCAGCTGTTATGGTTTTCCAATGCCACATATACGCGCTTATTAGGTGACAGCCCCGAAACAGCTATCGCACTATTAACCACTCTCTCCAAACAAATGCATCAACGTATCAATGAGATTGAAATTCTCTCGTTGAAAAACGCTACGCATCGAGTCATCCGCTATATTTTATCGCAAGCCTTAGGCTCATGCAGTCGCTGTAATACACCCAGCTTTGAGTTACCCATCACTAAACGTCTAGTGGCTAGCCACTTATCAATTCAACCAGAAACTTTCTCACGGATTATTCACCATCTAAGTGACGAGGGAATTATTTTGATTGATGGCCGCCTGATTTGTATCCTAGACCGCGAGCGTCTAGAGAATTACGAATAAAAACCAAACATAAGCATTATCACTACTGATGCTGCAATCCATAATAATTTATATCAATCTAAGTGCTCTTCATTCCTCCTGCTGATTCCTCGTTATAGCTTTAACCCAAGCCTCAGATATAACGCTTCGTAATATATATGCAAGTTGCATCACAACTTATGCACTCACATATCAGCTTTAACAACAGCATAAGTTTATTAATAAAGATCTGAACCTATATTGAGATAAAATCGTCTTAAATGTGCAAGAACTTTTTACTTACTGTATAAATTATAAGGCATTTTAAAGAAACATCAGTTTTCTTGAAGGCCTGTAGCCAAGCGACTTTAGCGACTGCTTTCAAATAAGTGGATTTTTTCAATGCTTGAAAATATATAAGTTCAATGGAGCTAGACGCTATGCATACGAAAACTTTTTTAAACAGCCCTAAATCACTACTTGCTGCCTTAGCAGCAACCAGCATGCTGGTGTTGGTAGGGTGTTCTGGCAATCCGCCAACAACAGAACTGGCAGTGGCCACCCAAGCACTTAATGCAGCAGAAACTGCCGGAGCAACTGAGTTTGCCCCAGTAGAAATGCAGTCTGCACGCAAAAAAATGAATGATGCTGAAAAAGCAGACTTTGAAAAAAATTATAAAAAAGCTAAAGACTTAGCCGAACAAGCTGAGTGGGATGCCCGAGTCGCTGAGCGCAAAGCTCAAGCAGCTAAAGTACAGCGCGCAGTAGATGATGCACAACATGGCGTAGAGCAATTACGCAACGAAGGTTTGCGCGATCAGTAACTGAACAATAATGACCGTCAAACTTTATCGAATTTAAGGATATACCTATGCGTAAATTACTCGTTCTACCTAGTCTACTTGCTTTAAGCATCGGCCTGACGGCGTGTGCCAACCAGCCCAACGCTGCTCTAGAGCAAGCGCGCGCCAATGTCACCCAGATACAAAACAGCCCAGAAGCATTGAAACTTGCACCTTTAGAAACTAAAGATGCCATTAAAATGCTCGACAAAGCTGATAAAGCCTATCGCGAAGGTAAGAAAGAAGACAACGTCAGTCAGTTGGCTTACTTAACCACTCAGCGTGCTGAGCTGGCCAAACAAACCATTGCCTTAAAAAGCGGTGAAGCAGAACTGAAAAACAAAGCAGGTGAGCGCGCTCAAGCACGTTTAGATTCACGTGAAGCAGAGATTAAACACTTAAAAGACAAGCTCAATGCTAAGCAAACTGAGCGCGGCTCACTCGTCACCTTTGGTGATGTGCTGTTTGACTTAAATAAAGCTGAATTAAAACCATCAGCACAGAATAATATTCGCCTGTTGGCGGATTTTTTACGTGAAAACCCAACGCGTAAAGTATTGATCGAGGGTTTCACCGATAGTACTGGTACTGCAGCTTATAACCTGCAGCTATCTGATCTGCGTGCCCAGTCGGTTAAGCGTGCTTTGGTTAAAGAAGGTATCGACTTTGACCGCATTAGCACTCTTGGCTTAGGTAAAGAATACCCTGTCGCTGATAATGCTACGCCAGCGTCACGCTCGATGAATCGTCGTGTTGAAGTCACCATCTCGCATGATGATAAAGCGGTTGCACCACGTCATTAAACTTCATTACTCGTAATAAAAAATCCAGCTGCTAAGGCTGGGTTTTTTATTGGAACCTACAAAACATTACTGCCCTGCATTAAAACGTTGGTACAACCGCGCCTTTGTATTTTTCATTGATAAAGGCTTTCGCTTCATCACTGTGCAGTACTTTAACTAATTTCTGTACCGCTTCGCTGTCTTTGTTATCGTCGCGCGTAACCAAAATATTCACATAGGGTGAATCAGCACCTTCAATCACTAATGCATCTTCGTTAGGATTCAAGCCTGCTTCTAATGCGTAATTGGTATTGATCAAAGCCAAGTCCACTTGATCCAAGACACGCGGCAAGGTTGCAGCTTCAAGCTCACGTACTTTAATATTTTTAGGGTTTTCAGCGATATCACGTGGTGTTGCAGTGATACCCGCTTCTGGCTTGAGCTTAATTACGCCAGCAGTTTGCAGCAACAATAGAGCACGACCACCGTTAGTAGCATCGTTAGGAATCACTACACTGGCACCCGTTTTCAAATCATCCAGCTGTTTGATTTTGCTCGAATACGCACCGAATGGCTCAATATGCACGCCGGCAACACTGACTAAAGTTGTTTTTTTAGTTTTATTAAACTCATCCAAATACGGCTGATGTTGGAAGAAGTTCGCATCTAAACGGCCTTCAGCAACCTGCACGTTAGGCTGTACATAGTCAGTAAATATGTCCAGCTCTACACCTTGCTCGGCTAAAGCAGGCTTTAGAAACTCCAAGATCTCAGCGTGCGGCACGGGTGTAGCAGCTACTTTTAATGGCTCAGCCTGTACAACAAAAACGCTTAGGGCAGCTAAAGTTAATAGTGTTTTTTTCATGAAATTGCTCCAAATACATTAATCATGTGCCGTACAACGGCTGTTTTATACATTATTTTCTAGAAAACCGTAACACAAGACGATCGCCTACACTTTGCAAAACCTGTACCAGCAATAACAGTAAAACTACCGTGACGACCATCACATCGGTTTGAAAACGTTGATAACCAAAACGAATGGCTAAATCACCTAAGCCGCCAGCACCGACTACACCAGCCATCGCGGTATAAGACACCAAAGTAATCGCCGTTACCGTTGTAGCAGCAATAATACCTGGGCGCGCCTCAGGCAATAACGCATTAAAAATAATTTGCCGCGTACTGGCACCCATTGCTTGCGTGGCTTCAATAATCCCGCGATCAACTTCACGTAATGCTGTTTCAACTAAACGAGCAAAAAACGGTGTAGTACCAATCACCAACGGCGGAATTGCGCCCGCTACACCCAAGGATGTGCCAGTCATCATGACCGTAATCGGGATCATCACAATCAATAGAATAATAAACGGCAAAGAACGCAACACGTTCACGACAAATGACAACAGTGTATATAAAGCACGGTGCTCAAACATTTGCCGCGGGCCGACCAGAAACAACAAAACCCCAACCGGTAAGCCTAAAATTACCGTGAATAACAGTGAGCCACCGAGCATTAGCAAGGTATCTAATGTGGCTTGCCAAATTTCATACCAATCAATATTAATCAATAGCTCACTCATGGACGTAATACCTCGACATCTACACCGGCGGCACGCAGTTGTTGTTCAGCAAGCAGCTCTTTACCACCGGTTAGCGCTAAGGTGAGCTGACCACAAGCCTGATCTTTAATGCGACCAATACGTCCAGCAAGAATGCTGTAATCCACGCCAGTATCGCGGGCAATCTGTCCAAGCAATGGCGCGTAAGTGCTTTCACCTAAAAAAGTCAGACGCACAATACGTCCACTCACCAGTTGATATTCCTCCTCAAGCGATAAATCATTATCTCCATCGGATTCTTGCACAAAGCGCTGCGTGGTTGGGTGTTGTGGATGTAAAAACACATTACTGACTAAACCCTGCTCAACAATCACCCCAGCATCCATTACGCCAACACGATCGCAAACCCGACGGATCACATCCATTTCGTGGGTAATCAGCACAATAGTTAAACCTAACTCACGATTGATCTCAGCCAATAGCTGCAATACTTGTCCTGTAGTTTGCGGGTCAAGCGCACTGGTCGCCTCATCACATAGAAGAATTTTCGGATCAGTGGCCAGAGCACGGGCAATACCCACTCGCTGCTTCTGCCCTCCTGACAGTTGCGCAGGATACTTATTGGTATGGTCACTTAAGCCAACACGCGCCAACAATTCATTTACGCGCTGTTTAACCTGTGCTTTGCTTAACTCACCGGCCAGCTTTAGTGGCATAGCAACGTTATTCGCTACGGTTTTGGAAGCGAGTAAATTAAAGTGCTGAAAAATCATGCCGACACGCTGACGAAAACTGCGTAAGCCTTGTGCATCTAAGGCCGTAACATCGACACCATCAACGACAATACGCCCACCACTCGACTCTTCTAAGCGATTAATCAAACGCAGCAGCGTACTTTTACCCGCGCCTGAGTGACCAATCAGGCCAAAAATCTCACCTGGCTGCACCCGTAAATTGGTTGGCTGTAAAGCAACAATACTTTGCCCGTTTACTGCATAGGCTTTATGCACATCGTGGAATTCAATCACGGTTTAACCTTGTGGGGGCGATAGCAAAGACTCGTTTGCCCAGCATCGCTTAGCGTTAAAAGTTATTTTAAACTCTATAAATAGAACAGCTTATAACGATGGGTTGGGCGTAATAATCAACTGCGCCGGCTTATCGTCCTGAATCACTTCCTGTAAGCGCGGCTGAAAGTTAGCATCCAGCTTTTTCACTCGTGCCAATAACAGTGCTGCAACCCAATGAAAATCACGGGTATCAGCTACTTCAACGGCCACTGCTGCACGAAACTTCACCACATCATCGGCTACAGCATCTAATAAGCGGCCCAGTTGATGCTCACTGCGAGTGTTTAACATCGGCATGGGCACTACAGTAAAAGACGCATTCACATCAATAAGACGTGATTTAACCTTACTGCGCTTAAATACTGATGGCAGTATTTCAGGCGCTGGTTCTGGTTGCTCTACGACAGTAGCAGGCTCAAGATCGAGTTTTGGCTCAGCATCGACAACAATCGGTTTTTTTTGTACGAGTTTTTTACGTATTGCAGGCGTTTTCACTGGCATGGGCGGCGTGACCACAGGCTCAATTACTGGCTTTTGCGCGTCAGCTATAGCTGCACTCAATTCTTCAGTTAAAGCAGGCGCTTGCGGTAATAAACGCTTAGCTTGAATCAATGCGGCGCTGGCTGTTTCTATATCCGCATCTTTCAGCGCTTGCTCGCCGGTGGCAAGCCATGCAGTCGCTAAGCGTTGCTGTAAAGCATCAAGGCGCGACTCATCAGGATGGCTCTGGCGTAACGCTTTAAGCTGCTGCCCAGCTAACTTCAATTGCTGGTCTGCTAAGTTGCTATTAAATAGCGTCTCAGCAACAGCAAAGGTGTCCACCTCAGGCTCATTAGGCTGCTGAGCAATCGTCTGACATGCAGTTAAAACAAGCATAAGGCCTGCAGAAGATACAGCTCAACACAGCCGCAGATAAACAGCCTCTAAAGTGTGTTGAGCCGATAAACGCTTAGATTACTGCGGAACAGCCGACTGCAGTTGCTTACTGCCCGTCCAAATGCGGTAGCGCACTTCAATATCTTTTGGTGCGTAGACTACGATTGGCAACTTGCTGTTGTAACGCACGGTAAAACTCTCACCGTGTGCAGCAACAAAGGCTTCTTTTTCAGAGCCTTCTGGGCAAGCCATCATGGTTGCAATCGGGCCTTTTACATCGCCTACTTCATAGTAGGTGTAACCCCAACCTGGTAGATCTTTAGCGTTTAGCGTGGCCATTAAGCTACGGGTATTACAATCCGTTAACATGACTTGGCCTGGCACCAGCTCAACTTTAAACAGATCTTCATTGCTTTTTTCCGCCAGCCAAATCACATGACGTGCCTGCCCTTCTTGTGCTGCAGGATAAGGTGCAACATCTTCCAACTTAGACGTCGAGTCAGCTTGGTTGTGTGAACCCGATGCACAGGCTGCAGTAGCAACTGAAAATGCGGTAATCAGCGTCATGGCAAGTGCTTTATTCATCCGAAGTGTTCCTTAAATCATTTATTGTCCAAATCTTTTGACCACAACTCTGTGCGGCAGTTCACGTCTAGTTTGTCACTAACGACGACGCGGCACTATAAAACTGACTAAAAATAACGCAGCCGCACACACCACAATTGAAGGTCCTGCCGGCGTATCGTAGTGCCATGACATCGCTAAACCAGTGCATACAGCTAACATACCAATTAACGTTGCGCCCAAAGCCATTTGCTCAGGACTGCGCGCATGCCGCTGCGCTGCGGCCGCAGGAATGATCAGCAATGAGGTGATTAATAGCACGCCAACAATTTTCATTGCTACGGCAATCACCAGCGCCATCAATACCATCAATACCAAGCGCAACTTCGCCACCGGCAAGCCTTCGACCTGCGCCAGCTCTTCGTGCACGGTAATCGCCAGCAACGGTCGCCATAAGACAATCATGCAAACTAAAACCACGAGACTGCCTGCGCCAATCCAGACTAAATCAATAGCACTCACTGCTAATAGATCACCAAACAGATAACCCATTAAGTCAACACGTACCGACTCCATAAAACTTAAGGTAACTAGACCCAGCGATAAAGTACTGTGCGCTAAAATACCTAAGATGGTGTCTGAAGCGAGCGGCTGGCGACGTTGCAAAGCCACTAAAACAAAGGCCAACAGTAAACACGCCAAAATAGGCCATCCGCCGCCAAACCACAAAAGCACCTAAGGGCCCAGCTACCAGCGCTAACAGCAGGCCTGCGCATAATGCATATAAAAGAAAGTCGGGCAGCTGTGTAATCGGTTCTAATATAGATAAAAGAAAATCAGGCATGTGTGCAGTCCGGGCCATGTTGGTGAGATTTTGGCGTTACCACACAGCCGTGTAAATCATGTTTATGGTCGTGATCATGGTGATAAACCGCTAAATCATTCGCCGCTCGTGAACCAAAGAGCTCAACAAAGGCTGGATCATTACTGACTTGCTCGGGCAAACCCGAGCAGCACACATGACGATTTAAGCAAATA
>CAJDVO010000001.1_pt1 | contig 22563 bp, 20 predicted proteins | sample 7391281 | NCBI WGS metagenome assembly CAJDVO01 (sample SAMEA7055709, study PRJEB34461) | soil metagenome | biome: terrestrial ecosystem; feature: Peninsula; material: soil | place: Antarctica | collected 2016
CCGCCAGCGACGTTCTTAACTACGGTAACGACAGCTTCAGGTAAGCCGGGTACAACGCCAATACTGGAGGAGAGAATTAATGCTGGAACAATGTTGGATAGGCGTTTTACTACACCGAAATCATTTTTTTGTGAGCCACCCATGCGGCCTAATAAACTGTAGAAGCCACGAACTAAAATATGTTTGACTAGCCAGTTGGCCAGTAATGCTATCGAAACTAGTATGAGTAATGCTGCCAGAGTTTCTAACTGTGGGTGTTGGTCGAGCTTATCGAGCCATGACAGCACTTCTTCTTGCATGTTTTCTTGCATATTGCGCTCCTCAGTTGTTACTTAAATGTAAAGCTTGAAATAAAAATCAAATGAAAATTGTGGTGATGCTAATGATCACGTTGCGGGGTTATTGCTTGCACTTGCAGAGTTAAGTAGCCATCGGCTAGGCGTGCTTGCACAGTTTGAGCGGGCTGAACAGCATCAATACTACGAATAATGTGCTGCTCATTCTCAGTCATAAGAAGGCTGTAACCGCGATCGAGAGTGGCCAGCGGGCTTACCACATGTAAAGTCTGCAATAGGGCATGCAGGCGTTGTTTAGTTTGCTTTAGATTGAACTCGGTTGCGCGAGCTAAACGTAGCTGCAAATTTTTTAATTGTTGCTGGTGAGCGGTTAGCGCTTCCTGTGGATGCTGTGCCGCTAAGCGGGCTTGCAGATGATTGTGATTTTGATTACGCCACTGCACCTGAGCGTGTATCGCACGCTGTAAGCGCAAGGTTAAGTCGTCTAATCGCTGATTATGTTGCTGTAAGCGCTCGCGTGGATGACGTAGACGCTGGTGCAAGTGTTGCAGCTGCATACGTTTACGAGTGAGTGCTTCATTAGCGCGCAAACCTAATTGACGCTCAGCGCTGCGCAATCTATTCAATAGTTCGGCACGATCGGGTGCTAATAATTCTGCCGCTGCCGATGGGGTTGGCGCGCGTATATCAGCGACAAAGTCACTTATAGATACATCTGTTTCGTGGCCAATGGCGCTCACAATAGGCGTCTGACAGTCGGCCACTGCGCGCGCTACCGCTTCTTCGTTAAAGCACCATAGATCCTCGAGTGATCCGCCACCGCGAGCCAGAATAAGCGCATCGTATTGCGCGCTATCAGCTAAGGCTAGAGCGCGAACAATCTGTACTGTTGCCTCGCGGCCCTGGACTGCTGTTGGAATTAAAGTGAGTTGCACATGCGGTGCACGCCGCGCAAAGACGCTAACTATATCGTGCAGTACTGCGCCTGATGGTGAGGTGATTACACCGATACGCTGCGGGTATTTAGGTAAGGCCCGCTTACGTTCTTGGGCAAATAAGCCTTCTGCTTGCAGCGCAGTTTTTAGCGCCTCAAAAGCAAGTCTTAATGCGCCATCACCCGCCGCCTCAACACTGTCAAGAATCATCTGATAATCGCCGCGGCCCTCATATAAAGAAACACGGCCGCGCACTCGCACTAGTAAACCGTCGCGTAATAGATCGCGTACACGACTGGCTTGCTGTTTGAAAATAGCACAGCGCACCTGAGCGTTACGGTCTTTTAAAGTGAAATATACGTGTCCTGAAGCAGGTCGAGCAATATTTGATAGCTCGCCCTCAACCCAGACTTGTGGGAAAACATCTTCAAGTAATAAGCGCGCACGTTGATTGAGTTGGCTGACGGTAAGTACTTCACGGTCGAGGCCTAAACGCTGGAAAGGGTCAGTAAGCATCGGCTAATAATAAAGCAAGCATTGCTCAGATGCGAGTCTTGTCAGTGTTGAGCAGCAATGTTAATGGTTATGTCTTTTGCCTTTTTACTTGGTGATTTTTATTATATATGGTATAAAACGCGCCGCTTTACTTGATTTGTTCAGGTGAGCTTTAAAATCCACACACATGTCGACACGATTTTCTGGGTGCCTTCGGGTTGAGAGTCGGGATATGTGGAGGCCTAACCCGTTTTATTATTTTAGGAATGATCATGACCGAACAAGTTACTATGCGCGAAATGTTGAAAGCGGGCGTTCACTTTGGACACCAAACTCGCTACTGGAACCCGAAAATGGGTAAATACATTTTTGGTGCGCGTAACAAGATTCACATCATTAACTTAGAAAAAACTTTACCTATGTTCAATGATGCTCTGTCCGTTGTTGAAAAACTAGCGTCAGGCAAAAACAAAATTTTATTCGTTGGTACTAAGCGTTCAGCTAGCAAAATCATTGCTGAGCAAGCAACGCGTTGCAACATGCCTTACGTTAATCACCGTTGGTTAGGTGGCATGTTGACCAACTACAAAACCATCCGCGAATCAATCAAGCGTCTGCGTGATTTAGAAGTACAAGCAGAAGATGGCACCTTTGAAAAGCTGACTAAGAAAGAAGCTTTAATGCGTACTCGTGATTTAGAAAAACTCGAACGCAGCATCGGTGGTATCAAAAACATGGGCGGTTTGCCTGACGCAATGTTTGTTGTTGACGTTGATCACGAGCGTATTGCTATTCAGGAAGCCAATAAGCTTGGTATCCCAGTTATCGGTATCGTTGATACTAATAGCAGCCCAGATGGTGTTGATTACATTATTCCAGGTAACGATGACGCAATCCGTGCAGTACAATTGTACCTCGGTGCGGCAGCTGACTGTGTTTTGCGTGCCCGTCAAGGCAGCGCAACTACAGCTGAAGAATTTGTTGAGGTTGTCGAGGGCTAAGGCTCTGCACGTCTACCTGTGACAAGAAAAGGGGGCTAAGGCCCCTTTTTTTCCTGATTGAATAGGCAGTTTGCAACTGCTGTAAAGATTGAATTTAAGAGGATTGTGAAGATGACTCAGATCACTGCTGCTATGGTTAAAGAACTGCGTGAGCGTACTGGCCAAGGCATGATGGATTGCAAAAAAGCTTTGGAAGTTGCTGGTGGCGATATCGAAAAAGCAATTGATGATATGCGTTCTGCTGGTGCAATTAAAGCCGCTAAAAAAGCTGGTAACATTGCTGCAGAAGGTTCTATCGCGGTTAAAGTAGCTGATGACAACAAAAGCGCTGCGATCATTGAAGTAAACTCACAAACAGACTTCTTGGCTCTGCAAGATGACTTTAAAGGCTTTGTAGCTAGCAGCTTAGAAGTAGCTTTTGCTGATAAAAGCATTGATACTGCTGCGTTAATTGCTGCACAAGAAACAGCGCGTGAAGCACTGGTTTCTAAGTGTGGTGAGAACGTAAACATTCGTCGTCTGACGCGTGTTGAAGGTGATGTGTTAGGTTCTTACCTGCATGGTAACCGCATTGGTGTTGTTGTTTCATTAACTGGTGGTGATGTTGAGCTAGCTAAAGATGTTGCTATGCACATTGCAGCAAGCAACCCACAGTTCCTGGATCCAACCCAAGTGTCTGACGAAGCGATCGCTAAAGAAAAAGAAATCTTTATGGCGCTGAACGAAGACAAGATCAAAGGTAAGCCAGAAAATATCGTTGAAAATATGATTAAAGGCCGTATCAATAAGTTCTTGGCCGAAGCGAGCTTAGTTGAGCAAGCGTTCATCAAGAACCCAGAAGTAACTGTCGGTCAACTTGCTAAGCAAGCTGGCGCAACGATTGTTTCTTTTGTACGTTTTGAAGTGGGCGAAGGTATCGACCGTGGCGAAGAAGTTGACTTCGCTGCTGAAGTAGCTGCTCAGGTTGCTGCTTCTAAAAAGTAAGCATCCGCTTGTAACAATCAAAGGCTGCCCGCAATTGCGTGCGGCCTTTTTTGCAAAAAGAGACTGTGCTTTATACCGCTGTCTTGTAAGATATGCGCAAACTAACATTACTATTAGCTTAACTGTGGCTAGAATGCGCTACAGACGTTAACTCACATCTGCAGGAGATACATATCATGGCTCAACAAGTCGGTGGACGCCAACCGCGCTATAAACGAATTTTGCTAAAACTCAGTGGTGAAGCCCTGATGGGGACTGAAGATTTTGGTATTGATCCTAAAGTGCTTGACCGTATGGCCTTAGAGATTGGTCAGTTGATCGGTATTGGTGTGCAAGTGGGCTTGGTGATCGGTGGTGGTAACTTATTCCGTGGTGCGGCATTGTCTGCTGCTGGTATGGATCGTGTGACTGGCGACCATATGGGCATGTTGGCGACGGTGATGAACTCCTTAGCGATGCGTGATGCCCTAGAGCGTTCAAATATTCCTGCTTTAGTGATGTCAGCTATTTCTATGGTTGGCGTGACTGATCACTACGACCGTCGTAAAGCAGTCGGCCATTTAAAGCAAGGTGAGGTGGTGATTTTTTCCGCTGGTACCGGTAATCCATTCTTTACTACTGACTCGGCAGGCTGCTTACGCGGTATTGAAATCAATGCTGATGTTGTTCTTAAAGCAACAAAAGTTGATGGCGTATATACTGCTGATCCTTTTAAAGACCCAAATGCAGAAAAGTTTGACTACCTGACCTACGATGAAGTACTTGATCGCAAGTTGGAAGTGATGGATTTGACTGCAATTTGTTTATGCCGTGACCACAACATGCCGTTACGCGTATTTAATATGAATAAGCCAGGCGCACTGTTAAACGTTGTTTTAGGTGGCGCTGAAGGCACTCTGATTGAAGGAGCAAAGCAATGATTAATGACATCAAAAAAGATGCACAGGCACGTATGCATAAGTCAGTAGAATCGTTACAGACTGCCTTTGCAAAAATCCGTACTGGTCGTGCGCATCCTGGTATTTTAGATGTGGTTATGGTGTCTTACTATGGTAGCGATACGCCATTGAACCAAGTGGCTAATGTTATTGTAGAAGACTCACGTACGCTAGCTTTGACTGTGTTTGATAAAAGCATGATTCAAGCTGTTGAGAAAGCTATTTTAGTCTCAGATTTAGGCCTTAATCCAGCAACGTCAGGTACTACTATCCGTGTACCAATGCCAGCTTTGACTGAAGAAACGCGCAAGGGTTACACTAAACAAGCGCGTCAAGAGTCAGAAAATGCTCGTGTTGCGGTGCGTAATATTCGTCGCGATGCATTGGCGCAGCTGAAGGATTTAGTTAAAGAAAAAGAAATCAGTGAAGATGAAGAGCGTCGCGGCGCAGATGATATCCAAAAGCTCACTGATCACGCGGTTGAAGAAGTTGATAAGCTGTTAGCAGTTAAAGAAACTGACTTGATGGCAGTGTGATTTAGAGGCTGTTGTGATGAGCAAAACAATACAGAGTGCGCTTACCATAGTCCCGCGTCATGTAGCGATTATTATGGATGGTAATAATCGCTGGGCAAAAAAACGTTTTTTGCCCGGTGTAGCGGGTCATAAAGCTGGCGTTAATGCTGTCCGAGCAGTTGTTGAAGTGTGTGTTGAGGCAGGTGTTGAAGTGCTTACGCTGTTTGCCTTCTCAAGTGAGAATTGGCAGCGTCCAGCAGCTGAAGTGGGCGCTTTGATGGAGTTATTTCTAATGGCCTTGCGCCGTGAAGCAAAAAGGCTCGATCAAAATGGTATACGTTTGCGCATTATTGGTGATCGCTCGCGTTTTCGTCCGGAGTTGCAAACTGCTATTGATGATGCAGAGCAGCGCACGGCTCATCACTCTAAGTTTCTTTTGCAAGTAGCCGCTAATTATGGTGGTCAGTGGGATATTGTTCAGGCTGCTCAGCAACTTGCTCGCTCAGTGCAAAATGGCCAGTTACAGCCCGAAGATATTACTGTCGAACGTCTGCAGAGCTGTTTAAGTACAGCGTCACAGCCGCTGCCTGATCTGTGTATACGAACGGGTGGTGAGCGCCGTATCAGTAACTTTTTGCTGTGGCAGTTTGCTTACAGTGAATTGTACTTTTCAAGTTTACTTTGGCCTGACTTCAAGCATCAAGCGATGCGTGATGCGCTTGCAGATTTTTCATCGCGACAGCGTCGCTTTGGCAAAACATGCGAGCAAGTGGCCGCTGAGGTGCAAAAGTCATGCTCAAACAACGAATAATAACCGCGTTATGGTTAGCACCGTTGGCGTTATTTGGTTTTTTTGCTTTACAGGGTCCTACTTTTTTAGCTTTTGTTTGCGTCATTATCACCTTAGCTGGATGGGAGTGGGCGCGCCTTGCTGGTTACCAAGGGCAAGTTGAACGTATCGCCTATGCAGTAGGTGTTGCTGTCGCTTTATTGCTGCTGAGTAGTATCAGTGCGTTGCTGATGCCAGTGCTTTACCTCGCTGGTCTTTGGTGGCTGTTGGCGACTGTAATGGTGATTACCTTTCCGGCCAGTGTGGCGTTCTGGGGTGGCACGCTCGGCAAATTGTTAATGGGTTTGTTTGTTTTATTGCCTGCAGGCTTAGGGTTGCAGGTGTTGAAAGCTGCACCGCAGGGCAATATGCTTATTTTAAGTGTGCTGCTGCTGGTGTGGGGTGCTGATATCGGTGCATATTTTTTTGGGCGCGCCTTTGGTAAACGTAGATTAGCACCGTTGGTGAGTCCAGGGAAAAGCTGGGCAGGATTGTTTGGTGGTTTGTTCGCTAGTATGGGTATTGCTGCAGGCTTAGCCGTTTATCTGCAGGTATCGGCATCTCACTTTTTGCCAATGTTGCTATGTGCCGCTGTGGTTGTGCTGTTCTCTGTTGTGGGTGACTTAACGGAAAGTATGTTTAAGCGTCAAGCGGGTATCAAAGATAGCAGTCAACTCTTGCCAGGGCATGGTGGGGTGCTAGATCGAATCGATAGCCTGACTGCAGCTGTACCTGTGTTTGCTTTATTACTTTTATTTAGTGGCTGGAACCTTTCTTGAATAGTACAAGGTTGCATCCCCAGCAAGTAACTGTGCTAGGTGCTACGGGCTCGATCGGTACTAGCACCTTGGATGTGATCAGTCAGCACCCAGATCGTTATCAGGTGTTTGCACTGACTGCACACTCACGTATCAAAGATTTGCAAACACTGTGCTTGCAGCACCGTCCGCGTTTCGCTGTGGTGGCTAATATGGCTCATGCACAGCGCCTGCAAGGGGACTTACGTGCTGCAGGTGTTGCGACTGAAGTATTAGCCGGGCAGCAAGGACTGTGCGAGGTCGCGGCTCATCCTGATGTTGATGCGGTGATGGCGGCGATTGTTGGTGCCGCAGGGCTTGAGTCCACAATGGCTGCAGTACGTGCGGGTAAAAAAATTCTTTTAGCCAATAAAGAAGCCTTAGTGATGTCAGGCGCGCTGTTTATGAGAGCAGTACGTGAGAATGGTGCGCAGTTATTGCCGATTGATAGTGAACATAATGCTATTTTTCAGTGTCTACCTTGTAATTATGCAGAGGGCTTAGCGCCTGTTGGTGTGCGTCGTATTTTATTGACAGCATCGGGCGGGCCATTTCGTAACAGCAGTTATGAAGAATTAGAGCAGGTGACGCCAACGCAAGCGTGTGCCCATCCAAACTGGTCGATGGGGCGGAAAATTTCTGTTGATTCTGCCACTATGATGAATAAAGGCTTGGAGTTGATTGAGGCGTGCTGGTTATTTGCCGCGCGTCCAGAGCAAATTGAAGTGGTGATTCATCCGCAAAGTGTAATTCATTCGTTAGTGGATTATGTTGATGGCTCAGTGTTAGCTCAGTTGGGAAACCCAGATATGCGCACGCCGATTGCCCACGCTATGGCTTGGCCGGAGCGTATTGCTTCAGGTGTTGAACCGTTAGATCTATGTGCCCTAGCACGCATGGATTTTATTGCTCCTGATTTGCAGCGCTTTGCCTGTCTGCGTTTAGCGATTGAAGCTGCGCAAGAAAGTGGCACAGCGCCCATCGTGCTTAATGCGGCTAATGAGATTGCTGTCGCTGCTTTTTTACAAGAGCGCATCCGTTTTACGCAAATTCCACAACTTATCGAAGATGTTTTGAATTCGCAAGGGGTCAGTCAAGTGCATAGTATGCAGGACGTGTTTGAAGCAGATCATCAGGCTCGTGCAGGCGCTAATACTTGGTTGAGTAAACAGTCACTCAGTGCAGGTGTAAAGTAATGAGCGGTTTGTACATGTTAATTGGCACCCTGGTTACGCTTGGTGTTTTAGTGACTATCCATGAGTACGGGCATTTTTGGGTTGCACGACGTTGTGGCGTCAAAGTATTACGATTCTCGATCGGTTTTGGTACACCCTTGGTACGCTGGCATGATCGCCATGGCACAGAGTTTGTCATTGCACTGATTCCGCTAGGTGGCTACGTTAAAATGCTCGATGAGCGCGAAGCACCCGTTTCGCCAGCAGAGCAAAATCAGTCCTTTAATCGCAAAACAGTAGGGCAGCGTATTGCTATTGTAGCTGCTGGCCCAATCGCTAACTTTGCTTTAGCTTTTGTACTGTTTTGGTGCTTAGCTATGCTGGGTAGTCAGCAGGTTAAACCCGTGATTGGCGATGTGGTTGCTGGCAGTTTAGCTGAGCGCGCAGGTTTACTGAGCGGTCAAGAAATTGTTGCGGTTGATGGTAAAGCTGTGACTGGATGGGCAGATGTTAATCTGCAGTTTATTCAGCGCATTGGCGATAGCGGCAGTATGCGTATTGATGCGCAGACCGCTGGTAACTCAGTCAGCAGTACGTATACGGTTGCCTTGGAGCGCTGGTTATACGGTGCTGATGCGCCTAACCCAATCAATGAGCTGGGTATTGCGCCTTGGCGCCCGCAGGCGAGTGCGGTTGTTGCCCAGCTTGATCCTGAAGGGCCCGCGCAATATGCGGGACTGCAATTAAACGATACAATTGTTGCCATTGACGGTCGCAAGATTAACGATTGGCAGGCGGTTGTCGCTTATGTGCAAGCACGCCCTGATACAACCGTGGTATTTAATATCGAACGTGCTGGGCATTTAAGCGATGTGAAAGTTATGCTGACTGCACAAGGCGATAGTGCGCAGAAACTTGGTTATTTAGGTGTCGGGGTTGCCGGTGGTGAATGGCCAGCAGATATGCTGCGTGATGTACGCTTTGGTCCGTTAGATGCTGTATTAGAAGGTGCTCAGCGTACTTGGATCATGAGTGCTTTAACACTTGGTTCGTTAAAAAAGATGTTGTTTGGCGAACTCTCTGTAAAAAACTTGAGTGGGCCGATAACCATTGCTAAAGTGGCGGGCGCGTCGGCTGAAAGTGGCTTAAGAAGCTTTTTAAACTTCATGGCTTACTTAAGTATTAGCCTCGGCGTGTTGAATTTATTGCCAATACCTGTGCTTGATGGCGGACATCTGCTATTTTATCTTGTCGAATTGGTGCGCGGACGACCTTTGTCGGAGCGTGTGCAAGGTTACGGGATGCAAATCGGTATCGCTTTAGTGGTTTGCGTTATGTTGCTTGCGGTATTTAATGATTTGGCGCGTTTGTAAAAATACTGATTCGCTGCACGGCAGCGGGTTTTATATATATCGTTGAAAAGAAAGGTCTGCATGAAACGTCTGCTGCTACCTGCGGTTATATCCGCGCTAATAATTTCTGAAGCTCACGCTGCACCCTTTACTGTCTCTGATATCCGTGTAAACGGTTTACAGCGCGTATCTGCGGGCAGTGTTTTCGGTGCTTTACCACTGAATGTGGGTGAAACTGTAGATGAGCGTGAGTTAGCTGAGGCAACGCGCTCGCTCTTTAAAACAGGGTTTTTCGAAGATATTCAGCTCAGCCGTGATGGCGATGTGTTGATTATTAATATACTTGAGCGTCCTTCAATCTCTAGTGTAGAAATTGAAGGGAATAAGGCCATCAGTAAAGATGACCTGCTTAAAGGTTTAAAGCAGTCAGGCTTAGCTGAAGGTGAAATTTTTCAGCAGGCAACTTTGGAAGGCGTGCGCAATGAATTGCAGCGCCAATACGTTGCCCAAGGACGCTACTCGGCGAATATTGAAGCCGAAGTGATTCCGCAGCCGCGCAACCGTGTCGCGTTAAAAATTAAAGTGACTGAAGGCTCAGTTGCCTCGATTCAGCATATCAACGTGGTTGGTAATAAAGTCTTTAAAGATGACGAGCTGATCGATCTGTTTGAGTTGAAAACAAAAAACTGGCTGTCCTTCTTCCGTAATGATGATAAATATGCCCGTGAAAAACTGTCTGGTGACTTAGAACGCTTACGTTCGTATTACTTCGACCGAGGCTATATCAATATGGATATTACTTCGACACAAGTATCTATTACGCCTGATAAAAAGCATGTATATGTCACGGTTAACGTTGATGAAGGTGAGCAGTACACCGTTCGTGAGGTGAATCTTTCGGGCGATTTGAAAGTACCAGAAGAAGAAGTTAGAGCGTTATTGTTGTCCCGTGAAGGACAGGTGTTCTCACGTAAAGTAATGACTACAACCTCCGAGTTAATTACTCGTCGTTTAGGTAATGACGGTTATACCTTTGCTAACGTTACTGGCGTTCCCAAGCCTCATGACGAAGACAACACTGTGTCACTGACCTATGTTGTTGATCCAGGTAAGCGTTCTTATGTAAACCGTATTAACTTCCGTGGTAATACCAAAACTAAAGATGAAGTATTACGTCGCGAAATGCGTCAAATGGAAGGCGGTTGGGCGTCTACTTATTTGATTGATCAGTCTAAAACTCGTTTGGAGCGTTTAGGCTACTTTAAAGAAGTTAACGTTGAGACCCCGCAAGTACCAGGTAGTGATGATCAAATTGACGTTAACTATAGCGTTGAAGAGCAGCCGTCTGGATCGATCACTGCAAGTATTGGTTTTGCTCAGAACGCCGGCTTGATTCTGGGTGGCTCAATCAGTCAAAGTAACTTCTTGGGTACTGGTAATAAAGTCAGCCTAGGCTTAACCCGTAGTGAATACCAAAGTAACTATAACTTTAGTTTTGTTGATCCTTACTGGACGGTTGATGGCGTGAGCTTAGGTTATAACGCGTTTTATCGCTCAACTGACTACAGTAAGCTCAATGATGAGATTTCCAACTACTCAGTCGATAGTCTCGGTGGCGGTATTAATATTGGTTATCCAATCAGTGAAACTTCACGTCTGAACTTTGGCCTTAATGCCCAGCAAGATAAGCTGAAGACAGGTAATCAGAGTGCTGAAGAGATTTACGAGTTTGTTGATAAAGAAGGTGATAATTATACCAACTTTAAAGCATCTGCAGGCTGGTCGCAGTCTGCTTTAAATCGTGGAGTGATGGCTACGCGTGGTCACTCACAAAGCTTAGTGTTAGAAGCAACAATACCAGGCAGTGATTTATCTTTCTATCGTTTAGATTACCGTGGTCAGATTTTTGCACCGCTTAGCACTAATTACACACTACGTTTCCATACTGACCTTGGTTATGCAGAAAGTTATGGTTCCACTTCTGAGTTGCCATTTTTTGAGCACTACTATGCTGGTGGCTTTAACTCGGTACGTGGCTTTAAAGACAGCAGCTTAGGCCCGCGCAGTACCCCGAACACAGGTACTCGCTCCGGTACATATAAAGACTATGACAAGCCATTACCATTTGGTGGTAACGTGCTAGTTCAGGGTGGTGTTGAACTATTATTCCCAATGCCTTTTGTAAAAGATCAACGTTCGCTGCGTACTGTTCTGTTCTGGGATGTCGGTAATGTATTTGACACACACTGTAGCTCAGCACAGAAAAAGCGTAATGAAGCAGGTTGTGGTATTAAATACGATAACTTAGCCAGTTCAGTCGGTGTCGGTTTAACATGGGTTACTGCATTAGGACCATTAAGCTTTAGTTTAGGTGCGCCAATTAAAAAGCCCGACAATGCTGATACTCAGATATTCCAGTTTTCACTGGGTCAAACATTCTAATTTAGATTTACACTTTATTAATAAAAACATTTTTAGGAGTGCATCATCGTGCGTAAGCTGACTCAACTTTTTTTACTGACAGCCGCTTTAATCAGTAGCCCTGTATTTGCTGATATGAAAATTGCTGTTTTGAACTATCAAATGGCGTTATTAGAGTCTGATGCAGCGAAAAAATATGCTGTAGATGCAGAAAAGAAATTTGGCTCACAATTGACTAAGTTGAAAAATTTAGAAAGTGAAGCTAAGCGTATTGAAGATCGCTTAGTTAAAGATGGTGATCGTATGCAGCAAGCAGAGCTTGAGCGTTTAGAGCTTGAGTTCAAACAAAAAGCACGTGACTTTCAAATTCAGTCTAAAGACTTAAACGAAGCTAAAGCCATTGCTGATCGCGACATGTTACAAAAGATGAAGCCAAAATTGGACAAAGCAGTTGAAGAGATTTTAAAAAGCGGCAATTACGACATCGTGTTTGAACGCGGTGCAGTTGTGGATGTAAAACCACAGTTTGACATTACGCTGCGTGTTATTGAGCGTATGAATCAGTTGCGTTGATATGACACAGTTACAGTTTACTCTAGCTCAGTTAGCCGAGATTCTTGGCGCTGAGCTACGCGGTGATGCAGAAAAACTTATCTATGGTATTGGCACTTTACAAGATGCTACTTCAGATGAGTTAAGCTTTCTGGCTAACGCGCATTACCGTAAGCAACTTGAGCATACACAGGCTGGTGTGATACTGCTGTCTGAAGCGGATGCGGCTGACTATTCAGGCAATTGCTTGATTGCAGCTGATCCGTATCTAGCCTATGCCAAGTTGTCACATTATTTTGATCCTACTCCTAAAAAAGACGCAGGTATTCACCCAAGTGCAGTAATAGCCGAGAGTGCTTTAATTGACTCAACCGCTTTTATTGGGCCGGGTGTAGTGATTGAAGAGCATGCGTTGATTGGCGCAGGTGTAATTATTGGTGCGCAGTGTTTTATTGGTGCGCGCAGCACAATCGCTGATAATGGCCGTTTATTAGCACGGGTGACTTTATATCATGATGTAAAGATTGGTCAGCGTGTGGTGATTCAGTCGGGAGCTGTGATTGGTGGTGAAGGCTTTGGCTTTGCTAACCATAAAGGCGTTTGGAATAAAATTGCCCAAATTGGAGGTGTCACTATTGGCAATGATGTAGAGATCGGTGCAAATACCACGATTGATCGCGGGGCACTGGCCGATACATTAATTGGTAATGGCGTTAAACTAGATAACCAAATCCAAATTGCGCATAACGTGCAAATTGGTGATAACACGGCAGTCGCTGCGTGTGTGGGGATTTCTGGCAGTGCAAAAATTGGTCGCAACTGTATGCTAGCCGGTGGTGTTGGCTTGGTTGGCCATATTGAAATTTGTGATGGCGTATTTATCACAGGAATGACCATGGTCACTCACTCAATTACAGAGCCAGGTGCATATTCATCCGGTACGGCCATGCAGCCTGCTGCAGACTGGAAGAAAAATGCTGTACGTTTTCGCCAGCTAGATGGTTTAGCTAAACGTGTTCGCACGCTGGAAAAGCATACTCAGAAGTGACCTCTGATATGGATATATCATCTGATTCTTTATCGACCTTTTTAGCTAATCAGCTTTAATTTAGCGCATTAAGTGCCGTTCAGTTGAAGGTGATAGGTTTGTGCATATGGTATTCACAGCCTCACTTATTTGATCAAGGCTTTTATATATGATGGACATCAACGAAATTCGTCAACTACTCCCACACCGCTATCCTTTTCTGCTGGTGGATCGCGTGGCTGATATTGATTTAGAGCAGAAGACGATCTCAGCTTATAAAAATGTAAGTATTAATGAGCCTTTTTTTAATGGCCACTTTCCGCAGTACCCGATTATGCCGGGTGTGTTGATTATAGAGGCAATGGCGCAAGCTGCTGGTGTGTTAGGCTTTAAAATGATGGATGCTTCACCGGAGGATGGCACCCTGTATTACTTTGTTGGTTCTGATAAATTGCGTTTTCGTCAGCCAGTAGTACCAGGTGATCGCCTTGATTTGCAAGCCAGTTTTATTAGTGCTAAACGTGGAATCTGGAAGTTCAATTGCAAAGCCAGTGTCGGCGATGTAGTTGTATGTTCAGCTGAAATTATTTGTGCGGAACGTAAAATATGAGTTTAATTGATCCTAGTGCCATTATTGATCCGTCGGCTCGGCTGGCCGATGATGTAATGGTTGGACCTTGGACCATTATTGGTCCAGAGGTTGAAATTGGCGCAGGATCAATTATTGCATCGCATGTGGTTATTAAAGGTCCAACCCGTATCGGTTGCCATAATCATATTTACCAGTTTTCATCGATTGGTGAAGATACGCCTGATTTAAAGTATCAAGGTGAGGCCACGCGCTTAGTAATCGGCGATTACAACGTGATTCGTGAGGGCGTGACAATTCACCGTGGCACTGTGCAAGATAGATCCGAAACTACAATTGGTGACCATAATTTGATTATGGCCTATGCGCATATTGGTCATGACAGCGTTATTGGTAATCATTGTATTCTGGTTAATAACACGGCTTTGGCAGGTCATGTGCATATGGATGATTGGGCTATTTTGTCCGGTTTTACCCTAGTGCATCAGTATTGCCGTATCGGTGCACATAGCTTTACCGCTATGGGTACTGCCGTGGGTAAAGATATACCTGCATTTATTACCGCTGCTGGTAACCCAGCCGAAGCACGCAGTATGAATTTTGAAGGTATGCGTCGCCGTGGTTTTTCAGAAGAGGCGATTCAAGCCTTACGCCGTGCTTATAAAACCGTCTATCGTAAAGGTTTAACGGTTGATGAAGCATTGCAAACCTTGGCTGAGAGCGAAGCAGAGTTCCCAGAAGTGGCGCTGTTTTGTGATTCGATTCGTCAGTCCTCGCGTGGTATTACCCGATAATGCCTGAGCGAAACATGCAGCAGGCATTAAAAGTTGCTTTAGTTGCCGGTGAAGCATCGGGTGATATTTTAGGTGCAGGTTTGATGCAAGCTTTGCGCAGCAAATATCCGCAGATTGAGTTTATTGGTGTTGGCGGTCCATTGATGGAAGCACAAGGTCTAACCTCGTATTTTCCAATGGAACGCTTGGCTATTATGGGCTTAGTTGAAGTATTGGGTCGCTTACCAGAGCTGCTCGCACGCCGTAAACGCCTAATCGCGACTTTTAAAGAACAGCAGCCTGATGTGTTTATTGGCATCGACGCTCCAGACTTTAATCTAAATATAGAACTGCAACTGCGTGAGGCAGGGATTAAAACCGTGCATTATGTCAGTCCTTCAGTGTGGGCATGGCGACAAAAGCGTGTATTTAAAATCCGCAAAGGCTGTGATTTGATGCTGACCTTACTGCCATTTGAAGCGCAGTTCTATAAGGATCATCATGTGCCAGTACTCTTTGTTGGTCACCCATTGGCTGACAGTGTTGCCATGCACAATGATCCGCTGTCAGCGCGTGAGCAACTCGGTTTGCCCACCGACGCACAAGTGGTAGCTTTATTGCCTGGTAGTCGCGGCGGTGAAGTGGCTAAGCTTGGCGCTTTGTTTGTTGAGACTGCACGTTATTTGTTGACGAAAAAACCACAGTTGCGTTTTGTGATTCCTGCTGCTAATCAGGCGCGCCGTGAACAGCTGACTGTAATATTGGCTGATATGCCAAACCTGCCTATTGAGATTTTAGACGGTCAGTCACAAACTGCATTGCAGGCCTGTGATGCGGTATTGATTGCTTCAGGAACGGCGACATTGGAAGCTTTATTGTTTAAAAAACCTATGGTGGTAGCGTATAAATTGGCACCAGTCAGTTATTGGTTATTGAAGAAGATGGTAAAAAGTCCCTATATTTCTTTGCCTAACTTATTGGCCGCAGAGATGTTAGTACCAGAATTTATCCAGGATGCTGCTACACCTGAAGCTTTAGGTGAAGCGGTGTTAGAGCAGTTACGTGATGGTTCAACGCAAACTCAACGTTTCACTGAACTACATGAGTCTTTACGCTGTGATGCCTCACAACGTGCCGCGCAGGGTGTTCTGCAGCTACTTGGACGTATCTGAATGCAACTCGACTTACTGCAACAAGCTTGCTCTGGAGAACTGGTAGCCGGTGTTGATGAGGTGGGTCGCGGACCCTTGTGCGGGCCGGTGGTTACAGCAGCGGTTATTCTTGATCCACTGCGGCCTATTGCTGGCTTAAATGATTCAAAAAAACTCACAGAAAAAAAGCGTGAAGCGCTGTTTGTTGAGATTCAAGAAAAAGCGCTAGCTTGGTCGATTGGTCGTGCAGAAGTTGAAGAAATCGATCATTTAAATATCTTACAAGCGACTATGCTAGCGATGCAGCGCGCAGTTGAAGGCTTGTCGATTCAGCCTGACTTAGCCTTGATTGATGGTAATCGTTGTCCACAGCTAAACATGCCTTCTGAGGCAGTAGTGCAGGGTGATGGTTTGATCCCGCAAATATCTGCCGCGTCTATTTTAGCTAAGGTCAGTCGCGATCGTGAGATGGCTGTGTTGGATGCGCAATATCCAGGTTATGGCATTGCTAAGCACAAAGGCTATCCAACTCCTGCTCATTTAAAAGCTCTGCAAGAGCTCGGCCCAACGCCTATCTATCGTCGCTCATTTGGCCCAGTGCGCCGTTTTTTCGAAGACGTCTGAGTAATAGCTGCGTTTTACAGTACGACTTATAGAGCCCTCACTGCTAATTTTAAAGCATTGAGCATGACTGCTGAATGTCCTACCTCGTTTTATGCTGCTTCACCCTCAACACGCTTTTCTGGTGCGATTCGGGCGTTTCACCATCCATGGCTTCACTTAACGCATTACGAGCTGGGCAAATCCAAATATGCTACTCAGCAATCTTTAGTTCCCGCGCCTTAGTATAAACATAACGGATTTTTTCATACTCAAAGGGTGAGTTTAGTTGGCCATAGCGCAACTTAGTGATATAGCGCTGATCAACGATTTTGAGGCCATAAATTTCTGGGCTACGCTTACTCTCTTTGGCCATATTCAGCCAGTTGACCGTGGTGTCTAAGCTGAAATCAGCCACTAGACCACCGGTGTCGCGTGCGTTTGATGGGCCTAAAAACGGCAGCATTAAATACGGGCCGTTGGGTACACCGTAATAACCGAGGGTTTGCCCAAAGTCTTCAGTGTTCTTATTTAAGCCCATTTTAGTAGCTGGATCCCAAAGACCACCAATGCCAAAGATGGTGTTAAATAAAATACGTGTAGTGGTTTCCATGGCGCGGTGGCCTTTAAGTTGTAGCAGGCTATTAGCTAAAGTTGGAATTTCACCCAGATTACTAAAAAAACTACTTACACCAGTACGGACAAAGTGCGGGGTAATCTTGGCATAACCATTTACCACTGGTAAAAATACCCACTGATCAAAGCGAAAGTTGAAGTGATATACACGACGGTTCCATTGTTCAAATGGATCGCTGATATGCAAGGCTTCTAGTGTGGCGCGCTCGAACTCATGCTGACCTTGGTGTTCATTAAACTCTAGGTGCTGTAATGGGTTTTTAAAACCATCAGCGTCAACTTCGTCGGCGTAACTGTATTGCGTCAGTGTCATTAGTAATAAGCTGACAGATCCGAGCTGGCTTACTAGGCGAGTTTTAGTCATGGAAAAACTCCAGGATATCGGCAGCATTATCACGGAAATCTAAATTGCCCAGATGCCCACCATAAGGGTAAAGAGTGAAGCGCTTAGCAAAGATTTTATTTAAAAAAGCTATATCACCTTGGCCTAAAATAATGTCATCGGCATTGTGCATGGCGCTAATTTTTTCGCTTGAACTTAAGTAATCAGTCAGCGCATACAGACTGCTGGCTTGAATCAGCGTGTCTAAGTCAGAGTCTTCTATTACTGATTTATCTTTAAAATGCACGCGCCAGAGCGGTAATAATTGCTTGTCGATATAACACTCAAAATCACAGAGTAATGCTTCTTTAAAGAAGGGCGTTAAATTAGAGCCATCGTAAATTTTTTTCTGTGGAGGGGTAATAATACCGCGGCGATTGATCAGATCTGAGGTGAAATTGATATCTGCAGCAATAAAACGAAAGGCACTGCCAATTAACATAGCAAGCTCATTATAATTAAGCTTTTGTGCTGAGTTTTGCAGCTCAAATAATACGGCTGCATCCAAGTCAAAACGCCCTTTAGTATGGAAATAGTGGGTGAGTTTATCCAACAATAACTGATAAAAAGTGCGGGTATCTGCGTCGTCCACTACCCGAGTATCAACCAGACGATTAAGGTTACTAACTGATGTGTGCAAGTTAACGGGCGGATTAAGTAACAGCACGCGTTTAAAGTTAAACGCCTGCTGTTGTTCGTCAAGATGGCTAACGAATGCTGCTTGCAAACCGCCCAAGCTGTAGCCAGTTAAATGCCATTCAGTGACTTCAAGATGGCGTTGCTGTTTTTTTATCGCGCGCATCACCGAATAAATATCTTTAGCATCTTGCGGTGAATAACCAGGTGTTGCGTAGGGCGAAGCGCCCACCATAAAATCATAGGCAGTGGGTGAGGAGATTTGTGCAACATGAAAACCCGCGCCATAAAATAGCTTTTTCAAATACTCCATGGTGTTACTGGAGTAGTGCGCGCCCGTGCCAGCAATAATAAAAATCAGCGGGGCAGGGCCCGATTGTTTAGCTAAGCGGTAACGAAAGGTTTTTACCGGCCAGAAATTACTAGGCAGAGTGTATTCACGTTCTGGGCGCAGACGTAGGCTGTAATCACGTTGGCTGATATCTGCATCATCTGGCAGTGATGGCCGTAATGCGCTCGGCGTACCAGCAATCGTTGCTTCAAAGGCGTTATACAGCGGGAATTGATAGGTTTCTGTGATTTCTTTTGCTTGAGCAATTAACGGTAGCGCACAGAGTATAATCAACGCTAGATAGAGCGGTGTTAGCAAACGTTTAAACATGACAATTTCTCGAAGGTCACAATCAGAGCTATGGCGCTGTTGAGGGTAATGTAGTCTTTTGCAGTGTATTGCAGATTGGTTTTGTTATATATAAAAAATATAATAATTCAGCAGAACGGTGGCTTAACACCGCTCTGCTGAAGCTTGTATTACATTACACGTTGACCTGGGCGAGCACCTGCATCAGGGCTCAGCAAATGAATTTCTTTACCACCAGGGCCAGCAGCTAACACCATACCTTCTGAGATACCGAATTTCATTTTGCGTGCAGCTAAGTTAGCGACATATAAAGTTAAACGGCCTTCCAAAACAGATGGGTCTGGGTAGGCGCTTTTAATACCTGATAACACATTACGTTTAACGCCACCAAGATCCAAGGTGAGTTGTAATAACTTATCTGCACCTTCAACAAAGCTAGCTTTTTCAATCAGGGCAATACGTAAATCCACGGCAGCAAAGGCGTTAAAGTCGATTTCTTTGCCTAGGGGTTCTTTCTCAAGTTCACTATTGCTAACAACAGCTTCTGTAGTCGCTGAGTTTTCCATTTCTAGTAAGTCTTCTTTAGATGATTCAATCATGGCTTCAACGTGCTTAGGATCGACCCGGGTTAGCAATGCACTGAACGGATTGAGCTGGTGAGCACCCAATGACGTACCTAAATCACTCCAGCTCAGAGCTGCTACGTTGAGGAACTGCTCAGCATCTGCAGCCAACTTAGGTAGTACAGGTTTTAATAATATAACCAGTTGCTTAAATAAGTTGATGGCTTGTGAACAGACGGCTTGCACTTGTGCTTGCTGACCCTCTACTTTGCTCATTGCCCATGGTGCTTGATCTGCGATCCATGCGTTAGCCGCATCCGCGAGTGCCATAGTTTCGCGCATGGCTCGGGCAAAATCACGTGCTTCATAGGATTTAGCAATGGCTGGGGTGGCTTGCTGGAATTGTTCCCAAAGTGCTGGATTCGGCATGTCTGCTACCAGCATACCGGCGTTACCTTTTTGAATAAAACCGGCACAGCGGCTAGCGATATTAACTACTTTACCAACCAAGTCAGAGTTGACCTTTTGGATAAAATCTTCCAAGTTTAGGTCAAGGTCTTCAACGCCGCGGCTCAGTTTAGCTGCATAGTAGTAGCGCAGGTATTCAGGGTTTAAATGATCTAAGTAGGCGCGCGCCTTAATAAAGGTACCACGTGATTTAGACATTTTTGCGCCATTAACGGTCAAGTAACCGTGAACATGGACGGCGGTAGGCTTACGGTAATCAGCACCATCCAGCATCGCCGGCCAAAATAATGCGTGGAAGTTAATAATGTCTTTACCGATAAAGTGATAAAGCTCTGTGGTTGAGTCTTTATTCCAGAACTCATCAAAATCCAAATCAGGACGACGCGCACAGAGGTTTTTAAAACTAGCCATATAGCCGATTGGCGCATCCAGCCAGACGTAGAAGTACTTGCCTGGCGCGTCAGGAATCTCAAAGCCAAAATACGGCGCGTCACGCGAGATATCCCATTCGTGCAAGCCGCTATCGAGCCATTCAGCCAGTTTATTAGCGACTGACTCTTGCAAGGTACCGCTACGGGTCCATTCTTGCAGCATATCTTGAAAGTTCTGCAGCTTAAAAAAGTAATGCTCAGAATCTTTTAGAATGGGTGTTGCACCGGAAATCGCTGAGCGAGGGTCTTTTAGATCGGTTGGCTGATAAGTGGCACCGCATTTTTCGCAGTTATCACCGTACTGATCCGGTGTTGCACATTTTGGGCACGTACCTTTAATAAAACGGTCGGCTAAAAACATGCCTTTTTCAGGGTCGAAATACTGCGTGACTGAACGTGTAGCAATATGTCCAGCCGCTTTAAGGCGGCGGTAAATTTGCTCAGACAGTTCACGGTTTTCTTCACTGTGCGTGGTATAGAAGTTATCAAAATCAACTAAGAATTCAGCAAAGTCTGCGCTATGTTCAGCGTGGATATTATCGATCAACTGTTCTGGCGTGATGTCTTCTTTTTCTGCGTGCAACATAATCGCTGAGCCATGGGCATCATCAGCGCACACATAGATGCATTGATTGCCGCGCATTTTCTGAAAGCGAACCCACATATCGGTTTGAATATATTCAAGCATATGGCCAAGGTGGATGGAGCCGTTGGCATAGGGCAGGGCGCTGGTCACTAAAATTTTGCGGGCTTCGCTCATGGTCTTCCTAACTACTAAAAGTGAATAGAAATAAGCCAACTACTATATAGGTAATAGCTGTTTTTTTCATCCTTTGCGCAGCGCAAGCCTGCCGACAATTAGGGTGTTAGCAGTCAGATTAGGCTAGAGTGTGTATTATTCAGTCTATTTATTACAGTGGAGAACGTCATGAGTGCAGTAACCCGCGCTGCGGTTGAAGAAACCCTCAGCCGCCTGATTGATCCCAATTTAAATGCAGACCCCGTCAGTGCCGGTTGCGTACGCGCTATTGATATTCAGGGTGATCGCGTATCGGTGCAGCTTGAGTTGGGTTACCCAGCCGATCTGTTTAAAGCTGGCTGGGCACAAATGCTGCAGATGAGCTTGGAGCAAATGCCAGGTGTTGCCAGTGCTGAAGTGAAAATTGCTACGGTGATCCAGGCTTATAAAGGCCGAGCGGATACACCAACTTTGGCTGGTGTGAAAAACGTGATTGCGGTGGCCTCAGGTAAAGGCGGGGTGGGTAAATCCACTACAGCAGCCAACTTGGCGTTAGCTCTGGCACGTGAAGGTGCCAGAGTTGGTATTTTGGATGCTGATATCTACGGCCCGAGCCAAGGCATTATGCTTGGCGTACCCAGCGGTACTAAACCTACCGTGCGTGATGAAAAATTCTTTATACCCATTCAGGCGCACGGTATTAGCGTGATGTCGATGGCGTTTTTAACCACAGATAACACGCCGATGGTGTGGCGTGGCCCGATGGCATCGGGTGCGTTACTGCAGATGATTACCCAGACCGACTGGGGCAATTTGGACTATTTAGTGGTGGATATGCCGCCAGGTACGGGTGATATCCAGCTCACTTTGGCGCAAAAAGTACCAGTGGCTGGAGCCGTGATTGTTACCACTCCACAAGATATTGCTTTGCTGGATGCACGCAAAGGTATTGAGATGTTCCGTAAAGTGAATATCCCAATCTTGGGTGTAGTAGAAAATATGGCCGTGCATATTTGCTCAAATTGCGGCCATGCCGAACACTTGTTTGGTGAGGGCGGCGGTGAGCGTTTGGCTGACAGTTACGGTGTTGAATTGTTGGCGTCGTTACCTTTATCTATGGCGATTCGCTTACAGTGTGATGGTGGTGAGCCAACCACCAGTGCTGATCCAGAAAGCCAGATTGCTATGATCTATCAAGGCCTGGCACGTACCGTTGGAGCGCGTATTAGTGTGCTTAATGCGAAAAGCACAGCCATGCCATCGATTGAAATCAGTGATGATTAAGTCGTAAGTGTCTATAAAAAAGCGCTGATTAATCAGCGCTTTTGTTTGCTTAAGGAGAAATAGAATGAGTTTTATCGTGTATCTTTCAGGAGAAATCCACACCTCATGGCGTGAAGACATTCAGCAGGGTGCGCAGGCTTTAGGTTTAGATATCACCTTTACCTCTGCAGTGACCGATCATGCTGTCAGTGATGCTGCGGGAGATATCCTTGGCGCACAAGAACAGAGCTTCTGGCGCGATCATCAGTCCGCTAAGGTCAACGCCATTCGTACTAAAACTTTGATTGAAAATAGCGATCTAGTGGTGGTGCGTTTTGGTGACAAGTACAAACAGTGGAATGCTGCGTTTGATGC
>CAJDVO010000002.1_pt1 | contig 22080 bp, 21 predicted proteins | sample 7391281 | NCBI WGS metagenome assembly CAJDVO01 (sample SAMEA7055709, study PRJEB34461) | soil metagenome | biome: terrestrial ecosystem; feature: Peninsula; material: soil | place: Antarctica | collected 2016
GATATCCACATCAGCGATACGCCCTTGATAATCACCCATCTCGGCCAGTTGCTGGTTAAGGTAATTTTTGACCAAACTCGGCAGAGCCAAACGTAAACCAATCAGTAACACTGCGATTACAGCGATAGTCATTACAATATTGAAAGAGCGTTTTTTTATCATGACACTGCATTCCTATATTTATTGACCCTACTCTACTGGCTTTGTGATGACTGACGCAGCCTTTTGCTGACCATTCTGCTCGAAAGGATTGACTGTGGCGAGCCTTGAGCCAACAACTACCGCACTCTACGCAAAACACTCAAAAGCACAAACGGCGAACTGTGCCGCTTGTGCCGACGACGTGTTGCAATCTTATTTACGTGAGCGAAACTTAAATAGCATCGACGGCAACACACTGTCTTGACGAATCAAGCCATGCTGCAACGCGGCACTGATATGAAGCACAATCACGCCAAATAATGACCACGCCATAATGCCATGCGCTTCACGAAATAAACTATAAGAAGCCATACTTTCACTGACTAAGAGCGGCAGCTCAAATGCGCCAAAAAAGCTGACCGGCAAGCCCGCGGCATTACGCATCAACCAGCCCGAAATCGGCAGAGCAATCATCAGCACATAAAGTAAAACTTGCGTGGCTTTCGCGGCAAAGTGCTGCAAACTGCTGATATTGCTGGGCAAGGCTGGTGCCTTAAAACGTAGACGATTGACCAAGCGCACCGCAACTAAAATCAACACCAACACCCCGAAGGATTGGTGCAACTGCAGCGCGGTATTTTGCCATGTGGCCAAGCTTTGAATCATCGTCACGCCGATAAACAGCATGCAGATAATCAACACTGCACTGAGCCAATGCATCACTTTGGCACTGGTTGGAAACGACTTCACCTGACTCATTGCTGTGCTCCTGCGGTGTGTGACTCAATCAAGCTTTCACGGGCACGACGACGATAGGATTCAGCATAGGCTGAGCCACGCGCATTTAAAATAGGGTCGGCAGTGGCTTGCATACCCGTTGGTAAGACCAGTGGATCAAAGTTAATGCCATCACAAGCACCACCCTTTTGGGCGTGCACAGCACGGACTACGATCGTACCGGCGTTAATGGTTGTACGCTCGGCAGGCCATGCAATTGTTGCGTTGTTTTCATCATCACTGTCGTTCGCTAAAGTCACCATTAGATCAAAACGCACGGCGTCATTCTGCAGACGTTGTGCAAGCTCCAACTGCAATGCATCTGGGTCGCTGTTACTGATATCACTGACCATCGCTTGCGCACGGGCTTGTGGCACCGCAGCCCAACGTACAGCTTGACGCTGACCTTGTTTATTAATCAGATAAAAGGCATTGATACTGTGATATTGCTCAGTGGCAAAACTGCTGGTTGCTGTATAACCCTGCTTCCACTGATTAAACTCAGCAGTTTCTGGATGTGCAGCAAAAAACGCCTTAAGCTTCTCGTCATCACGCTTACCGGTAACCGGATCAGGCGTTAACACTTGGATTTGCTGATAAAAATCTTCCGGAGTACGTACGGCCATTACTGGCGGCGTATTCATTGCTGTGCGCCAGCGCTGACCGCTGTCACTGGTAAAACTCAAAGCTAAACTGCGCACCGGTGCAGCCAAGTCAGGTGCTAATGGATTGCCACCGGCAATTGAGGAACGACCGACAAAAGGTTGCGCGCCAGCTTGAAAAAACTCTGACGTTGAATACGGCGTAAGTAAACCGCTGGACTCAAATTCACCGGCTAAACACACACCTTTGGCATGTGCGCGTCTAAAACTGAAATGCGGCTGCTGGTTTTCCTGCAAATTAACAAACTGCTGCGCAGTAGTGCCGTGCCCACCAAAGAGGCCGGCAGCATATAAAAAAGCGAAAACTAACGCAGCCATCAGTATAAAAAGCACGGCATAGCGCTTTTTAATGCTGACGGATTTAGGGGTATTGTTGCTCATGGGAATTGGCACCTTGTGTTCTAGCATCTGCAGAAGACACTAAAATCGAAACGATAGATAAACGTTAGCCGGATAACGGCAGCCGCTGAAGGCAACCTTATATAGATAAGGTTGTGATAACGAATAAACGACTGAAAGAGTATATCTAGATAGCAAAATGTCCAATACTTTTAAATATTGGACATTTTTTAAGGAGTGCTACAACACTGATTTTGCCTGATTGCCACATATCAATATCGCTACTGCACAAGACTGCGCAGAAACAATGGCAACCCTTATAGAGTAGCAATACGCCCTGCCATCGGCGAAGAAGGACTCGCCAGTTCACGACGTGGCATGCGCCCTGCCAAATACGCTGTGCGTCCGGCTTGCACCGCCAAGCGCATGGCTCGGGCCATAGCGATCGGATCAGGCGAACGCGCAATCGCTGAGTTCATCAATACCGCATCACAACCCAACTCCATCGCCATGGCAGCCTCGTAAGCTGTTCCAATGCCCGCATCAATAAGGATCGGCACGCTGGCTCGTTCAATAATCAAACGGATATTATGCGGATTCTGAATGCCACACCCAGAACCAATCAGTGAGCCCAACGGCATCACTGCACAGCAACCAATTTTCTCCAACTCTAGAGCCACCACCGGATCATCACTGGTATAAACCATAACGTCGAAACCGTCATCAATCAGCTCTTGGGCCGCTTTCAGCGTTTCCACCACGTTCGGATACAAAGTGTTGTCATCTGCGAGCACTTCCAACTTGACCAGATTGTGACCATCCAACAATTCACGTGCCAACTTGCAGGTGCGCACCGCAGAACGTGCGTCATAACAGCCTGCCGTGTTAGGCAATAAGGTGTAACGATTGGCTGGTAAGAAGTCGAGAAGATTAGGCTCATCAGCATACTGGCCGACACTGGTGCGGCGCACGGCAAACGTCACCACTTCGGTTTCGCTCTCATATAGAGCCCGTGCGGTTTCTTCGTAATCTTTGTACAGGCCGGTACCCACCATCAAACGCGACTTAAAGTGCCGTCCAGCAATTACAAGTGGTTTGTCTACGGTTTGTTTATTCATCACTGTGTTCCCGTTGGTAAACAATCCTCGCCTAAATAGGCGAGGTAAATTAAGTACTGCCCAATAGTGTTAACCACCACCAATTGCATGAACAATCTCAACTCTGTCATGCGCACAGAGTTGATGTGTCGCATGCTGGCTGCGCGGTATCACCTCTTCGTTCAACTCGACAGCTACCCGCTGCACATCAAGCCCACGGGCTTGCAACAACTGAAGAATGGTAGTGGCATTGAGTAACGTCTGAGGTTCGCCATTGAGTAAAATGTCCATCACAAGCCTCCTAAGCCAAAGTGAATACACACCATAACAAAGACTAAGAGGAATATCGTTTCTGCGACCATCAAGATCACCGGCTTCCAGCCCACAACTGCCAGTTTCTGGAATGATGTTTTAATCCCCAGTCCAGCAATTGCCGCGACTAAACACCAGCGCGATAAATCCGTCGCTGCCTCAGCTGCAACCACTGGAATCCAGCCTAGGCTGTTGATTAACACGATAATCACAAAGGCCACTAAAAAGCTTGGTAGCATCGGCACTTTACCGCTGCTGCCTTCGGCACGGCTTTTACGGAACAGGAATATAAATACCATCACCGCTGGCACGAGCATCGCTACGCGCAATAACTTCACCAAGGTAGCAACATCACCGGCACTATCAGAAATCATATAGCCGGCACCCACCACCTGTGCCACATCATGAATAGTGCCGCCCAAGAAAATACCGGCTTCGGTGTCACTTAGACCCCAGAAGCTGACAATCAATGGATAGAGAATCATCGCCACGGTTGAAAGCGTGGTGACGCCAACCACGGTCAGAATGGTGTTGCGCTCGTGGGTTTCATTGCGCGGCATCACTGCCGACAAGGCCAACGCAGCCGACGCACCACAAATCGCCACTGAGCCACCGGTCAACAGCCCCATCTCACGACTCAGACCTAGAGCACGAGCTAACAGTGCGCCCACGGTAATGGTCAGGGTCACGCCACCAATCACAATCAGGATCGGCCCGATACCCAGCGCCGCAACTTCATCAAGCGTAATGCGCACCCCGAGTAACGCCACACCCAGTCGCAATATAGTACGTGAGGTAAAATCCACACCGGCTAAACAGCGTCCTTCTTCTGAAAGAAAGTGCAATGTCATACCAAACAACAGAGCATAAAGCAGCGTCGGGCCACCGTAATGATCGGCAATAAAAGTGGTCGCTAGAGCAATGGTGACGCAAATCATCACACCGGGTAGCAGCCGCTGCCCATTACCCAACATCCCTTTAAAAGAATACTTAGACGGTTCAATAGTAGTCATATTTTTCACCCCTAAGGCCGTGCCACTGGAACAACAACAACCGGAACTTTTGCTCGCTTAATCACACCCTTAGTCACTTTACCGGCGTAAGTCGCCAAGTAACTACGTTTGTTAGCGGCCATAACGATCAGATCAAACTTACCCGCGCTAGCGAAATGCGCAATCACCGAGGCCGGATAACCTTCCAAGACCGACAAGGTTACTTCACGGCCTTGCATCGCTTCACGCAGCTGCGGGAAACGACCCCAGAAGGCTTCAACCTCCGCGGCTAATTCGCTACGCGATTGCTCGATGCGTTTATCCATCAGCGAACCTAAAACATCGCGATCACGGATATTCACTTTCAAGGTATTCATCACATCCTCTGCCAGTGATTTGACCACGAACAGAATATGCAGATCGGAATCAGTGGCCAGCGCTAGGTTGATGCTATGCTCAATCACGTTATCGCAATTACCCCGCATGCCGATACTGCATAAAATGCGGCTGATTTTCTTAGTCATATTCGTCTCCTAAGCGATTTCCAGCTCTAACTGAAAACCGCTAACAGTATTATTAAGTGTGCTTGGTCAATAACCCATGATTGAGGGTAACCACAGTGACAGCTGCGGGAAGTAAGCAATAACGAACACGGCGGTAATGGATGCTGCTGCGAAAGGTAGGGCTTTCACCGAAATTTCTTCTATCGATGCGCCCCCGATCCCCGAAGCAACAAACAGGTTTTCACCCAGTGGTGGCGTTTGGAAACCGATAGCTAAAGAACACACCACAACAATACCCACATGCACTGGGTCCATACCTATCATGTACATAATAGGTAGCAGCACTGGAGTCAGAATCATAATGGCCGCTAGGGTTTCCATAAACATCCCCACAAACAACAGGAAGCCAATGATCATCGCCCAGATGGCATAGGTGTTATCGGTGAAACTTAACATCGCCTCGGCAATATGCGCTGGCACTCGATTTTCCACCAGCAGACGACCAAATACCGTCGCTGTAAACAGAATCAGGAGCACCCGCCCCGTAATCCAAGTAGTGGTTTCCAAAGTCCGCAGAGCCGATTTCAGCAGCAGTTCTTTATGGATAAAGATACCGACAATCAGCGTATAGACGATCGCCACCACTGCAGATTCGGTGGGCGTAAATAAGCCGGTGTAAATCCCCCCAAGAATAATGATGGGGGCCAACATCGACCAGAAACCCTTACGCAGAGCAGTACCGATATCTGAATAAGACCAACTATCGCTCAAGCCACGGTAACCGCGCTTACGCGAAATAACGTAGTTAATAACCAGAAGAAAACTAGCCATGACAATACCCGGTACAACACCAGCAATAAACAGCTTAGGAATAGATAGCGTCTGGAATGCACCATGCAAAGCAACGGCTTCAGGCGGCGGCTGCAGACCCATTCCGGAAATACCAAAGATGACCATCGGAATTGAAGGTGGAATAACAACCCCCAAGCCACCTGAGGAAGCGGTGATCGCAGACGCATAACCGCGGTTATAACCACGATTGGTCATCGCCGGAATCATCAGCATGCCAACCGCAGCGGTGGTCGCAGGGCCTGAGCCAGAAATTGCACCGAAGAACATGCAAGCAAAGATAGTTGCCGCACCCAGTCCGCCGGTCATCGGACCCGCAAACGCCTCAGCAATATCGACCAGACGTTTGGAAATACCCGCCGCCTCCATCAACGCCCCAGCCAAAATAAAGGCTGGCAGTGCCATTAATGGAAAAGCACCGACCGAAGTAAAGGCCATTTGTACAAAGGCTAAAGGGTTTTCACCTAAGGTTAAATACGTTGCTAGAGCAGCAACCGCCAATGAAACAGCGATGGGAGCACCCAGCACCAGCAGCAAGAAGAATGCCCCGAACAGGACGTAAATTAATGTAGTTTCCATGACTATTTCTCCCCAATGGCCTGGTTATTTGCGCCTGTTTCTTCGCCTTTTATTATTTCTTTAAGGGCTTTGGCTTCAGGGTCGATAAGCTCTACCTTCTTAACAAAGCGAAGGTAGTTGTTCTGAATGATGCGCAGTGACATTACGGTAAAGGCAATCGGCAGAATCAAGTAAAAATACTTCATCGGAATACCCATGGTTTGGGACTTCCAAAACAGATTCATTTTATTGAAGACGAAGTCGTAACTCAGGTAGACAAAGAATGCGTTAAAACCGATCCAGATAACATCAGTAAGCACTGCGCAGAAGGTCTCTACCCAGCGCGGAAAAAACTTGAACTGAAAGGTCACCCGGTTATGCGCGGACATTTTTGTGGCATAAGCCGCACCCAAATACGCAAACCAGACGAAAGCATAGGTCGCTAGCTCATCCCCCCAAGGTATTGAATAGCTGAATATATTTCTCAGCATAATCTGCAGGAACAGTAAAATAACAAAGACGACCAAGAGAAACTGGCAAAGGTAGCTCTCGATGTTATCGATTAATTTGAAGATAAAATTTTTCATACCAGCGACCACCTAAAGAAAAGACACCTGCAACAATGCCCAGACTGGCCCGATAGAACAGTCTGGGAAATTGCAGCAATTTTGCGTGGGTTCTTGGGTTACTTCTCAGGTGCCGGCTCGCGGCCTAGAACCTGTAACACTTCATCCAGCTTCTCTTTACCACCGATGCTCTTGTAAAACCTTGGCCAGATTGTGGTCGCTTGTGCGATCCACTCTTTTTCATCATTAGCAGGCTCGACAATCGTCATGCCGTTTTCTTCGACAAGACGCTTTTTGATACTTTCTTCAGTTGCCAGCAAATAGTCGTAACTGTGGTGGGTTGCAGCTTCACCGGCTTCAAGCACAGAGGTCTGTAGCTCTGGACTCAAACTCTGGAACGTACCTTCACCCATAATCAGCGGCTCTAGAGAGAATATATAGCAGCTGTTGGTGACGTATTTCTGCACTTCGTAGAATTTCATTGCATCGATGGTCATATAAGGGTTGTCTTGGCCATGCACAACACCCTGCTGTAATGCGGTAAAGGTTTCTGACCACGCCATCGGGTTAGGATTGACGCCCCACGCCTGATAAGAAGCAATCATAATCTCGTTCTTCGGCACGCGAATCACTAGACCTTTAAGATCTGCAGGAGACGCGACAGGTCTGACCGAGTTGGTCAGTCGGCGACAACCGGAATAAGCCCAACCTATAATACGCACGCCAGCATCACGAACCGTATCTTCGGCAAGCTGTTTACCGACTGGACCTTGAGTTAAGAGCTTAGCGTCTTCCGCGCTGCGAATCACGTAAGGTAAGGTAAAAATACCCGCCGTCGGCGAGAAAGGTGTGATGTTATTGATGGCCACTACAGAAAGCTCAAGCATTCCCATACTGGCATTACTGATGGTGTCTTCCTCACTACCGAGCTGGCTGTTAGAGAAAATATTGGCCTTGATTTTGCCATCAGTACGCTTCTCGAGCTCCTGAGCAAATGTTTCCGCCAATTCATACTGCGTGCCGCCTGCGGCATCACCCGTTGCTAGTTTCCAGGTTGCCGCCATGCTGTTGGCGCTAAAGGCCAAGCAAGCGGCTGAAATGACGGCAGAGAGTGCAAGTTTATGTGTACGCATAGTTATATCCTGCTTTTGTTATTGTTATTTGCATAAGGGTCCGGCTTGGGCGATGACCTCGCTTATTCCGTTCTTCCTTTGCATGTTCTTAGTATTATTATCTTGTCGCTACTGTATTTATCACGACTAGTCAGTCTCTTTTTACGCACTCCTTCGCGCAACCTATAGAGCCAACCTAGACAAACATGTAGGGCCAGCAGTGTGAACTGCCGCACAAAATAGAGTGCTACACTCCTTGCTTTGTCATTTTTAATGATTGTGACATAATCGATTTTCACAGCAATTACCTCTCGCAAGAACAGGGCTCGTGCGCCATGCTCCTTTTTCATCTCGACTCTAAACGGCCTGAAAGCCTGCAACGCCAGTTGCGCGAACAAATCGCCAATGCCATTCTTGACGGCCAGATTCCTTTGGATAAAGCGTTACCTTCAAGCCGCAAACTTGCCAGCGAACTCAAAATAGCGCGTAACACAGTCGTATTGGCTTACGACCAATTACTCGATGACGGCTATCTTATTGCAAAAAGTCGCAGTGGCTATTTCGTCAATGCGGACATTTTGGAGGGTCGTGCTGAAAAGCCAGTACGACTTAACGACATTGATGCCAAGCCAATGCCTTGGGAAACCCTGTTAACCGCCCGCCCTTCATTACAGCGAAATATTCGCAAACCTGCAGACTGGAATAGCTACGAGTATCCTTTTTTATACGGCCAACTCGATCATGCTCTATTCCCGACTCAACACTGGCGTGAATGCAGCCGTGACTCCACCAGCGTGCAAGCCATACGCAGTTGGTCGGTCGATCACTTTGGTGAAGATGATCCATTACTGATCGAGCAAATTCGTACCCGTCTACTACCAAGGCGTGGAGTATGGGCTCAGCCTGAACAAATCCTGATCACGGTTGGTACCCAGCAGGCGTTATGGACGGTGGCTCAGCTATTGCTTAAACCCGGACGGCGCTTTGGCATGGAAAACCCAGGCTATGTAGACATGTATAACATTGCCCGCCTGTTTACCGACGACATTCAACTGCTACCGGTGGACGAGCAAGGCATGCGTATTGATGAGACTATCGCTGATTGCCAGCTGGTTTATGTCACGCCAAGCCATCAAAGCCCGACCACGGTAACCATGCCACTAGAACGACGCAGACAATTATTGGACCTAGCAGAAACAAATAACTTTCTGATCATCGAAGACGACTACAACAGCGAGACTAACTACCAGAGTAACCCGACTCCAGCGCTTAAAAGCCTTGACCGTCATGATCGGGTTATCTACGTCGGCAGCTTATCCAAGACGCTGGCGCCAGGGCTACGCATGGGTTATATGGTGGCGCACCCAGCATTGATTCGTGAAGCGCGAGCTATTCGACGCCTGATGCTGCGCCATCCGCCCACTAATAATCAGCGGGCGCTAGCATTATTTCTTGAGCGTGGTTATCACGATATGTTGTTACGCCAGATCCATCGTGAATTCAAACAACGCTGGCAGTGTATGAACGATGCTATTCAGACACACCTGCCGCAGTTTCAAATCTCTTCAGCGATAGGAGGCACCAGCTTCTGGCTGAAGGCACCGAAAGGTCTGGACGTGCGTAGATTGCAAGCACTGGCCATCAAGCAAAGCATTTTAGTTGAGTGTGGAGATATCCATCACCTTGATGGTTCATGTAACGAACACTTGCGATTAGGTTTTTCTGCTATCGCGCAAGATAAAATTGAGCCTGGCATCAAACGCCTGGCTCAACTGTTACCTCTGGCTATGCGCAAACGCTAAATCAACTTATGGGCGTTCATCTTTGAAGCCATACCAGCCGTAAAGAAAACGCTGACCAACTCTACGAAACGGTGCAAACACTTCTGACTCGACCATTTCATTCACATTCGGAAATGGCAGCTTAGAGTTGAAGATAGGTAAACTCATATCGACTTTGTCACCGGCAATAAGTTGCGCTAAACGTTTACCAGCCTGCGCCGAATACATGACTCCATTACCGCCGTAACCCAGAGCGTAATAGATCGTTTCTTTCGGATCTGGCTGGAAAATACGCGGCATCATATCGTGACTGACATCCACCCATCCCCACCACGAATAGTCGATATCCACACCTTGCAGTAACGGAAACTTACGATGCATATCACTGATAAGCATGTTCTTGTATTTTTCCTGAGGCGCGTCACGACCTGTAATGGCGCTACGACTACCAATCTGTAAGCGATTATCCGGCAACAAACGATAATAATGACGCAAGATCCGAGTATCAGTAATCACTTGCCGTGTGTGCATATTACAGGCTTCGATTTCTTCGTCTGTCAGCGTACGCGTCACAATAGAGTTGGATAAAATTGGCAACAAACGGTTTTTTAACTGTGGGTGTAAGCCATTTGAAGTGTATCCACCTGTAGCCATACCGACTGAGCGAGCCTTAACTACACCACCAGGCGTTGTTAAGTAATGCACACCTCCGCGAGTTTCCCAACTCTGCACCGGACTCGACGGGTGAATTTTCACGCCCAAAGCACGCGCCTTGCGGTGATAACCAAATGCGAGCTTGCCAGCATGTATACCGATACCCTCAGGCTCGTGCATAGCGCCGACCGCTTCTTGGTCGCCAAACCAATCACGTTTGACTGTATCGGCGTCCATCATCTGCGCATCGTAATTAAAGGTTTCACGCAGCAGCTTTGCTTCTTTTTCAAGAATCGGCATTTGCCTATCGCGGTGAGCAATATATAAGTGGCCACCTGGCTGCGGCTCGCAATCAATATCTTTAATCAGATTTTTAAACGTTTCCATGCCATCGAGGCATTCTTGGTGCAACTTGTGTGCAATATCCAGACCATAACGATCAATCCACTGTGAACGCTTAAGTCGCCCTGTAGCACACTGCGCCTGGCCGCCGTTGCGGGTCGAGCAACCCCAACTTGTACGGTTGGCTTCTAGCACCGTAGCCTTAATGCCATAGTTCTCTGCTAAGAAAATAGCTGCCGTCAGACCAGTAAAGCCTGCGCCAACAATAACTACGTCAGCCTCAATATCGCCTTGTACTGGACCGTCATCTGCTGGTGGCTCACCCGCCGTGCCGATCCAATAAGTCGGTGCATAGTCCCGGCCATGGCCCGGAGATGTATTTGTAAGCGGATCATAAGCCGGATCATATGGCCGCGACGGGGCGGTGCGCTGCTCAGTACTTACATCGGCTTGATTGTTTAGTTCTACACTTTTCATGACCGTTTCCTCATGATCGAGTTGTTAAGCTTTAGAGCGAAAATATCAAGCGTTAACAGGAGGACGATTCTTGCGGAATGCATTCTTAATGGCGATTTTGCCATCGCGGAACGTTAATACATCGATCATGCGCGCTTCGGTGCGCAAGCCATCAGCGGTGGTGCCTTTATAGGTACTTTCCATAAAGCCCTTGTCGCCAATTACGTAGCACTCAACATCAACCCAGCAGGCATCCGGAGCATTTTTCCACGCAGCTGAAAGGCCTTGGCGTACTGCATCTGGCCCAACAAAACTCGTACCTTGTAATTCTGTGCCAGCCACACCGTTAAACACGCAATCATCGGTCATCATTTCCAACAGTGCGTCAATATCATGATTGTTTAGGGCATCGCCGAAGGCTTGAAGAAAAGCAACGTTAGGTTGGCTCATAGTGAGAACTCCACTTAAAAATAAATTGTAATTATTATTCACGTCCAATTGCTTAGAGGATCGTGTACAGCTAAGTCTACGTCAGAGATTTTTTATTCATTAGCGCCAATTACTAACCATTGCTTGGGCCAGAAGCAAACAGACAACCACCAAGAGCAATTTAATAAACAAGTTAAAATACTATTAAATGAAACGTAACGTTCCGCTTTTAATATTTATAAAGGTAGGTTAAGCTGAAAATCTAAAAATATAACTCTGCTATCCCCGAGGAGAAACACATGACAGATTTGCCAGGCATCCAACCCGACACCCTACGTTCGGTACGTGAGCTCTTCGGTATCGATAGCGACCTGCAGGTACCCGCCTTTAGTGAGAGAAGCGAATACGTGCCCGACATTGACGAGGCCTACCGCTTTAACCCCGATGTGACCTTGGCTATTCTGGCCGGCTTCACCCGTAACCGCCGCGTTATGGTGCAAGGTCTACACGGCACCGGTAAATCCACACATATTGAGCAAGTCGCTGCACGCCTGAACTGGCCTTGCTTGCGAGTCAATCTGGACGGCCATATCAGCCGCCTTGATCTGGTCGGCAAAGATACGATTGTGGTCAGAGACGGTGTTCAAGTCACCGAGTTTCAGGAAGGCATTGTGCCGTGGTCGCTGCAACGTCCTATCGCGCTGATTTTTGATGAATACGACGCTGGTCGACCGGATGTCATGTTTGTTATCCAGCGTATTCTTGAGCGCGACGGAGATTTTTCCCTGCTGGATCAGAATCGAGTGATTCGTCCGCACCCTTATTTCCGCCTATTCGCCACCGCGAATACCGTAGGCTTAGGCAATATGTCGGGCATGTACCAAGGCACGCAAGTGCTCAACCATGCGCAGATTGACCGCTGGAATATTGTGGCGAAGCTGGATTATCTGAGCGCTAAAGAAGAAGCGGCTATCGTACTGGCCCGTGTGCCGGAGAAAAACACCGAAAAAGGCCGCAAATTGATAGACACCATGGTGAGAGTGGCTGACCTGACTCGCAAAGGCTTTGCTGCCGGCGATATCTCCACCCTAATGTCACCGCGCACCGTGATTACTTGGGCCGAAAACTGTGAGATTTTCCACAGCCCTGCCCTCGCCTTTAGATTGTCATTTCTAAATAAATGCGACGATGCTGAGCGTCAGATTGTGGCCGAATATTATCAGCGCTGCTTTGATGAAGAGCTGGACGAGTCTTGGTTTAAGGAGTCGCTTACCCTATGAGCAACCTAGCCCAGCAACAGGCCCGCCGCCAGCAACGGGTTGAAGAGCTGTGCGCCGCCTCTATACGTGCCCTCAGCGGCCATCCGGATCTGCATTTTCGCGGAAAAATGCTGTATCAGGGCGAGCGTAGCTTACCCATGCACGCGCCTCATCATCGCATCGATACCGCCGTAGCACCGTTTGCCGATTGCCGTGCCGCCGCGGATGGTATGGCCCTGAACCTTATCTACAGCGATGCCAAAATGCATCGGGCCCACCGCCCAGAAAAACCCATTGCGCGACTTGTATTCGAACTGCTGGAACAACTGCGCGTCGAAGCACTGGTGCCTGAACAACTCAGCGGCATGGCCACTAATCTGGAGCAGCGCTTTGTGCGCTGGTCACAAGATTTTCACCGCTCAGGACACACCGAAGGCAGTAGCGGCATTCTGTTATACACCGTCGCGCAAATGTGTTGGGCGCGGCTCAACGCCCGTCAGGTTTTAGAAGAAACCGAAGATTTTATCGAAAGCACACGCTTTTCTCTGGCATCTTCAATGGGCACTGCACTAGCTGGATTGCGCCGTAACCGTCATCAACAATTAGCATTTATCCCCCACGCGCTGATTATTGCCGAGCTGGTTGACAGTATTATAGAAGCGCAACGTGCGGAACAAAGCGCTGACGATAACAACAGCGGTGACGATGAAGACGATGCACAACAAGGCTTTGCCCTGCTGCTGGATTTTGATCAAGACGGCGATGGTGGCGATAATTTTGCCACGGCACGCAGTGGTGCCAGCCGCGCCTATGGCGAAAACCAACAAGGTTATACCGTATACACCACTGCGCACGACCGCGAAGTGAAAGCCGCCAGCTTAGTACGTGCCGCGCAGCTTGAAGAGTATCGCGAGCGTCTAGACGTAGGTATTGCTGAGCAGGGTATAAATGTACAACGATTGGCGCGCCAGCTAACTGCAGCGTTAGCGACACCCCAACGTGATGGCTGGCTCTACGGCGAAGAAGAAGGCCGCATTGATGGTCGTCGCTTAGCTCAACTGGTCAGCTCACCGACTGAACGACGTTTATTTTATCAAGAGCGCCAGCGACCCGTTGCCGATTGTGTAGTCAGCATACTGATTGATTGCTCCGGCTCCATGCGCCACCAGATTGAACCCATCGCCATGTTGGCTGATTGCCTGATCCGTGCTCTGGATATGATCGGTGCCAGTAGCGAACTATTGGGCTTTACCACCAACACCTGGAACGGTGGTCAACCTTATAAAGAATGGATGCGCCAAGGCCGCCCGCCCTATCCGGGCCGGCTGAATGAAAGCTGTCATCTCATATTTAAGGAAGCCAACCGTGGCTGGCGTCGTTCGCGCCGCGATATTGCTGCGCTGTTAAAGGGCGATATCTTTCGCGAAGGTATTGATGGCGAGGCAGTAGACTGGGCCTGCAACCGTTTACTGGCGTGCAGTGAAGCACGAAAAATACTGATTGTGATTTCCGATGGTAGTCCGGCAGATAGCGCCACCAATTTGACCAACGACGCATACTATTTAGACAACCACCTAAAAGAGGTGCTCGCGCGTCGCGAACGCCAAGGTGGAGTTGATATTTTGGGCTTAGGCGTAGGCTTGGATTTAAGCCCGTTTTATCGCCACAGTCTCGCCACCGATATGTCACAAGTACTAGACAGTCATCTATTTGATGAAATCGTACAGCTAATGGGTCACCGCAAGCGCCGTTAATTGCCTCAAGCTGCGGCATTTTCGACATTGGCGGCACAACACATACGGCTGCATTTACAGAGGATCTATTTAATGGCAAAAACCCGCGTGGTACACCAGTTTGGCATGGGCACCTCGATTCGCAGCCGCGACTACACCGAGGCCTGTGCCCGAGCGATTCGTGATGCGTTATGGCATAACTCATTGAATGTGGCCGAAGCCTTTGGCTTTCCCCGTGAGGCGATGTTGATAGACGTTGAAATCGGTGTACAAAAGCCTGAATTAGTCAATATCCAAGCACTCCTGGGCATCTTTCCCTACGGCCAACCCAACATCACACTGACAAAAGGTGGGCTGGATGTTGATAAGCCCGATGGCAGTGGCACCAGCGTAATCGCTAATGCTGCGATTATCGTTTCCTTCGATATGGAGCCCAATCATGACTGAGCAACGCATTATTCTAGAGATGGGCAGCAGTAACTCGCTGTATGGCGAGGACTATACTAAAGCGGCCTGCCGCGCCGTGCAGGATGCACTACGTCATTCCTCACTGGTACTTTTCAAATCACTAGGCTATGACCACCGCAAGATGCGCGTTGAAGTGACGATTGGTGTGCAACAACCCGAGCAAGTCGATTGCGCTATTGTTGCCGCTGAACTGCCTCGCGGCTGGGCTGAAGTAACTGTGGTGCACGGTGGCCTCAATGTGCATGACCCAGACAATGATACAACCCACGTCATCGCTACTGCGGCTGTCGCTGCATTTCTACCCATTGCAGCGGGCGCTTGGCGATTGTCATCGCCGGAGAACTGAGCAGTAATTAGTGGGGCGGAGCCCATTCGCCCTCGCAGACCTCTTACTGTATTCAGCTCAGCAAACCCGCAGCGATCAGTGATACTCCAATCAGTATTAATATTACAAACACCAAACGACGCATGGTTGGCGCTGACAAGGGCGGAGGCCAATACCGACCAAGGAAAGTCCCGGCAACCACCACCGGAAACGCCCAAGCCGTCAGTAGCAAAATCTCCATGGTCATCTGCCCCTGCCCCACCACAAACAGAGTACGTACCCCCGATGACACTGCAAACAGCAGCAGCAAAGTATTGCGAATGTAGTTCGCGTTCAGCGGCTGGCGATAATAGTGATATATCAGCGGCGGTCCGGCAATTTCAAACAGCCCACCTAAAAAGCCAGATAGACCGCCAAACACAGTAAAGCTGGCAGAACGAGACACCTTCTCCTGATGGCGCGGCTTGAGCAGCAGAGCAACGCCACCGTATAAAATCACCACGCCTAACAACATCTGTACGACAGCAGACGCACTATCACTTAAGTAATTAAGCAGCAGCACGCCGACAATAATAGTGGGAACCAGCCCGATCACAGCAGCACGCACTGTTGGCCAGTACACGTGATGTAAACGCCCAGGCAGTGCAAATGCACAATTAACCAGCGTCATCAGACTGACCACTGCGACCACTGAAGTGAGCGGAACGATGCCAAGGCCACCAGCCAATCCCATCACAATCATGCCCAAACCAAAACCTGTCACGGTCTGAAAATAACCCGCGAAACAGGCAATGATTAGAAATAACCAAGGTACTTCAATACTGAAACTCATTAATTTAACCCACACCGATAGGCTACGGCGATTGCCGAGCGCTGTTGAGTCTTTGATTCAAGGTTTGCATAGTACCTCGCCTACACTGCGGATAAGAACCATAGAATAAAAAACCCCCAGCAGAGCCGGGGGTAAGAGTGGAAGTAGAATTTTTAGAGGACCGTTAAATTATACGTAGTCTTTGTACTTCTCGAGTAAACGTACTGGTTTTTTCAGTGCGTCACGGCGGAACGGGTCACCCAGTTCACGAGTACACATTACTTCGATGATCGTTGTTTTACCTTCGTTCATCTGCATATTGATGGCTTTCTTCAACGCTGGACCAACATCTTCTAAGCGGTCAACGGTGATGCCTTCAGCACCCATGGAACGTCCGATTTCAGCAAAGCTCTGGTTATCCAACTCACCAGCAACAAAGCGACGGTTGTAGAACTCAACTTGGTTCTTCTTCTCAGCGCCCCACTGACGGTTGTGGAATACCACAACGGTTACTGGGATGTCGTGACGGACCGCGGTCATTGTTTCCATCAGACTCATTGCCCACGCACCGTCACCGGTATAAGCAATTGCTGGACGCTCAGGAGCAGCAACTTTAGCACCCATAATGGTTGGGAACGCATAACCACAGTTACCAAAGCTCATCGGAGCGAAGAAGCTGCGTGGCTTTTCGAAGCGCAAGTAGCTATGTGCAACCGCGTTGATGTTACCGATATCGGTCGATACCATAACGTTTTCTGGCATCGCTTTTTCAAGCTCGCGCAGTACTTGACGCGGGTGCAGATATGAACCACCAGAGAACGGCGTTTCGCTCTTAGCTTCTTCAATCGCATCAAGGCTGAATGGGTCAGTTTCGTGAGTCCACTCGTCCAGTTCTTTCTCCCAAGCCGCTTTCTCGCTAGCGATCAGCTCAGCGCGCTCGTCACGGTTAGCATCACACGCCAACTCACGACCTTGCAGGCGTTCGGTCAGTGCTACAGCAGCATCTTTAGCATCGCCACAGATACCAACAGCAATTTTCTTAACTAAACCGAGCATTTTATGGTCGGCATCGATCTGGATGATTTTCGCATCCTTCGGCCAGTAGTCCATACCGTGCTGCGGTAATGTTCCGAACGGACCTAGACGGGTACCTAACGCCAATACCACGTCAGCTTTGGCCATTAGTTTCATGCCCGCTTTAGAACCCTGGTAGCCTAAAGGACCAGCCCACAGAGGGTGGCTCGCTGGGAATGAGTCGTTGTGCTGATAGCTGTTAACGACAGGTGCACCCAGACGCTCTGCTAGTGCTTTACATTCCTCAACACCATCCGCCATAACCACACCACCACCGGAAATAATAACCGGGAAGCGAGCATTAGCTAACAACTCCGCTGCTTCATCCAAGCTTTTGGCACCACCAGGACCACGGTCCAGACGCGCAGGCTTAGGAATTTCAGCTTCAATTTCGCCGTAGAAGTAGTCACGTGGAATGTTAAGCTGGGTTGGACCAATTTCTGACATCGCACGATCAAAACAACGACCGGTGTATTCAGCCATACGTGCAGGGTGAGTTACGTGACCCTGATATTTTACGAACTCTTGGAACATTGGCAGCTGGTTACACTCTTGGAAACCACCTAAGCCAATACCTGTCGTTCCAGTTTCTGGAGTAATAATTACAACTGGGCTGTGTGCCCAAAATGCAGCAGCGATACCAGTAACGCTATTGGAAATACCAGGACCATTCTGTCCGATCAGTACACCGTGGCGGCCAGATACACGAGCATAACCGTCGGCCATATGTGCCGAACCCTGCTCATGTACTACTGGGATCAAACGAATACCGGCTGGAGCAAAAATATCCATCGCATCCATAAAAGCCGAGCCCATGATACCGAACATGTCGGTCACGCCATTTGCTACAAGCGTTTCTACAAACGCTTCAGAAGGGGTCATCTTCTGCATGCCTTCAACAACTTGGCGAGTATCTGTGTTGTTTTTGTTAGTGCTCATGAGTGTTCTCCGAGATAGCGTCAAGGCTAATCGTCTAAAAATTCATTTTATTGTACGTATCATTCCGAAAAACGGAACGTGAGATCAATTTAGCCTTATCCGAGCCTTCCGTCAACACAGATTCCATAAAATCATTCAAATTGCTTTATTTTTCGAAATAAAACATAATTGAAACACCAAGAGGATGACATTATGAGCAAGACTAAATCTAGCGAAAATCGTTTAGAAGGCGGCACTCCTACACAGCGCTTATTAGCGCTGTTAGAGGTAATTTCTGAGAAAGATCAATTCGTTACGTTACAAGGACTGGTAGAAGAAACCGGCATACCCAAGCCGACCCTGCACCGCATGCTGCAGCAGCTGGAAAGCTCTGGGATGCTACAAAGAGAAGCCGACGGACGGCACTACAGTCGCGCCGTGCGCTTACGCCGATTAGCTGAAAACCTGTTATTAAATGACACTATAGGCGGTGCTCGACACGCCATATTGGCATCGCTTGTGGAAGAAATTGGTGAAAGTTGCAATATTACTGCCCTGTCCGGCGGCGAAGTTCTCTATCTGGATCGAGTAGAAACTCCAGCGCCTTTGCGCTTTTATTTACACCCTGGCTCGCGCGTACCCGTACACAGCTCTGCCAGTGGCAAATTATTTCTTGCACAGATGGCACCCGCGCAGCGACGCCGCTTACTCGCTGATATGCCATTGCAGAAATTTACCCACAACACGCTCACTGATTTCCAAGCTCTAGAGCTGGAAATTGAGACGGTAAAGCAACAGGGTTATGCTTTTGACGATGAAGAGTTTTTGCCCGGACTGTTGTGTATTGCTGTGCTGGCTTCTAATCCCCACGGCGTTTCCAATATCGGCGTGGCAATGCAAGCCCCGATAATGCGGGTCAATCGCGAGAAAGCCCTCACTTTTCTTCCTGCTCTAAGAAAAGCTGCCGATGCCATTGCGGCTATCTGCCAAGAAGGTGTGCCCACTACTTAGTAGCAAGGCTGAATTAGCTATTGAGTAATAGTCAAACGAACGAACCTCAGGCACCACTTTAGTGCCCGCTGTGGCTCAGTCCACAATGTTGTAACTCTGCCTTCAGTTGCTTAATAAAGCAGCTAATATCTGAAGACAGAGTCAGCGACAAACAGAATATAGAACGAAAGGCTGGCCATCCACAGGTTTAAATACAACCCAACGCCAGACATCGTTGCCTTCTTGCGGATGATGCTTATTTTACTGGCCAGCCACCCTATCCATCTACAGGAGCATAATTACTAAGTTGGCAAACGCGCGTCTTAACCAGCTCTAAACTGTAGTCAGACACTATAATTGGTTGCAAAGTACCACCGCCAGAAATGCTCTCAGACCAAAAAAACTCCGTCTCAGCATCACGAAACACAAGCCATGCTTTTTGTGCTTTCCTCAACGAGTCCTTCTCTTCAGCAGACAGATGACCCATCAATTCCTTATATTCTATGTTTAGCTCTCTATCCCATTGTTCATAAGCTCTGCCTTGAGCGCTGCGCATATGTTCTGTAACGCCACCACTGGTATTCATCTCGCGTTCAAGTTGAGCATCAATTGGATGAACGCTGTTAGTTTTGCAAAACGGCTCAGCTGCAGATGCGTAGGGAACAAGCACTACAAGCCCGATGGCCAGTAAGATTTTTTTCATTGTGTTTCCTCTTTTAAGGGCCTGTTTACCCTTGTCTTTTGCACGAGCACAGCAGGTCAGGTCATGACTTCTTGCCACTCAAACACGGCAATACAGCCACATCTCTGCAAGCGATGCCAAATGGCAAAGTTGACAGACCGTTTACCCAACAGAATGCTGGATTACAGCCAATCATGATGTTTTCTCATGTATTGATTGAAATAAGATCATTTTTGTTCATGTCAGCATCCGCGTATAAATGTATCCATTCTTAGCTCTGGTCATCTAGACCGCTAGAGACATTACAGTTAATTATTAATTCGTATAAACCAGAACAGGCGATGCAGACTACTGGCTAGAACCGTCAGCGAGTCCAGCAACAGCAAATTCGCATTCAGGTTTTATCGCATAAATTGGATACCAGAACATCATGAGTAACGACTTTACATTTGCTATAAACAGCATTGATTTCGATCAAAATTATCATCCCTCAGACAATACGCGAGCGACGACCAACTTTGCTAATTTGGCTAGAGGAGAGAGCCGTCAACAAAACTTGCGCAATACTTTAAAGATGATTAACAATCGCTTCAATGCCTTAGCGCACGGGGATAACCCCAAAGGCGATCGTTATTCTGTTGAGCTGGAAATCATTTCTGTTGAGATGAAGATTAATAATCTAGGCAATCAGGGTAGCTTTCCTGCGATTGAAATATTGAAAACACATATTGTTGATCACCTCACCAACACACGTATAGAAGGCATCGTCGGCAATAACTTTTCCTCTTATGTGCGAGATTATGATTTTAGCGTACGGCTGCTCGAGCATAATAAAGATCAAGCTCAATTTAGTGTCCCAGATGATTTTGGCGATCTGCATGGCAAACTTTTCAAAAGCTTTGTCAATTCAGAGACATACCAACAAAACTTTACTAAAGCGCCGGTGATTTGTCTCAGTGTTGCGGATAGCAAGACCTATTATCAGACTGAAAATCAGCATCCCGTATTAGGTGTTGAATACCAGCCCAATGAATCATCTTTAACTGAGCAGTATTTCAAAAAAATGGGCTTAGCGGTTCGCTATTTTATGCCGCCCAATAGCGCAGCGCCTTTGGCTTTTTACTTTGTTGGTGATTTGCTGAATGATTACACTGATCTTGAGTTGATCAGCACGATTAGCACCATGGAGTCTTTTCAAAAGATTTACCGTCCTGAGATTTATAATGCTAACGCTACGGCAGGACAATGCTACAAACCCAATATCAAGAATCCAGATCATTCATTAACGCACATTGTGTATGACCGCGAAGAACGTAACCAGCTCGCGATTGACCAAGGGAAATTTACTGAAGAACACTTCATAAAACCTTATCAAGCTATTCTTGAGCAATGGTCTGCTAATTACGCTGCCTAAATTTGGGTTTTATAACGAAGGAATCTCTGAATTACGTTAGCGAAGACGCTAATAGTTATTCAGAGATTTCTTAACAAGGATTTAACACGGAATCTATTATGAGCATCTTATTACCCACATCAACAGCCGGCAGCTTACCTAAGCCGACTTGGCTTGCAGAGCCTGAGACAATTTGGTCACCTTGGAAATTAGAAGGTGAGGAATTAATTGAAGGCAAGCAAGATGCGTTACTGGTGTGGTTGCAAGAGCAGCAACATGCAGGCATTGATATTGTCAGTGATGGCGAGCAAACCCGCCAACACTTTGTCACCACCTTTATTGAGCACCTTGATGGTGTTGATTTTGAAAAGCGTGAAACGGTTAAAATTCGCAACCGTTACGAGGCAAGTGTGCCGACTGTAGTGGGTGCAGTGAGTCGGAAAAAATCAGTGTTTGTTGAAGATGCCAAGTTTTTACGTCAGCACACCAAGCAACCGATTAAATGGGCCCTGCCCGGTCCTATGACCATGATCGATACGCTTTATGATGCCCATTATAAAAGCCGCGAAGAGTTAGCTTGGGAATTCGCCGTCATACTCAATCAAGAAGCCAGAGAGTTAGAAGCCGCAGGTGTGGATATTATCCAATTTGATGAGCCTTCATTTAATGTGTTTTTTGATGAGGTCAATGATTGGGGCATTGCCGCGTTAGAACGAGCAGTCGAAGGTCTGAAATGTGAAACGGCCGTGCATATTTGCTATGGCTATGGCATTAAAGCCAATACCGATTGGAAAAAGACCTTGGGTTCCGAGTGGCGCCAATATGAAGAGGTTTTTCCTAGGCTACAAAAATCTAAT
>CAJDVO010000017.1_pt1 | contig 21497 bp, 20 predicted proteins | sample 7391281 | NCBI WGS metagenome assembly CAJDVO01 (sample SAMEA7055709, study PRJEB34461) | soil metagenome | biome: terrestrial ecosystem; feature: Peninsula; material: soil | place: Antarctica | collected 2016
GCAGCGGCGCAGCGCGGTTATGATTTATCCACGCTGCGTGGGCGTCAGGCTCAAGCAGAGGATTTTGCCAAGTTTGATTTGATTTTGGCAATGGATAAAACCAATCTGAGTAATCTGCAAGCGATACAACCCGTAGACGGTAAAGCTGAGCTGGCGCTCTACTTACCGCGCTTTGGCATCAGCCCTGATGAAGTACCTGATCCTTATTATGGTGGTGAGGATGGGTTTGAGCTGGTACTGGATATGCTTGAGCAAGCCAGCCAGGTATTACTGGACGAGATAAAGGCGCGCTTGTGAGTTTGATCATCCAAGAGCAGGTGTCTTTGCGCTCGTACAATACCTTAGCGGTTGATGTGCGAGCGCGTTTTTTTGTGGCGGTACAGTCGCTTGAGCAGTTACAAGACGCTCTCGCTTGGGCACAGCAGCGCAATGTTGCTGTGTTCTTGCTGGGTGGTGGTAGCAATCTGGTGCTCACTGAAGATATGGATATGCTGGTTATCCATCTGCAATTGCAGGGTATTACAGTGCTCAGTGAAGATGACGCTTTTGCTCGGATTGAAGTGCAGGCTGGTGAAAACTGGCATGCCTTTGTGCAGTGGAGCTTGGCGCAAGGCTTCAGTGGTTTAGAAAACTTGAGTCTGATCCCTGGCAATATTGGCGCTGCGCCGGTACAAAATATTGGTGCCTATGGTGTTGAGCTAAAAGATCATCTGGAAAGTGTGTTTTTTTACGATCGTGAGACTCAGCAAACCCAGCGTCTTATGGCTGAGCAATGCCAGTTTGCCTACCGTGATAGCTTATTTAAGCGCGAGTCAGGCCGTCGAGTGATTTTAAGCGTTATTTTTAAACTGCCAAAGTTAGCGGTGTTAAAGCTGGATTATGGCGATTTACGTGGTTATTTAGCTAAACAGCAGATAACCCAGCCCACGCCGCAAGATGTCAGTCGGGCGGTGTGTGAGGTTCGTGCTGAGAAACTGCCTGATCCTGCAGAGCTCGCCAATACCGGCAGTTTCTTTAAAAATCCGCTGATCAGTGCTGAGCATGCCGAGCAGCTGAAGCAGAGTTATCCAAATATCGTTAACTTTGCCCAAGCTGATGGTCAGGTAAAATTGGCAGCAGGCTGGCTGATTGATCAAGCCGGTTGGAAAGGTGTGCGCCAAGGTGATGCTGGTGTGCATGCTAAGCAAGCGTTAGTGCTAGTCAATTATGGTACCGCCACTGGCAAGCAGATTCTTGAATTAGCGGCACAAATCCAAACTGATATTTTGCAGCGCTTTGCTGTTGAATTGGAAATTGAGCCCAATATTATCGGTAGAATAGTTACGCCTGCTTAATAGCCAAAATACCAGTTAACGGCGTTGATATTGTGGCTAAGTGACTTTGTGGTCACTTTACTAACGTCGTATTGTGAACGTTCTGCTTGAGTGACAGCGTCTGATAAGCCGATAGGTTTTATGGTTTATCAAATGCTGGAGGTATTCAGTGGATAATCATGCGCACACAGCAAGTCAGTCCGACCCGCTTACTTTGTTTCGCAAGTATGCATCCAGTGTGCGCCGCGATCGGCGACTCAGCGGAACCGATGTCCACACTTTAACCCTTAATAGCCAGTTAGAAAGCCAAGATAGCGTGACTCTTGATGCGCGAATCGAGCACGGAATTGTTACTGAGCTGGGCTATCGAATTCGCGCCTGCTCCTTGGCGCAAGCCACTACTGGCATTATCGCTGCCCGAATCCCTAATGTAACTGCCTCTATATTGCAGGCCGCTCAACATGAACTTGAGCGAATTCTGCAAGATAATCCTCCCGACCCATCAAGATTGATTTGGCCCGAACTGCTGGCTCTACAAAGTGCCGCTGGAATGCCGGATCGGCATGAAGTTGCTTTGTTGCCTTTTTACGCTTTACAGCAACTCCTTGCGTTAGAGGAGGGCCAAGAAAACCAGAAAACAAGCTAGCTTAGTAATAACTCTGCACCTCATTTTAGTGGAGCATAATAATGATAAAAACAATTATCGTAGTTGGCGGTGGTGTTGGCGGCACCATGACGGCCAATAATCTTGTCAGCAAGCTTTACGCGGAAATCAGTCGCCGTGAAGTTCGCATTATCTTAATCTCGAATAGCCCATGGCATTATTACAAACCGGCCTTTATGTATGTGGCCTTTGGTGCGTTCTATAAAGATGAATTGAGACGTCATCAAGCCTCGCTACTGCGACCTGAAATCGACTTTGTGCTCGATCAAGTCGATAGTTTTGAGTTCAAACAAAGTCGTCTACGCATGAGTTCTGGCGCTACTTATGATTACGACTATCTGGTGGTGTCCACAGGTTGTATTCCATCTCCAGAACGTATCGAAGGACTACAAGAAGCGGGTGATCACTTCTATCAGCACGATCCTGCACGTAAGCTCTATGAGAAAATTTCCACCATTGAAAAAGGCCGTATTTTTATCGGTGTCACCTTCCCGAAAACCCCTAACGTGCCACACCAGTGTGGTATTGCGCCGATGGAAACGACCTTGATGCTGGATGAGTTTTTACGCAAAAGAGGTGTGCGCGACCAAATTGAGATTGTTTATACCTACCCAACGATTTCGCAATTGGTACGCAACTGTCTGTTTCTGCAAAAAGATACGGGTGCAGTATTGCCGAGCATATTCGACTCAAAAGGTATTATTCATAAGCGCAGCTTTACTCTGGCCAGTGTCGATCCAGAACGCAAAGTTGCCATCTCGGAAGAGGGTGAAGAGGAAAACTTTGACATCCTGATTCAAACGCCACCGATTCGAGCAGTGGATGCCGTGCTGAACTCAGGCGTTTCCCAAGCTGTTAATAATGAAGGTTGGTTGCCGACTGATCGTTATTCCTTGCAACTGGACGGTTTTGAGAATGTTTTTGTGATGGGCGATACAGTGGATCTACCCATCAGTAAAGCGGGCGGCAGTTGCCATAACCAGTCACCGGTGATTTGTAACAACATTGCTGGCCTGATTCGCTGGGGTAAAACCGTCGCGGAATATGATGGCAAGGTACAGGCGATTGCGCAGATGGGCATGGATGTGGGTATGCCGCTTTGGTATGACTATGACGTGGATGTGATCCCGACACCACCCACCAAAATTGGCGGCCTGATGCGCAAAAGCTTTAACCGTGGCGTGTATTGGTCAGTCGCTCGCGGCTTGGTTTAAGGAGATTATAATATGAGTACTCAAAACCCAGAAGCATCCACGCAGACGTTAGATCAGCTGCTCGAATGTTTGCCTGCTCTAAAAAATGAAGCAACACAGGCGGGGCTGGCTGATCTGCTGGAAAAGCTTGCGCCGTTGTTACAAGGCAGACGTCTGCACAATATTGTTGATCTGCTGGCAGCGACTTCGGATGTTATCGAAATGTCTGACGATGCCATGTTGCAAAAAGTGATGGCCCTTTATGAGGAAAGTATCGGCGGCATTTGGATGCTGACCAATGCGCTGCGTTACGCATCACAGCAAGCAGCAGCGAACTCTACACCGCCAACTCTATGGCAAAGCGTGAAGAAGTTTAATCAAAATGAAGATGCGCGCCGGGGTTTGGATGTTGTCGCAAATATATTGGCTGAGCTCGGCCGTCAAGCGGCCATTAAAGGCCAGGAAATGCCAGAAGACTGAGTATAAGCAGTCTGTTACTAAGCCCAATATAACTATTGGGCTTTTTTATGCGTCAAATTAATATATTGGCAATTGCCAGTCGTATAGCTTTTTTCTAATAATTTGTATTGATATGTATCAGTTCTGTATAGGTTAATTGGGTTTTGTGCCATAATAATTGTCATCTACACATAGAGATAAAGATCATGTCGCAATCGATTCGTTGGCAAATTCTTGTGGTATTCGCCGTATTAGCGGCGCTGTTACTGTGGTTTATTTCAGGATCGCAGTCGCAGGCTATTGCTAAATCCAGTCAGCTTAATCTAGCCCAGCAAGTACACAGTTTGCCTGATGTCAGTGGCGCGTCGTCTGCTGTCGCTTTTGATAAAACCAAGCCTACCTTGGTAAAGCTGTGGGCCAGTTGGTGTCCTTTATGCCTATCAGAGTTGGCGCAAACTGAAGAGTGGGTGAGTGATACCGACCTTGCTGGCGCTAATCTGCTGACTGTGGCCTCGCCTGGCGTGTTAGGCGAGCAGCCGTTAGAGGCATTTAAAGATTGGTACAGCGGCTTAGATTATCCGCAGTTGCCGGTGCGTATGGATATCAGTGGTGAACTGGTAAAGCGCTTGGGCGTTAAGGTCTATCCAAGCTGGGCGCTGATTGATAGCAAAGGCCAGCTGGCGCGAGTGATTAAAGGCAGTATCAATAAATCCCAAGCGTTAGCGCTGCTGAAAAATCCCGAGGCGGATTTAAACGATGCTGCCCACACTTTTTACCAGCCAAAAGCCAACCAAGAGTCAGTACCAGTTAACGCGCAAACGATTTACTTGGCCGGTGGTTGTTTCTGGGGTGTTGAAGCCTATTTTGAGCGCATTGATGGCGTGCTGGATGCGGTGTCAGGCTATGCCAATGGCCGTACTGAAAACCCCAGTTATGAAGATGTGGTGTACCTTAATACCGGTCATGCGGAAACGGTAAAAGTGACCTATAACCCAGATAAACTGAGCTTAGATGATATTTTGCAGTACTATTTCCGCATTATTGATCCGACCAGTTTGAATAAGCAGGGTAATGATCGTGGTGAGCAATACCGTGCGGGTGTTTATAGTACTGATGCGGCTGAGCAAAAAGTTATTGCGGCGGCTTTAACTGAGTTACAAAAGCGCTATAAACGACCAGTTGTGGTCGAAAATAAATCACTCAAGCATTTTTATGACGCTGAGCAATACCATCAAGATTATTTAATGAAAAATCCGAATGGCTATTGCCATGTCGACTTAAATAAAGCCGATGAGCCGTTGCCAAGTAAGACCAAGCCAGCAGATAAAACGCAGCAGGATTTTGATGCCAGCCGTTTCCAAAAACCTGATAGCAAAACCTTACAACAGCGCCTCAGTCGTGAGGAATATCAGGTCACGCAAAATAGCGGCACCGAGCGTGCCTTTAGCCATCGTTATGATGAGCTGTTTGAGCCAGGCCTGTATGTAGATATCGTGAGTGGTGAGCCATTATTCAGCTCCAGCGATAAGTATGAATCAGGTTGCGGCTGGCCGAGCTTTGTTAAGCCGATTAACGCCAGTGGCGTCGTTGAAAAGACCGACACCAGCTATAATATGCGCCGTGTTGAGGTGCGCAGTCAGGTTGCAGACTCGCATTTAGGTCATGTATTCCCCGATGGTCCACGTGATCGTGGCGGCTTGCGTTACTGCATCAATGGTGCGAGCTTAAAGTTTATTCCTAAAGCACAGATGCAAGAGCAAGGCTACGCGCAGTGGCTTAAGGATATTGACTGAGTTGACCGAATATAAAACGCCTTCGTAAATGAAGGCGTTTTTGTGTGTGCTGCAATGATTAGGTGACGCTTAGCTTAGTGTGATCGCTTATTCAAAGTCTGCTGCATGCTCTGGAGATATATTTTCTGGCTGGTTTTGAGCTGGGCTATTTTGTGGCTGAATACGAATCAGCGCACCCAGCGTGCCATTATCAACAAAAGTGACTTTGCCATTCGGCACTAAAGCCTTTTGTTTAAAACGTTCGCTGCTGCGCAATGTCTGGTTTGCGTTAAACTGATTAATCCATAAATCAAGCTGCACCGCACTGGTGCGATCCAAGGCAAAATCTAGCGTGCCTTCAATTGGGTAGTGATCAAAGTGCTGTTGGCCTTCGCTGATAGCCATCTGCGCAGAGTTATTCGTGCTGTCTTGTAGCCATGCACGATGCAGTAACACTTGATAGCCGTTGTTGGGTGTCAATTTTTCAGTCAAATGACCTAAGTGAGTACTGCGCTGCATTTTTGCGGTGATTGGTATTGCGCCATTGGCCCAAGAGTCCGGTGCCACGCGGCTTGCAGTCAGGCTTTCACTGCTTTGTCTAAAGACAATCAGTTCAACCAATTGCGTCTCGCTGGCTAAGACCTGAGTGCTGCACAGGCTGAGTAAGAGAGCTGAATGAACTAAGTGACGCATGTGCAACTCCTTTAATGGTTTTTACTCAGCCAGTTGAGCTAGCAATGCTTCGATTGTAGCAAAACGCTGCTCAGGATTATCCATTGGTACATTAAATTTAAATACCGTGGCGCCTTCGAAACGATAGTGTTTAGGTTGGCTTTGGATCAGCTTGATCAAGCGCATCGGATCAACGCAGGTATCGCCGGCAAACTCTAGGCGACCGCCGTGTGGGCCAGCATCAATTTTTAGAATACCCAGTGCTTGTGCTTTGAGTTTTAGCTCCGTTACGCGGATTAAATTCTTGGCTGGATCAGGCAGTAAACCAAAGCGGTCAATCATTTCCACTTGTAATTCTTTTAGCGCGTTGTGGTCTTTAGCAGCAGAAATACGTTTGTAAAGAATCAAGCGTGTATGCACATCCGGCAAGTATTCATCAGGAATCAGGGCTGGTACGCGCAAGTTGATATCAGTTCCGCTATCTAATGGCTGCTCAAGGTTGGGTTCAACACCTTTGCGGATTGATTCCACAGCGCGCTCAAGCATTTCCATATATAGGGTAAAGCCAATCGCATGGATTTCACCACTTTGTCCATCACCCAGCAGCTCACCTGCACCGCGGATTTCTAAGTCATGCGTGGCGAGCATAAATCCTGCACCCAGATCTTGCGCATTGCTGATCGCTTCTAAACGTTTTTGTGCATCGGTTGTCATGCTTTTTTGTGGCGGTGTCAGTAAATAAGCATAGGCTTGGTGGTGACTACGACCCACACGACCACGGAGTTGGTGCAACTGGGCTAAGCCAAATTTATCCGCGCGATCAATAATAATGGTATTGGCATTGGGTACATCAATACCTGTTTCAATAATGGTTGAGGCCACCAGTACGTTGTAGCGATTGTGGTAGAAGTCGGCCATCACTTGCTCAAGCTCGCGCTCATGCATTTGTCCGTGGCCAATACCAATCCTCGCTTCTGGCACCAAGGCAGCTAAATCCGCAGCGCACTTCTCAATGGATTTCACATCGTTATGCAAAAAGTACACTTGACCGCCGCGCAGTAGTTCGCGCAGTAAGGCTTCTTTTATCACCGCATCTTGGCGCTGCATCACAAAGGTGCGTACTGATAAACGACGTGCTGGCGGGGTTGCGATAATCGACATATCGCGCATACCAGCAAAGGCCATATTTAGTGTACGTGGAATTGGCGTGGCGGTTAGAGTGAGGATATCCACTTCACTGCGCAAGGCTTTGAGCTGCTCTTTTTGACGTACACCAAAGCGGTGCTCTTCATCAATAATCACTAATCCTAGATTGTTAAACTTCACATCGCTTTGCAGCAGTTTATGCGTGCCGATTAAGATATCGACTTTGCCTTCAGCTAGATTGCTAATAGCTTGATTGATTTCTTTCGCGGTTTTAAAACGACTCATCACTTCCACTTGCACTGGCCAGTCGGCAAAGCGGTCGCGGAAGCTGTTGTAGTGCTGTTGCGCAAGCAGGGTGGTCGGTACCAGCACAGCGACTTGTTTACCGCTGTGTACAGCAATAAAGGCCGCGCGCATCGCTACTTCAGTTTTACCAAAACCCACATCACCACAGATCAAACGGTCCATCGGTTTGCCCGACAACATATCATTGCGCACATTATCGATGGCAACTTGTTGGTCTGGGGTTTCTTCAAAGGGAAACGCCGCGCTAAAGGTTGCGTAATCTACACCAGGATTGCTAAAGGCAAAGCCTTCACGAGCGGCACGAATCGCATAAATATTCAGTAACTCGGCAGCAAATATTCAGTAACTCGGCAGCAACATCGCGTACTTGCTCGGCGGCTTTGCGTTTAGCTTTCTGCCATTGCTCAGTGCCTAAACGGTGCAGTGGAGCGCTGCTGTCATCACTGCCGGTATAACGAGCAATGAGGTGCAGATTAGCAACAGGCACATAGAGTTTGGCTTGGTCTGCATATTCAAGCATTAAAAACTCAGTGGCTTGCTCGTCAATTTCTAGAGTGACTAAACCTTGGTAGCGTCCGACACCGTGATCAATATGTACAACCGGTGCACCTTCGCGCAGCTCAGTTAGATTGCGAATCACATGTTCATGGTTGCCGTCACGATTTTTATCTCGGCGACGGCGTTGCATCACGCGTTGGCCGAGTTAAGTCATCGAGCAAGATACCCGCTTCAATCGGCGCAACACAAATAGCTATTTTAAAGTCGGTGGTTAAAAAATCTTCCCAGCTCTCAACTTCAACCGGTACAACATTAATACGCTGTAAGAGTTCTAGTAAAACTTCACGACGACCTGCAGTTTCTACGGTAAATAGCGTGCGACCAGTAAAGCTGTCTAAAAAATCTTTAACTTTACTGAGTGGTTCAGCGGCGCGCGCATCCAGTGATAAGTCAGGGAAGGTTTGTATCGGCAGACGTTCACGGCCAACAGCGTGGCTGACATCTTCAGCATCAATAATAATACGCGGATGGTCTTTGATGGCGCTGTAGTATTCATTGATCGCAATAAATAAGTCATTGGGCGGTAGCAGTGGTCGCTCAATGTCACCACGACGCTCTTCATAGCGGCTGCGAATATCTTGCCAAAAAATTTCAGCGGCAGCATCGACACCTAATAAAGAAAAGACTTGGGCGTCGCTGGGTAGGTAATCAAACAGGCTGCTGGTTTCTTCAAAGAACAGCGGTAAATAGGATTCGATACCAGCAGGAATAATACCGCTGGCGAGATCTTGATAGAGCTGGCAACGACGAAAATCAACATCAAAGCGTTCACGGAAACGTGCACGAAAATCGCCGCGAGCTTTTTTATCTAACGGAAATTCACGTGCTGGCAGTAAGCGAATACTGTCGACTTTCTCATTGGAGCGTTGAGTCTCTGGATCAAAAGTACGCAGCGTTTCGATTTCATCATCAAACAAATCAATGCGGTAGGGCGCTTCACTGCCCATCGGGAACAAATCGAGCAAAGCACCGCGCACGGCAAACTCACCATGCTCATAAACGGTATCGACACATTGATAGCCGGAGGCTTGCAGGCGACTGCGCATGCTTTCCACATTAAGCTTTTGCCCGACATCGAGCATTAAGCTGGCATCAATCATAAAAGACTTCGGTGCTAAGCGGTGCAGGGCGGTATTAATCGGGACGACTAAAATGCCCTGCTGCAATTGCGGCAGTTGATATAACGCGGCAACACGCTGGGAAATAATGTCCTGATGCGGAGAAAAAACATCATAAGGCAGCGTTTCCCAGTCGGGAAAGTGCAGAACGGGCAGTTCTGGAGCAAAAAAAGCCAGTTCTTCTTTAAGACGTTCTGCACTCTGGCTATTATCAGTCAGCAGCAAAGTAAAACGCTGCGAGCTACGAGCTGCTTCAGCAATAGCAAGACCTTGAGCAGCTCCAGAGAGGTTGCCCCAGAGCTGTTTGGCTGAGTTGGATGGCAGTTTTGGAAAACGCAATACAGACACGGCTGACTCTTGTTTAGCAATAAAAGAGGGATTGTAACGGGCTATTGAATCCCTCGCTATATAAGGTTTTCAACACAATAGTCGCTTAGAGCTTGCTGCATTCGTTTCTGCAGTTGATAATGTAGATCTTTTTTAGCCCCCTAAATAGGTATTCCACGTGACTCAGAAGACTGACCAGTGTCTTAGCGAATGGATTGATCGCGAAGCCCTTGCCGAGGCAATGATTCCGCTTGTTGGCCAACTTTACCGCAATAATAATGTGGTAACGTCCATTTATGGGCGCGGCTTGATCAACCGTTCTGTTATTGCAATCCTCAAAGCGCACCGCTTTGCCCGCCACCGCATTGGTGATGATTCCGAGCTATCTGTCCGCGACACATACCCTATTCTTAAGGTTATGAGCGAAATGGATCTTGGTAGTGCTTCTGTCGACTTGGGTAAAATGGCGGTTAAATTTAACACTGAAGCCAATGGTCGTAGCCTTGAGCAGTTTGTTCGTGACGAACTGGCCAGTGTTGCCGGTAAGAGCGATAGCAACCTGCACGAAGGTACTGACGTTGTTCTGTATGGCTTTGGTCGTATCGGTCGTTTGCTTGCGCGTATCTTAGTTGCCAAGACCGGCGCCGGTGATGGTTTACGTGTACGCGCGATTGTTGTTCGTAAAGGTGCTGAAAACGATTTAGCTAAGCGTGCCAGCTTACTGCGCCGTGATTCTGTGCATGGTCCGTTTGATGGCACCATCGTGATTGATGAAGAAAACAACACGATGACTGTGAATGGCAACTTGATTCAAGTGATCTATTCTAATGATCCGAAAACTGTTGATTACACTCAGTACGGCATTAAAGATGCGTTGCTAGTGGATAACACCGGTCGCTGGCGCGATGCGGAAGGTCTGAGCCAACACTTAGGTTGCCCAGGTATTGATCGCGTTGTATTGACCGCACCCGGTAAAGGCGACATTAAAAATATCGTTCACGGTATTAATCATGCCGAGATTACAGCAGACGATAAGATTATTTCTGCAGCATCCTGCACTACTAACGCCATTGTCCCAGTGCTGAAAGCCATCAATGACAAGTTTGGTATTATCAACGGTCACGTTGAAACTGTACACTCGTACACCAACGACCAGAACTTGATTGATAACTTCCACACCGGTAGCCGTCGTGGTCGTTCAGCGCCGTTGAATATGGTTATTACCGAGACGGGTGCAGCAACTGCTGCAGCTAAAGCGTTGCCGATTCTTAAAGGCAAGCTGACCGGTAACGCAATCCGCGTACCAACACCAAACGTATCTATGGCAATTCTTAATCTCAATCTTAAGAACGGCACGACACGTGATGAAGTAAATGAGTACTTGCGTCAGATGGCGATGCACTCTGAATTGCAAAAGCAAATTGACTATGTGTGCTCACAAGAAGTCGTATCGACAGACTTTGTTGGTTCACGTCATGCGGGGGTCGTTGATGCTGAAGCAACAATTTGCACAGAGAATGGTGTGATTCTGTATGTTTGGTATGACAACGAATACGGTTATAGCTGCCAGGTTGTGCGTGTGATGGAAGATATCGCCGGCGTTAATCCACCAGCATTCCCACAGTAAGTGACGAGCGCTTAATGATTGATGCATAACAAAGGGAGCCCTAGGGCTCCCTTTGTGTTTTTAAGTCCTGGTTTTTATCGGTTATCTCTAGCACTAAAGAGACTATTTAGTAGAAAGTTGTGCTTTGGGCTGGCAAGTGACCGCCATGCATCTTTATAATCATGCAGATTACTTTTTAACGTTGAGATAGCGGCATAATCTATCTTTTGGTAGATGGGTTGGGCATATATTTCAATATAACTATAAATTTCACTATCGTGGTTAGGCAAACCTATGATCAAAATAAAACGTGGGCTTGATTTGCCCATGACTGGCACGCCAGCACAGCGTATTGAGGCCGCACAGCCCGTACGCAGTGTTGCAGTCATAGGCTTCGACTATAATGGGATGAAGCCTACAATGCAGGTGCAAGAGGGGGATCGGGTCAAGCTCGGTCAAGTTCTTTTCTCAGACAAAAAAACACTAGGGGTTCTGTTTACAGCGCCTGGAGCTGGTGTTGTTAAAGCCATCAATCGCGGCGAGCGCCGTGTACTGCAATCTGTAGTGATCGAGCTAGAAGGTGATGAAGAGATCACTTTTGCTAGCTACGATGCAGATAAGCTCGGCAGCTTAGCTGCAGAGCACGTACGCGAAAACTTGCAGCAGTCGGGTTTATGGACAGCGCTGCGCACTCGTCCATACAGTAAAAATCCAGCGATTGACGCTACACCGCGCTCAATTTTTGTTACAGCGATGGATACCAATCCAGCAGCAGCTGATCCTGCAGTTGTTATTACTGAATATGCCGAAGACTTCAGCCACGGCTTAACGGTATTAAGCCGTTTGGCAAAAGTATTTTTATGCAAAGCTGACGGCGTCACCTTACCCGGTGAGAACCTAGATAACGTTCAGACTGAATCGTTCTCAGGCCCGCATCCAGCAGGCTTGCCAGGCACACATATTCACTTTCTTGATCCAGTCAACGCAACACGTACCGTGTGGCAGATTGGTTACCAAGATGTGATTGCCATCGGTAAATTATTTACTACTGGGCAGTTATGGGTTGAGCGTGTGATTGCTTTAGCCGGTCCTGTTGTTAAACAGCCGCGCTTAGTACGTACACGTTTAGGTGCAAATGTTAGCGATATCGTTAAAGGTGAATTACAGGCGGGTAACAACCGCGTGGTCTCTGGCTCTGTGCTGGGCGGCCGCACGGCACGTGGCACCTGTGATTTCTTAGGTCGCTATCACAATCAGCTCAGTTGCTTGGCAGAAGAAACTGATCGGCAGATGCTGCATTACTTGCGTCCAGGTGTAGACAAGTTTTCTATACTCAATATCTTCGTTTCTAAGTTTTTTGCGAATAAAAAGTTTGCATTTACTACAACGACCAATGGCGGTGAACGCGCTATGATTCCAGTGGGCAGCTATGAAAAAGTGATGCCGCTAGATATTTTGCCAACGCAGTTACTGCGTGCGCTACTGGTCGGTGATACTGAAGTAGCACAACAACTAGGCTGTTTAGAGTTAGATGAGGAAGACCTTGCGCTATGCACTTTCGCATGCCCAGGTAAGTACGAGTACGGCCCGGTTTTACGGGACAATCTAACGCGTATTGAGCAGGAGGGATAAGCAATGGGTCTTCGTGCATTCCTTGATAAAATCGAGCACAACTTTGAAAAAGGTGGCAAGTACGAGAAATGGTATTCGCTGTATGAAGCAGCTGACACCATGCTCTACCGTCCTCGCAGTGTTACTAAAACTACCGCTCACGTACGTGACGGCGTTGACCTGAAACGCATTATGATCACTGTGTGGTTATGTGCTTTCCCTGCCATGTTCTTTGGTATGTGGAATATTGGTTATCAAGCTAACGTGATTTTTGATGCTAGCCCAGAGTTATTAGCCGCACAGGATGGCTGGCGCATCGCCTTAACCAGCACGCTGGCAGGCTTTGATCCCGGCAGTATTTGGGACAATATGATCCAAGGTGCAACATGGTTTGTGCCGATTTATATGGTCACATTTATCGCGGGTGGTTTCTGGGAAGTGTTATTTGCTTCAATCCGTCGCCATGAAATTAACGAAGGTTTCTTCGTATCTTCGATCCTCTTTGCGTTAATCCTGCCGCCAAGTATTCCTTTATGGCAAGTCGCCATGGGTATCAGCTTCGGTATCGTGATTGCTAAAGAAGTCTTCGGTGGTACCGGTAAAAACTTCCTTAACCCAGCTTTAGCGGGCCGTGCTTTCCTTTACTTTGCTTACCCTGCGCAACTCTCTGGTGATGCGGTATGGACGGCAGTAGATGGTTATGCTGGCGCAACCGCCTTAAGTTTAGGTGCGGCTGGCGGTATGGAACAGGTTATCAGTTCAGGTATCACCTGGATGGATGCCTTTATTGGTAAGGTCCATGGCTCTGTGGGTGAAACCAGTACGCTAGCGATCTTTATCGGTGGTGCAGTGTTGCTGATTATGCGTATTGCCGCATGGCGCATTGTTGCCGGTGTAATGATCGGTATGATCGCTCTTAGCTTGCTGTTTAACATGCTGGGCTCTGACACTAACTTGATGTTTGCCATGCCGTGGTACTGGCACTTGGTTGTTGGTGGTTTTGCGTTTGGTATGATCTTTATGGCGACTGATCCAGTATCAGCGTCGATGACAAATACCGGTAAGTGGTTATACGGCATAGTGATTGGTGTGATGACGGTGTTGATCCGAGTGGTTAACCCAGCGTTCCCAGAAGGCATAATGTTAGCAATCTTGTTTGCCAACTTATGTGCGCCATTAATTGACCACTTTATTGTTCAGGCCAATATTAAGCGGAGGCTGGCACGTAATGTCTAGTCAAAGAGAATCAACCGCCCGCACGCTAACCGTAGCTTTATTAGTGTGCTTGGTGTGTTCAGTGTTTGTTGCTGGAGCCGCCGTTGCTCTACGCCCCACGCAAATTGAAAACCGACTCTTGGATAAGCAGCGCAGTATTCTTGCGATTGCTGGGTTGGGTGATGCCAGCTTATCGGGTACGCAAGTTAAGCAAATGTTTAACGAGCGTATTCAGGCGCGTCTTGTTGATTTAGAAACCGGTAAGTTTTCTGATGCACAAGACCCGATTACCTTTGATCCATTGCAGTCATCGAAAGATCCAGCTTTATCTAAAGCATTAAAAGGATCTGAAGATATTGCTTCAATCAAACGTCGTGAGCGTTATAGCACGGTGTACACAGTTGAACATGACGGTCAATTGGATACGTTAATCATTCCAGTGCGTGGCTACGGCTTATGGTCAACCCTGTATGGTTTTGTTGCGGTGAAAGGTGATCTAAATACAGTTGCTGGCTTTGGTTTTTACGAGCACGGTGAAACCCCAGGTTTGGGGGGTGAAGTTGATAACCCAAAATGGCGTGATCTGTGGTTAGGTAAAAACGTATTTGACAGTAATGACAAAGTCGCCATTCGTGTTATTAAAGGCAACGTCGATAGAAGCAGTGCTACCGCAGTGAACCAAATTGATGGTTTAGCTGGTGCAACGCTAACCAGTAACGGCGTGACTCACTTAGTGCAGTTCTGGCTGGGTGAAAATGGCTTTGGTAGCTTTATTGAGCATTTACGTGCTGGGGAGGCTTAAGCATGTCACAGCCAACAATTAAACAGGTTCTGCTAGATCCTATTTTTAATAACAACCCCATTGGCCTACAGATCCTAGGTATCTGTTCAGCTCTTGCGGTGACCTCCAACCTGAAAACAGCCCTCGTGATGTCGATTGCCTTAACTTTGGTAACCGCATTCTCGAATATGTTTATCTCGATGATCCGCAAACAGATCCCCAGCTCCATTCGTATGATTGTGCAGATGGTGATTATTGCGTCATTGGTGATCGTGGTTGACCAGGTACTCAAAGCTTATGCCTACTCACTCTCTAAGCAACTGTCGGTGTTCGTCGGTTTGATTATTACCAACTGTATTGTGATGGGTCGTGCGGAAGCATTTGCCATGTCCAATCCTCCGGTGATTTCATTCTTTGATGGTATCGGTAACGGCTTGGGCTACAGCGCCATGCTGATTGTTTTAGGTATTATCCGTGAGTTATTTGGCGCCGGTAAGCTGATGGGTTATACCATTTTGCCAGTGGTCAATGATGGCGGCTGGTACTTGCCCAACGGTATGTTGCTGCTACCACCGTCGGCATTCTTCTTAATTGGTTTGATTATCTGGGGACTGCGCATGTGGAAGAAAGAACAGGTTGAAGCGCCTGACTTCAGCATTGCTGCGCATTCTCAAGAGAAGGAGGCGTACTGATGGAACATTACATCAGTTTATTTGTTAAGGCCGTTTTCGTTGAGAACATGGCATTAGCGTTCTTCTTAGGTATGTGTACTTTTATTGCGATTTCCAAAAAAGTGGAAACTGCAATTGGTCTAGGTATTGCGGTTGTTGTAGTGCAGGTGATTACTGTACCGGCCAACAACTTGATCTACACCTACTTACTTAAAGATGGCGCATTAGCTTGGGCTGGTATGCCTGAAGTTGATTTAAGTTTCTTAGGTTTGCTCAGCTATATCGGTGTAATTGCCGCTATTGTACAAATCTTGGAAATGCTACTCGATAAGTATGTGCCAGCGCTGTACAACGCACTGGGCGTATTCTTACCGTTGATTACCGTAAACTGCGCCATCATGGGTGGTACGTTATTTATGGTTGAGCGTGACTATAACTTTGCAGAAAGTACCGTATACGGTCTAGGTTCAGGTTTCTCCTGGGCACTAGCCATTGCGTTACTGGCTGCTATTCGTGAAAAGCTAAAATACAGCGATGTACCACAAGGCCTGCAAGGTCTAGGTATTACCTTTATTACCATTGGCTTAATGTCACTGGGCTTTATGTCATTCTCTGGCGTTCAACTGTAAGGAGTAGCGAGTTATGAATTTTGAGATTTTTCTCGCTATTGGCATGTTTACCGCGATCGTTCTCGCGCTGGTAGTGATGATTCTTGTCGCTCGTGCGCGTTTGGTATCGGATGGTGATGTGACCATTACTATCAACGGCGAGCGCACCATTACCGTGCCAGCTGGTGGTAAGTTGCTACAAACCTTAGCGGGTAACGATATTTTCCTATCCTCCGCCTGTGGTGGTGGTGGTACTTGTGCGCAGTGTAGCTGTGTGATCACTAGTGGTGGCGGTGAAATGCTACCGACTGAAGAATCGCACTTTACTAAGCGTGAAGGAAAAGAAGGCTGGCGTTTATCCTGTCAGGTTGCGGTTAAGCAGGATATGGAAATTCAAATTCCAGAAGAGATTTTTGGGGTGAAGAAGTGGGAATGTACGGTTGAGTCCAACCACAACGTTGCTACCTTTATTAAAGAGCTAACCCTGCGTATTCCAGATGGCGAGGATGTAAACTTCCGCGCCGGTGGTTATGTGCAGTTGGAGTGCCCACCACACGTGGTGCACTACAAGGACTTTGATATCCAGCCTGAGTTTCATGAGGACTGGGATAAGTTCGATATCTGGCGTTACAGCTCCACCGTAACTGAGTCAACCATTCGTGCTTACTCGATGGCCAACTATCCAGAAGAAGCAGGTATCGTTAAGTTCAATATCCGTATTGCCACGCCGCCGCCAGGTCGTGATGATTTGCCAGCAGGCATCATGTCATCTTGGACATTTAGTCTGAAACCTGGCGATAAAGTGACTGTGTACGGTCCGTTTGGTGATTTCTTCGCCAAAGATACCGATGCAGAAATGATCTTTGTTGGTGGTGGTGCAGGTATGGCGCCGATGCGTTCACATATCTTTGATCAACTTAAGCGTTTACACAGTACGCGTAAAATCAGCTTTTGGTATGGCGCACGTTCGCTGCGTGAAGCCTTCTACGTGGAAGAATACGATAAGCTGCAAGAAGAGAACCCAAACTTCACTTGGCACTTAGCGTTATCTGACCCATTGCCTGAAGACAACTGGACGGGGCCAACGGGCTTTATTCATAACGTTCTTTATGAGAACTATTTGAAAGATCACCCAGCGCCGGAAGATTGTGAGTTCTATATGTGTGGTCCACCAATGATGAACACCGCAGTGGTGAACTTATTGGTTGATATGGGCGTTGAGCCTGAAAATATTTTACTTGATGACTTTGGAGGCTAATATGCTACGCAACCTGTTGCAGGGAGCGTGTTTGGCCTCGTTGTTAGCTGTAACGCTCAGTGCTTGCGATAGCAAGTCTGAGCGGGTTGAAGTGCTGTCAGGTCCTACCATGGGCAGCACTTACACCATCAAATATGTCTACAATACGACAACACCTGCAGCCGATGCTGTGGGTGTTGCAGTACAAAACATTTTGGATGAAGTCGACCGACAAATGTCGACCTACCGCTTAGATTCTGATATCGCTCGTTTCAATCAATCCCCCGCAAATACCTGCATGCAGATGCCGCAACCAGTACTCAAGTTAGCTCAGTATGGCTATGAGTTATCGCGCAGCAGTGATGGTGCTTTCGATTTGACGTTAGGTCCTTTATTGGATTTATGGGGTTTTGGACCCCAAGCGCGCGGCAAGCGTATACCTAGCGCAGATGAAATTGCTGCAGCAAAAGCAAAAATTGGTTATCAGCACGTTCGTGTAGTGAATGATCAATTATGCAAGGACGCGGATGTTAAAGTTGAGTTCAATAGCATTGCCGCTGGTTACACAGTCGATCGTATCAGTGAACGTTTTTCTGAGCTCAATATTGATAGTTATATGATTGAAGTGACCGGTGAGTTAATTGCTAAAGGTTTAAAGCCTGATGGCTCGCCTTGGCGGATTGCTCTGGAGCAGCCGCTTGGTGATGGTCAGCGAGTTATTCAGCGTGTGTTAGAAATTGATGGTTATGGTCTGAATACTTCAGGCGATTACCGTAACTATTTTGAAGAAGATGGCGTGCGCTTCTCGCATACGATTGACCCGCAAGTCGGTGCACCGATCAGTCATCGACTGGCTTCAGTAACGGTAGTGGATCGTTCTACCTTACATGCTGATGGTTTAGGTACACTGTTATTAGTTCTAGGTCCCGAACGTGGTTTAGCCTTTGCAGAAGAGCACAAAATTGCTGCTTTCTTTGTAATGCGCGACGGCGAGGGCTTTGCAACGCAAGTCAGCTCAGAGTTTTCCAGGATATTTCCTGATGGAGGTCACTAATGGGCGGTTTCACATTATTTCTTGTCGTATTTACCGTTATGTTGTTGGTAGTACTGGGTATGTCTGCTGGTGTTTTAGCTGGACGTAAGCCCATTGCCGGCTCTTGCGGTGGTATTGCTAACCTTGGTATTGAAAAACAGTGCTCTATTTGTGGTGGAGTGCGTGAAAAGTGTGATGAGGTCAATACACCACAAGGCGCTTTAGCGCAAAATGCGGCACAAACATATGACGCAACCCAGCGCTAATTGTTTAGCGCGAGTTTAGCTGGCTGAATAAGCTAATTTTTTTTGTAAACATGCTGCAGCGCTACAGCTCTTGTTCGCTAAGCATGTTGTAAAGGAGTCCAAATGGCAGTTTACAACTATGATGTAGTTATTCTAGGTTCAGGGCCTGCAGGTGAAGGTGCGGCAATGAATGCCGCTAAAGCAGGTCGTAAGGTTGCTGTTGTTGAAAGTCGTGGCGTGCTCGGTGGTAATAGTACGCACTTAGGCACCATTCCCTCGAAAGCTTTACGTCATTCTGTACGTCAAATTTTACGTTTTAATACCAGTGCCATGTTCCGCCAAATTGGTGAGCCGCGTTGGTTTTCTTTTCCTGATGTATTAAAGAACGCAGAAAGTGTGATTGAGCGTCAAGTCGCCTCACGTACCAGCTACTATGCGCGTAACCGTATTGATGTGTACTTTGGTACGGCCAGCTTTGCTGATGAGCATAGCGTTGATGTGGTCGGTCCAAGCCGTGTTGAAAAGCTGGTTGCTAATGAAATCATCATTGCTACTGGTTCACGTCCATACCGTCCTGCGGATGTTGATTTCAACCACCCGCGTATTTATGACAGTGACACCATCTTAAGTCTTAGCCACACACCACGCCGTTTGATTATTTATGGCGCAGGGGTGATTGGTTGTGAGTACGCATCAATCTTTAGTGGTCTAGGTGTATTGGTTGACTTGATTGATAACCGTGATCAGTTACTGAGCTTTCTAGATGATGAAATCTCTGATGCGTTGAGTTATCACTTACGTACCAACAACGTGTTAATTCGCCATAATGAAGAATATGAGCGCGTTGAAGGCGTTGATAAAGGTGTGATTCTGCATCTAAAATCCGGTAAGAAAATTAAAGCTGATGGTTTCTTATGGTGCAACGGTCGTACTGGTAACACTGACCAGTTAGGTTTAGAGAATGTTGGCTTAACTGCTAACAGTCGCGGCCAAATTGATGTGGATGAGTATTACCGTACTGCAGTACCGAATATTTATGCTGCAGGTGATGTAATTGGCTGGCCAAGTCTTGCCAGTGCTGCCTATGACCAAGGTCGATCGGCTGCTGGTAATATTATTGATCAGGATAACTGGCACTTTGTTGATGATGTACCAACGGGTATTTATACCATTCCGGAAATCAGCTCGATTGGTAAAACTGAGCGTGAACTGACCGAAGCGAAAGTGCCCTATGAAGTGGGTAAAGCTTTCTTTAAAAGTATGGCGCGCGCGCAGATTTCTAACGAGCCAGTTGGCATGTTGAAAATTCTGTTCCACCGTGAAACCTTAGCGATTCTAGGTGTGCATTGCTTTGGTTACCAAGCCTCGGAAATTGTCCATATTGGTCAGGCAATTATGAATCAGCCAGGCGAAGCTAACACGCTGAAGTATTTTATTAATACGACATTCAACTATCCAACCATGGCTGAAGCCTACCGTGTAGCTGCCTATGATGGCCTGAACCGACTTTTTTAAGCGGCTCCGGTCAGTGGCCTGATTCGGTCGGAGCCTATTTGGAACAGCGTTTCAGTGATTCCCAAGGGTGGCAATGGCCAAACCGGGAAAGTCAGTAATCAGACTGTCTGCACCATCTGCAACGAGTCGGCGCATTCAGTAATCAGACTGTCTGCACCATCTGCAACGAGTCGGCGCATTAGCGCTGGCTCGTTGACTGTCCACACCGATACATCAAGTCCCACTTGTTGCGCTTTTTTCAAGCGCTGCTCTGTTGCTAATGTCCACTTGAGAATCAACATGCTGCAGCCGTAGCGTTGTGCTGTTTTAACTGGATTAAGCCATGCATATTCAGCCACTAAACCCCGCGCTAAATGAGGTGTTAGGCTTTGTGCTGCCTGCAATACCGTGCGTGAACTACTGGTGATAACAATTTTATCTTGGATAGCAAAGCGTTCGCTGAGTTGATCAATGGCGCGCACAATGTCTGCTGTGCGCGTTGTGGATGCTTCTTTAACTTCCAATTGCCAATGCGTAAATGGACATTGCTCAAACAGTTGTTCAAGCGTTGGAATGGGGCAGGGTATCGGCCAAGGTGCGGTATTGTGCCGAGCATCCATTTGCATCAGTTCTGCAGCGCTATATTCACTGACCTTACCGCGTCGGCCTGTCGTGCGTTTGAGTGTGGCGTCGTGAATCACCATCAGTTGGCCATCTTTAGATAGGTGTAAATCCAGCTCGCAACGGGTCACGCCCGCATTTAAACAGGCTTGGAAGCTGGCTAGGGTGTTTTCTGGGGCTTCACCCCGTGCACCGCGATGTCCATAAATAAGGGTCATGCTGTCAGAGGGTTAAGTGGTTGATGGGTTTGCATACTATTTTCCTTGCGAAAAGCCTTGGTGCTTCTCACTCGTCCAAGGTGTAAAAAAAGAATTAAAGGTTTTGCCCACTTGCCTTTTACCTAGAAAGGCTTAAGTGCTTTTTTATAAAGTCGTGAAGCTCACTGAAATGTGCTTCTATTTTGTCAATAGAGTCATGACCAGCTTCAGGAATCTCTAAGCACTTAATGTTCTCTTTCTGGGTCGCATTGCAAAGTAAGTGGAAATCACTCAATGGAATCACGCTATCTGCAGTGCCATGCACCAATAAGGTCGGCTGACTAATCTTTTTAATACTGGTTATGGGGGCAATCACATCAAATTTATAGCCAATCGCCCATTGCACATAATTTGAGATAAGTGGAATTAGACCGGGCACGGGCTTTAACTTTTTAAGTGTTCTCTGCATGATCAATTCTGGATGTACAAAACTTGCTAGTGAAATAAACAGAGTGGCTTTTAAACCGTTTGCGGCGGCAAGTAAAATAGCTGCGGCTCCGACTGAATGCCCAACTACAATCGTTTGTTGACAGGCTTTTGGTTTATTCTGATTGAGCCAATGTACCGCAGAGGCTAAGTCTTCAGCAAAT
>CAJDVO010000085.1_pt1 | contig 20960 bp, 21 predicted proteins | sample 7391281 | NCBI WGS metagenome assembly CAJDVO01 (sample SAMEA7055709, study PRJEB34461) | soil metagenome | biome: terrestrial ecosystem; feature: Peninsula; material: soil | place: Antarctica | collected 2016
GCCTGGCTTTGGCCGCAAACGCGAAATGCTTGCGGGCCAATTTCAGCCAGCAGACGATGCAAACAATCCTAAAAAAATCAGCGCACCTTGGTTTGCCCGACCCGCGCAAGCAAACTTAACTAACGAGCAGCGCCACGCCATTGTAATTGGCGCAGGCCTCGCCGGTTGCGCCAGCGCCGCCAGCCTGGCAGCGCGCGGTTGGCGCGTGACCATAATTGAGCAACACCAAGATATCGCTCAAGAAGCCTCCGGCCATGCCCAAGGGATTTTGTATCTAAAGCTATCCGCCCATCAAACCGCTTTGTCGCGCTTTATTCTTTCAGGCTTTGGCTACACCCGCCGTTTATTAGCATCACTCAGCAGCGAACAAGCTGCTGATAGTCCAAGAAAAGCAGCAGTATTGAGTAAAGACGACTGGGATATGTGCGGCATCTTACAGCTGGCTTTTAACGATAAAGAACACAAACGTTTTCAGACGTTAGCCGAGCACTTCCCAAAAGAATTATTACACTCAGTCAGCGCGAAACAAGCCGTTAATCCACCGGCATTGTGCCAAGTTCTCAGCCAGCATCCGTTGATCAGCCTAAAAACTGCACAGCACGCTTTAACTCTTACTCAAGATGAACAGCTGCAGTGGCAGGTGCATAGCGATAACAGTTTGATCGCTGCAGCCCCCGTGGTGGTCTTATGTAACGCTGCCAATGTTGCGCAATTTACCCAGTCACAACATTTACCGCTTAACCCAGTGCGCGGGCAAACTACGCAATTGCCCGCAACGACAGCCAGCCAAGCCATTCAGTGCGTGGTCTGCGCCGATGGTTATATTTCACCAGCACGCCACAATACCCACACCATTGGCGCCAGTTTTAACTTTGCTGAAAACAGTCAAGCAGCCACCTTGGCCGAGCACTACAGCAATTTAGACTTGCTGCATGACATCTCACCCTCGCTTAAACAGCTCTGCGCGACAGATGCATTGGAAGTCAGCCGCCTGCAAGGCCATGCCGCGTTTCGTTGTACCAGCCTCGACTATCTACCCTTAGTCGGCCCGGTTGCTCAGCATGATGAGTTTATGCAGACCTATGCCGATCTAAGAAAAGATGCGCGCTTGCCACTGCAACAGCCCTGCCCTTGGCACACAGGTTTATATGTCAATACCGCACACGGTTCACGCGGTTTAATTAGCGCACCACTCGCAGCTGAATTACTCAGCGCGTGGATCTGTAATGAGCCCTTCTCTTTACCGCTGGATATCGCGCAACAGTGCCATCCAAATCGCTTCGCCTTGCGCACCTTGATGCGTAATCGTCCTGAGTAAAGTAAGACGCACAACAGCAGCACCCACAGAATCATGGATTTCTGTTAGAATTGTCGATTCTGTTTTTTACTTCTGCGTGATATGCGCTTAGAGGATTGCATGACCGTTTCTATTAAGACTCCTGACGACATCGCGAAAATGCGCATCGCAGGCCGCTTGGCTGCTGAAGTGCTAGAAATGATTGGTGAACACGTACAAATTGGCGTGACCACTGACGAGCTCAACACGATCTGTCACGACTATATTGTTAATGTACAAAAAGCCATTCCAGCGCCGCTTAATTACAACGGCTTCCCGAAATCCATCTGCACTTCGATTAACCATGTCGTGTGCCACGGTATTCCTAACGATAAGCCGCTAAAAGATGGCGATATCATCAATATTGATATCACTGTGATTAAAGACGGCTACTTTGGCGATACCAGTAAAATGTTTATGCTCGGTAAAACGTCAGAGTGGGCCGAGCGTTTATGCCGCGTGACCCAAGAGTGCCTGTATAAAGCTATTGAGATTGTGCGCCCTGGCACACGCCTTGGCGATATTGGTGAAGTGATTCAAAAGCACGCAGAAAGCAATGGCTATTCTGTGGTACGTGAATATTGCGGCCACGGTATTGGCACAGTATTCCATGAAGAACCACAAATCCTGCACTACGGTAAAGCTGGTACGGGTTTAGAGCTTAAAGAAGGTATGACCTTTACTATTGAGCCAATGATTAACATTGGTAAAAGAGAAACGCGCTTGCTCGGTGACGGCTGGACGGCCATTACTAAAGACCGCAAGCTGACCGCACAGTGGGAGCACACTTTAGTAGTGACCGCTGACGGTTATGAGATTTTCACCCTGCGAAACGATGAAACCTTCCCAGCTAAGTCGTCTTAGTCTGTATATGCTTATCAGGTGCTTGCTAAAACAGGCACTTTAAGCATAAAACCCGCTACAAAGCAGTGTAATTCAAGCATAATCGATGCGATTACACGACCCTGTCATACTATAAAAATACTTATTCTGCGAGGTGCTGAACATGTTGCGCATGGATCTTGAACTGTTTAACCCAGAAGAATTTCAACGCAAACTGGATGAGCAACCGCAGCACATTAGTGTGTTTCGCAGTGCGATAGAACATGCGCGTATGGTGCTTGATCAGCGTTTTCTTGATCAGCATGATATTCATGAAGTGATCCTCGCTCGCGCTTGGTTTATTGACCAACTGCTGATTCATGCTTGGCCGGCACAAAGCTGTAGCGAGGGTGATTGCAAAGTCGCTTTAGTGGCAGTAGGTGGCTACGGTCGCGCGGAATTACACCCCCACTCAGATATTGATTTACTGATTCTCTTAGAGAATGAACACAGCGAACATCTGCATGAGCTCATTGCCAGCTTTTTAACTCTGCTCTGGGATATTGGTCTGGAAGTCGGACATAGCGTCCGCACCGTGCAAGAATGTGCCGATGAAGCGCGCAATGACTTAACCGTTATGACCAATCTGCTGGAAAGTCGCTTGGTGATGGGTGAGCAACAGTTGATTGATGCGATGCGCGAGCAGACCGGTCCACAATATATGTGGTCAAGTCAGGAGTTTTTCCTTGGTAAACATGCCGAGCAACGCGAACGCCACGATAAATATAACGACACCGAATACAACCTTGAGCCGAATGTTAAAGGTTCGCCCGGTGGTTTACGTGATGTGCAAACCATTATGTGGGTGGCGCGCCGCCGTTTTGGTATGCACACATTAAGCAGTTTGCAAGCGCCGGGTTTTTTAACTGAAGGTGAATACAATCTGCTGACTCAAGCTCGGGCTTTTTTATGGCAAGTGCGTTATGCGCTACATATGTTATCGGGGCGTAATGAAGACCGTTTACTGCTCGATTATCAGCATAAAATCGCCCATATGCTTGGCTATGAAGATGATGAGAATAAACAAGCCATCGAACACTTTATGCAGAAATACTACCGTGTGGTAATGGGTATTTCACAGATGTCAGATCTGATCAGCCAGTACTTTGAAGAAACTATTTTACGCAGTGATAGTAGCGATCTACCCATTCCTATCAATGAGCGCTTTCGTATTCGTGGCGGCTATATTGAAGCCTGCAACCCTTATGTGTTTAGCGATACACCATCGGCGATTATGGAAATCTTTGTGCTCTTGGCACAGCATCCAGAAATTAAAGGCGTACGTTCGCAGACTATTCGTGTGCTGCGCGATCACCGCCATTTAATTGATGATGAGTTTCGCCATGACCAGCGTAATATCGACTTATTTCTAGAGTTATTCCGCTGCAAAGAAGGCATACATATGAATCTGCGGCGCATGAACCGCTACGGTATTCTAGGCCGCTATCTGCCTGATTTTGGTCGTATTATTGGGCAAATGCAGCATGACTTATTCCATATTTATACCGTGGATGCGCATACACTCAACTTGATTAAACTCCTACGTAAGCTGCGTCATCCTGATTTTGCGGAAAAGTACTCCTTAGCCAGCGCCATTATTGGCCGTCTGCCCAAACCTGAACTGCTGTATATTGCGGGTTTATTTCATGATATTGGCAAAGGCCGCGGCGGTAATCACTCGCTCGTCGGTGCGGACATTGCTGCAGAGTTTTGCACGCTGCATAAGTTATCCAAGGACGATGCCAGCCTGGTTAAATGGTTGGTGCGCAGCCACTTAGTGATGTCAGCTACCGCTCAGCGTAAAGATATCTCCGACCCAGACGAAATTAACAAATTTGCCATGTTGGTGGGGGATCAAACGCGTCTTGACTATTTATATGTCCTGACGGTTGCTGATATCAATGCTACCAACCCCACGCTCTGGAACTCATGGCGCGCACAGTTATTGCGCCAGCTTTACAGTGAAACGCGCCGTGCCCTGCGCCGTGGTTTAGAAAACCCACTGGAGCGTGAAGAGCAAATCAATACACGCCAAGCCACGGCCTTAAGCTTACTGCTAGAAGAAGGCGCCGACGCTGATGCGGTTGAGCAGTTGTGGAGTCAGCTTGGTGATGACTATTTCTTACGCCATAGCGCAGGTGATATTGCTTGGCACAGCGAAGCAATTTTGCAACATGGCAGTAGTTCAGAACCGTTGGTATTAGTGCGTGAAACCACCCAACGTGAATTCGATGGTGCGACACAGATTTTTGTCTATGGCATACATCGCCATGACTTTTTCGCAGTAACCGTAGCCACGCTGGATCAGCTTAATTTAAGCACTCTTGATGCACGAATTATGACCTCTACCGGTCAGTTTGGTATTGAAAGCTATATTGTGCTGGATGCTGATGGTGATCGTATTGGTCACGATTCTGAGCGCATTAAAAAAATACGCAAAGGTTTAACCGCTGCTTTACGTAATCCGGCCGACTACCCAGCGATTATTCAGCGCCGTGTGCCGCGCCAGCTCAAGCACTTCTCCTTTACCCCGCAAATCACCATTCATAATGACCCGCAAAAACCCTATACCGTGGTCGAGGTGGTCGCCCCTGATCGTCCGGGTTTACTGGCACGTATCGCGGGTATATTCCTTGAGTTTAATGTGGCACTGGTCAAAGCAAAAATTATTACACTGGGTGAACGTATTGAAGACGTGTTCTTTATCACTGATGCAGATGGCTTACCATTCTCTGATCCAGAGCTGTGCCGCGCGCTACAAGAAAGTATGATTGCACAATTATCGACCGGTGCCAGTGGTACAGTCACTCACTTATCAAACGCTTTTTAGTAAGGAACTCTATGGACAATCCACTTAACGTCATGACCACTTTAATCACCATCGGCATGTTTTGCTTGGCCTTTGGTTACAACTGGCGTGAACGTTCTTGGGGCGTGGCATTATTGATGTTTGGCATGCTGTGCATGTTTGGCTCCATTGTTTATCGTGTCAATTTGGCTATTTCTTAAAGGTTATTACGGAGATTGGTATGAGCGACTTAACTCTTTATGGTATTCCAGCCTGTGACACTATGAAGAAAGCCCGAACCTGGCTCGATCAGCATAGTAAAACCTATGCATTTCATAACTATAAAAAAGATGGTATTGATCAAGCCAATTTAGAGCGCTGGTGCAATGAGCATGGTTGGGAAAAAATACTCAACCGCGCCGGTACCACCTTTCGCAAACTGGATGAGGCCAGTAAGGCCGATCTTGATCAAGCCAAGGCAATTAGTCTAATGCTGGCACAGCCATCGATGATTAAACGTCCAGTATTGGATTTAGGTGACAGCACTGTAGTGGGTTTTAAGCCTGAGCTATATCAAAACGCTTTTAACACCTAGTTAGCATACTCAAAAAGACTTTAAACCAGACTCTCGCAGAAGGAATTTTTATGTCGCAATCTATATTTAGTATCGCCTTTGGTGTCGGCACGCGTAACCGCGAAGGTCAATGGTTAGAAGTCTTTTTCCCCCGGCCTTTACTGCGCCCGAGTAGCGTCTTTCTAAAGCGTATTCAAACGATTTTAGGCTACAAGGGTGGCAACCAAAGTATTAATTTCAACTTTGCCATCGCCTCTGACTTAGCCATCGCTCTTAAATATATTGCACCAGAGCAAAGTGCACTATTGATGCGTTTAGCCGAAAGCAATAAGCCGACTGTGGCCTGTATTTTAGAACACGATTCTAAGCCAGTATCCGTACCTGATGCGTACCTTAAGCTGCAATTGATCTCGCATCGTTTATGTAAGCCGCATGAGATTAATTTAGCCGACTTATTTAAAGTACTACCCAATGTCGCTTGGACCAATCGCGGTGCTGTCGATATCAATGAAGTATCGGCACTGCAGCTTGAAGAGCGTATTAAGGGTCGTATGCTCGATGTTTTCTCGGTCGATAAACTACCTAAGCTAACTGACTATGTGGTGCCTAAAGGTATTCATATTGCCGATGCTGCACGTGTACGCTTAGGCGCTTATGTCGGTGAAGGTACTGTAGTTTTGCATGAAGGCTCAATCAACTTTAACGCGGGCACGCAAGGCGCTTGCACTATTGATGGTTGTATTGCTTCTGGTGTTTTGATTGGTGCTGATTCAACTCTGCAAGGTGGCTGCGCAATGGCCAACAGCGGCAATCAACCACTGATCAGCGTTGGTCATCACTGTGTGATTAATAGCCATGCGGGTGTAGGCATTTCTTTGGGTAATCGCAATACGGTTGAAGCCGGACTCTGGTTGGTCCGCGATACGCCAGTGAATGTTTTAGACGCTAATAAACAGGTATTAAATACTGTATTGGCTAGCGAATTAGCACTGCAAGATGACTTAACCTTCTCACGCAATCCGGAAACCGGCGCGGTAGAATGCATAAGCACTAAAGCTGAGTAAAACAACGGCACGCGGGCATTAAAGATTGGTTTTAATGCCCGCCTGCGCAGCGCAACAGACCTCACCTGTATTAACTCGCTCGCCCAATCTAGTGGATACTCTCGTAATGTTTCTGCCCTCCCCTTGGCGTCAATTCTTCCCTGGTATTCTTGCGCTCGCTGAGCAGCAACAGGTATGGCTGGATAGCGCGGCTACCGCACAAAAGCCACAAGTGATGATTGATGTAATCAGCCAGCATTATCAGCAAGGCGTCGCCAATGTGCATCGCGCACAACACCAACCCGGTGAGCGCGGTTAGTACGCTCTCCAATGTGGTCGGTCGTCAGCAGTCTTTGCAGCGATTACTGAGTGCGGCGCGAGCCATGGATGTATGGACGGTGATTGACGGCGCACAAGCCGCAGTGCATCAACGCCCTAATCTGCAACAGCTGGATTGTGACTTTTTTGTTTGTTCAGCACATAAGCTGTATGGGCCAGATGGTGTCGGTATTTTATTTGCCCGCGAGCGTGCGGTAACCGCTTTACGCCATTGGCAGTTTGGTGGCGAGATGGTGCGCCAATGTGATTATCAGCAGGCGGAGTTTTTACCTGCGCCTTTAGGTTTTGAGCCGGGCACACCTAGCATCGCTAATATCATCGCCTTTGCCGCAACCTTAGCGTGGCTGCAAAGTCTGGATAGCCAAGCCATTGCGCAACATGAAGCGACGTTACATCAGGCAGTGCTGCAAGGTTTGCAGGCGCGAGGTATGCAGATTATTGGCACACCCAACTGTGCTCTGGTTAGTTTTAATGCGCCGAATGTGCATCACTCTGACTTAGCCTTATTAATCGGTGAGCAAGGTGTGGCGGTACGTGCCGGCCATCACTGTGCGATGCCGCTATTACAGAGCCTAGGCTTAGCCGGTGCATTGCGTGTGTCGTTGGCGATGTATAACGATGGTGATGATATCCAGCGTTTCTTTAGCGCTTTAGATCAGGCCTTGGAGATTTTGCAGTGAGTGATTTAAGTGCAGCAGCGCAACAGGCTTTAGCCGAGTTTCAAGGCTGTGGACAATGGGAACAACGTGCACGTTTACTATTGCAATGGGGCGCGCAACTGGAAGAACTACCCGAAGCAATGCGTGTGCCGGATAACCTTGTGCATGGTTGTGAGACTCGAGTATGGCTCGTACTAGATCAGCAAGCTGAGCCGCTGCGTTTTCAAGTGGCCAGCGAAGCGCGTTTATTGCGTGGATTATTAGCCGTGTTATTAGCGCGGATTGACGGTTTAGCTGCTGAACAAATCACAGCGGTAGATATTGTTGACTGGTTTAGCCAACTGGGTTTAAGTCGCCAGTTATCACCGTCACGCAGCAATGGACTCAATGCTGTGCGGCTAAGAATGCACGAGTTGTTAAGCCAGAAATAATAAACCGCTGGCAGACTTAAATTCATCTGCCAGCGGTTTCTATTGACCCAGCTATAAGCTTACGGGGTTAGGTAGGATGAGCGTGTTAAGCCTAAGCGCAATGCATCCAAGAATTGCGTACGCTCACGCGGAGTAATTGTCGCGCTGGAAACTTTATCACGATAATGCGTCATCAACTCTTCAGGCGATAAGTGCACATAGCGCAGCATATCTTCGATGGTGTCATGGGTTTCAATACCGTCATGATAGACGCTGCCATCGTCACGCTGATACAGATTCACCGAGTCGGTATCGCCGAATAAGTTATGCATATCACCGAGAATTTCTTGATAAGCACCCACTAAGAAGATACTCAGCAGGTAGTCTTCATCCTCGCGTAGCTCATGCACCGGCATGCTATTTTCAATACTTTGCTCATCGACATACTGCTTAATTTTACCGTCGGAATCGCAGGTTAAATCTTGCAATACAGCACGGCGCAGCGGCTCTTCATCCAGTCGTTGTAACGGCATAATGGGCAGAATTTGCCCAATCGCCCAAGTATCTGGCAAGCTTTGGAAAACAGAGAAGTTACAAATATATTTATCGGCAAGCTTATCGTTTAGCTCATCGAGCACCACACGATGCGAGCGCTGACGGGCTTTAAGCTGCTCATGCAAGCGACGGCATAGGGCAAAATAGCATTGCTCACCCAGCGCTTTTTCTGCCAAGTTAAGTTTGCCAGCACTGTATTGTGAGCTGATTTCACTCATAAAGTGGGTGGCGCGCCAATAGCTTTCAGCAACAGTTTCCGGATCATTTTCATCGAGTAAGCTGATCAGTTCTTGCAGCGCTTCAGGGTGCTCAGCATCGTGCTCAAACTCTGGCAAAGTATCGTTGTGTTTCTCCACATCGGTGACTTGCACCACTAATAAAGCGTGATGCGCTGTTAGCGCACGGCCACTTTCTGACAAAATATGCGGATGCGGCAACTCCAGACGATCACAAAACTCGCGCAACATGCTGACGATGGTCGCGGCGTAGTCTTCCATATCGTAGTTAATCGAGCTGGCATTGCGTGAGTGGGTGCCATCGTAATCCACACCTAAGCCACCGCCGACATCAATATGATCAACCGGTAAACCTAAGGCACGCAGCTCAGCATAGTAACGAATGGCTTCACGCAAGCCTTTACGATAGTCGGCAATATTGGAAATTTGCGAACCCATATGAAAGTGCAGCAAGCGAATACCTTGTTCAATATTCGCCTCTTGAAACTGTGCCACCACGCGTAATAGCTGTGCGGCGGAAAGACCAAACTTAGAGCGTTCACCGCCGGTATCCGCCCATTTGCTGGACGCCAATGACGATAAGCGTACACGTAAGCCAACCTGAGGGATAACATTCAGCTCTTTGGCCTCTTCGATCACCAGCTTAACTTCGGACTCTTTTTCAATCACTATAAACACATTGTGACCCAGACGCTGACCAATCAGGGCGAGGCGGATAAACTCACGATCTTTGTAGCCATTACAAATAATGGTGCCACCTTTGGGCGCCAGAGCCAGTACCGCCAGCAACTCAGGCTTGGAGCCGGCCTCAAGACCAACATTGACGTCTTTGGTCGCGATAATGCTTTCGATAACTGCTTCTTGTTGGTTGACCTTAATGGGGTAAACCGGTGTATAGCTGTTTTCGTATTGGTACTTTTCAATACCGCTAGCAAACGCTGCGCTCAGGCGACGTAAACGATCTTGCAAAATATCTGGGAAACGCACTAATAAAGGCAGTTGTAAGCCGCTACTGCGCAGTTTTTCAATTTCTTTGCCAAGGTCGATGCCCATGCTGTTTTCGCGCTTTGGCGTAACAATGGTGCGGCCAGCGTCATTGATAGAAAAATAGCCACTGCCCCAATGTCGTATGCCATATACGCTGCGGCTGTCCGCTACTGTCCATTGACTACCGTCGTCTTTGCGGGTGCGTCGAGAGGTCATGCATACTCCTTGGAGATGTATATTAAATGCTGTGATAAAATGTTGACTCAAGACTAGGCGCTAATGGATGGTCACGCAACACAACTAACTGTGCGAGTAGCGCATCTATTCCCTGCAGGCATAGGTATGCGTATCAGTGCCAATGGTTTGAGCTATACAGATTGTTAGGTAGCGCAGAAACAGAGTATTACCCCCCTCTTGCATAAAGCCTTTTGTGCTAACTTAGAATCAGCACAACTAAAAATGAAGGCTGTGATTTGCGAAAAGGGGTTTGGATACTTATTGCGTAACGAACTTTGGCAATTTAGCTAGTTCAACGGTTTGCTCTTTACGCGGGGCAATAATTAAAGCTTCACCATCAACCACAACTTCATCGCGCTGATTAACCACACGAGTGGCTATACGTACACGGAATTTTGGTAGTTTTTCAAGGATTTCAAGCTGCACAGTCAACTCATCATTGAGTTTAACTGGCAATTTAAATTCCATTTGTTGACCCAGATAAATCGTACCCGGTCCTGGCAGTTCACAAGCAACAGCTGCACTGATCAGCGCACCACTAAACATACCGTGGGCAATACGCTCTTTGAACATGGTACCCGCTGCGTACTCAGCATCGAGGTGTACTGGGTTACGGTCACCCGACATGCTAGCAAACATCATAATGTCATGATCAGTAACTAGCTTACTAAATGTAGCTTTTTGACCCACTTCTAAACTATCGTACGGCGTACTAGTACTCTGTGTCATACATCTCTCCAAATCAATCTGTAGGTGTTGTCGTTAATATTATTTCACGCTGACTGGCTAACGCTGTACTTATCCATTGAATAATATCAGCTGTTACTTCTGCATGATTAGTTTCTTGCAGTACTTCATGGCGTGCCTGCGGATATAGTCGGATATCTACCGCTCGATTACCAGACTCACGCAATGCGTTCGCGAGATCAATCAGACGATGGCCACGATTAATAGGGTCCGCATCACCACCAATAATTAACAGCGGCAGATCGTTATCAATTTGCACCATGTTTTTTACCGGAGTAACTTGCTGCAAACCACCGAGAAAATCCAGCCATAACTGTGTAGTACAGGTAAAACCGCATAAGGGATCTTTGATATAGGCATCGACTTGCTCACTATCACGCGTCAGCCAATCCCAGTTAGTACGACGTTTTTTAACTGCACGCTGGTAAGGGTAAAAAACCACTTTATCCAGCAGAGCACTACGGCCTTTGGCACCTAAACGCCAACGTTCAAAACGCGCTATAGCCATCGCTGTGCAATAACGTAAAGGTGTTTTAAAGTAATTTGAGCCTGACAGAATAGCGCCTTGCATGCTGCAGCTGTGTTGCATTAAATAGGCTAAAGCAATGTAGCTACCTAGACTGTGTCCCAATAAGAAAATTGGGGTATGCGGGTAGCGCACGCGAATATAGTGATTGAGACAGCTCAGATCATTAACCACCACATTCCAACCTTGCTCATCAGCAAAGTATCCAAGAGTGCCTGACTTAGCAGTTAGGCCATGACCACGCTGATCAAGGGCAAATACAGAAACTCCCTGCTCGGCCAATGCATAAGCAAAGCGCGCATAGCGCTGACTGTGCTCAGCCATACCATGAGCAATCATTACAATGGCGACAGGCTCATCCTCACTGGACCAGTGATTGACATACAGCTCTGTTGCATCATTGCTAGTTAACCAGAATGCTTCATGGCGCATGACAGCTTGCTCCTGCGTACTAGCGGTAATCCATTGTAGTGCTAAACCTTGCACTTAGGGCAAAATGCTGCAACTCAAGCCAAAAAATAGAACTAAAATAAAGCATTAGTCACTAAAGTGACCGAAAAATCTAGCTTTGTGCTGACTGCGTATTTATAAAGCTGCTAATCTGCAATCGTTTGCTATTAAATAAAAAGCACAGCAAAAATTAATCATTTAAAACAAGCCTTTATCGAGATGGTTGACAAGAACACGCCATTCAGTGAACTTTAAGCATAGAATCGTGTAACAGATAGGTATTCTTCAGTTTCACTGAGTACAAGATGGACTTAATCACCATTGCACTTAAAAGCTGTCTATTTATAGTTTGTTTTTTTAAACACTTTCATAAGGCAAAAACAAGCTGCTGCTTAGGAGTTGACTTGCATGAATGAAAACTTCTGGAAGGACAAATACCCTGAAGGTATTCCCACCGAAATCAACCCTGATCAATACTCTAATATTCAAGCGGTATTGAAAGAGTCCTGCCAGCGTTTTGCTGACAAACCTGCATTCACCAATCTGGGCAAAACGCTCACCTATGGCGATCTTTACAACACTGACCTAAAGCCAGGCGACCGCATCGCGGTACAGCTACCTAATGTGTTGCAATATCCAGTCGTAGTATTTGGTGCAATTCGTGCAGGCTTAGTGCTAGTAAATACTAACCCGCTGTACACCACACGAGAGATGGAATATCAGTTTAACAACTCTGGTGCCAAAGCTTTAGTTTGCTTGGCAAATATGGGCCACTTGGCTGAAGCGGTCGTACCAAAAACCGATATTAAAACCGTTATAATCACTGAAGTTGCAGATTTTCTACCGCCGCTTAAACGTTTTATCATAAATAGTGTTGTTAAATACGTTAAGAAAATGGTCCCGGCCTTTCATATCCCTAATGCTTTTAAGCTTAATGACATACTGGCACTGGGTAGTAAAAAAGCAGCGCGTAATGTAAACCCTGACTCAGATGGTCTAGCTGTTCTGCAATACACAGGTGGCACTACAGGTGTACCTAAAGGAGCCATGCTAACGCATCGCAATCTCGTTGCTAATATGCTCCAAACCAAAGCAATGATGGCTTCAAACCTATCAGAAGGGAGCGAGACCATTGTTGCACCCTTACCGCTTTATCATATTTATGCGTTTACCTTTCATTGCATGGCAATGATGATGACCGGTAACAATAACTTGCTGATCACCAACCCCCGTGATTTGCCAAGCATGCTTAAAGATCTGAAAAAGAATAAATTTACTGCTTTTGTTGGGCTCAATACGTTATTCGTAGCACTGTGTAATAACGAAGAATTCCGCAAATTGGATTTTTCTAATCTAAAATTAACTGTTTCAGGCGGCATGGCATTACAAATTGCTACGGCTGAGCGCTGGACACAAGTGACCGGCTCGCAAATTTGTGAAGGTTTCGGTTTAACAGAAACCAGTCCAGTGGCAACGGTCAATCCAATTCAAAATATCCAATTGGGCACCATTGGTATTCCTGTTGCCTCAACTCTGTGCAAAGTTATTGATGAAGATGGCAATGAACTGCCACTCGGCGAAGCAGGTGAACTGTGCATCAAGGGCCCACAAGTTATGAAAGGCTACTGGTTGGCTGAAGAGGCCACTAAAGCAATGCTCGACGATGATGGCTGGCTACGTAGCGGAGACATTGCGGTGATTCAAGAAGACGGCTATATCCGTATTGTTGACCGCAAAAAAGATATGATTTTGGTGTCAGGCTTTAACGTCTATCCAAATGAAATAGAAGATGTATTAGCCACCCTGCCAAGCGTTTTACAGTCAGCAGCCATTGGTGTGCCTGATGAAAAAGCAGGTGAAGCAGTTAAGGTATTTATTACGGTACGCCCTGGTGAAAGTTTAACTAAAGAGCAAGTCATCGCGCATATGCGTAGCAATTTGACTCGTTATAAAGTGGCTCACCAAATCGAGTTTCGCGATGAACTACCGACCACCAACGTCGGTAAAATATTACGCCGCGCACTGCGTGATGAAGAGCTGAAAAAGATCGCTGATGCAGCTGCTAAGTAATATATAGAGCAGCATTGTTATCAGCAGAATGAGTTGTTGTTCTGTTTGTTTAAGATTAAAAAAGGCCTCTATTTGAGGTGTTTTTTATTGCTTTTACTAAGACGGTTCTACAAAAATCTATCCGCGCGGATGATGCTCACTGTGAATTGCTTGCAAGCGTGCACGCGCTACATGAGTATAAATTTGTGTTGTGGATAAATCACTATGACCCAGCAACATCTGCACCACGCGCAAATCGGCACCATGATTTAGCAAGTGCGTAGCAAAGGCATGGCGCAAGGTATGTGGAGATAAGGGTTTAGTGATGTTAGCGGCTTTAGCATGGATTTTAATACGATGCCAAAACGTTTGTCGCGTCATCTGCTGGCCACGTTGACTGGGAAACAGTACATCCGTTGCTGCCGCATTTAGTAGCTCGCCGCGCCCTTCTTTTATATACAGCACCAGCCAATCTAAAGCTGTTTCACCCAACGGTACTAAGCGCTCTTTAGAGCCTTTACCCATCACACGCACAACACCTTGGCGCATATTGAGCTGATCTAAGGTCAAGCTGATCAATTCTGTTACGCGCAAACCACAGGCATATAACACTTCAAGCATACAGCGGTCACGCAGCCCCAATACTTCTTCGACATCTGGCGCAGCAAGCAGTGCTTCAACATCAGCTTCGGACAAGGTATCCGGTAACGAGCGCCCAATCTGCGGTAGCTCAACTTGCAGGGTGGGGTTCTCAATAATTAAACTCTCCTCAAGTAAATACTGGTAAAAACCGCGCGCACCTGACAAAAAACGCGCACTAGAACGCGCCTTATAACCCGTCTCCAAGCGCCAACTTAAATACTCCAGCAAAGTATCGCGCCGCACCTGCTCTAGCGTCTGCCCACGCAGCAGCAACCACTGGGCAAACTGCGTAAGATCACTGCGATAAGCCATACGTGTGTTATCCGCTAATCCACGTTGCAACCATGCCGCATCTAGGAATCGCGTTAACGCGGATAAATCAGGCTGTGCATCAGTATTCATCTAAACCACACCTTATTTCTACAAGTCCATATTGCAAGCAGTATAAAGGGTTAACCAGTAAGCAATGATAAGCATCAAACAGAATATACGCGTGCAGTTATGCTCTGCCTATAAATGTACCGTGCTGCGTTAGTTCAAATACTACAAATACTCAACGAGTACTTCGGGATAGCTGCTTGTATGACAGACCAAATAATGTATTACAGAAACAACAAAGCAGCCCGTAGGCTGCTTTGTGTTGAAACACTGGACGAATTAACGTGACAGTTTTTCTTTAATACGCGCGGCTTTACCAGACAGAGCACGTAAGTAGTACAGTTTCGCTTTACGAACATCACCACGACGCTTAACAGTAATGCTGTCAACCAGTGGGCTGTAAGTTTGGAACGTACGCTCAACGCCTACGCCGCTAGAAATTACTGTTGATACCACGGTTACGCTTAGCAATTACAACACCTTCAAAGGCCTGTAAACGCTGGCGATCACCTTCACGTACTTTAACTTGAATAATTACAGTATCACCGGCGGAAAATACTGGAATCTCTTTAGTCATTTGTTCAGCTTCAAGCTGAAGAATAATTTTGTTCGTCATTCTGTGCTCCTGAAGGCAAATCCTTATGATTTACCATCGATACGTTAATTAACTATCGTTCTGCCGACGAAAGTACTCGTCCAACAGGTTTTTCTCTTCTCCAGAAAGCGAGCGGCTATCCAGAAGATCAGCGCGACGCTCTGCAGTACGCCCTAAGGCTTGTTGCAATCGCCAGCGCCGGATATGTTCATGGTTGCCACTAAGTAGCACCTCAGGAACGTCTTTGCCTGCATACCTAACCGGTCGCGTGTAATGCGGGCAGTCGAGAAGACCATCACTAAACGAGTCTTCTTGTGCGGAGTCTGCATGGTTTAATGCCCCAGGCAGCAACCGCGTTACAGCATCAATCAGCACCATTGCCGGCAGCTCGCCACCAGACAACACATAATCACCAATTGACCACTCTTCATCGACGTAGGTTTCAATAAAACGCTCGTCAATACCTTCATAGCGACCTGCAATCAGAATTAAATTATCCTGCTTAGCTAACTCGCTGACCGCGGCTTGTTTAAGCTGACGGCCTTGCGGCGATAGGTAAATAACCTTTGCCGGCCCTCCAATGGCTTGCTTAGCCGCAGCTAATGCATCCTAATGCATCCTCAAGAGGCTTGATCTTCATCACCATGCCTGGACCACCACCGAAAGGACGGTCATCCACTGTTTGATGTCGATCTTCAGTAAAGCTGCGGGGGTTCCAGCAATTAAGCTCAAGCAACCCTTGCGTTACTGCACGACTGGTAATGCCATACTCGGTAATCGCAGCAAACATCTCTGGAAAGAGACTAATAACTTCAACGCGCAAAGCATTTACTCATTAGAAATCAGCATCCCATTCGACATGCATCTCGCCTGCTGTCAAATCTACCGACTGCACACAGTGTTGCGTATACGGCAACAACCGCTCTTGATCATCAATGCTGCCAGCACAAGGCTTAACAACGATGACATCATTTGCGCCAGTCTCTAATAAATGGTCAACAATCCCAAACAACTGCTGGTCTTGATTGATCACCTTTAAACCTTCAAGTTGATGCCAGTAAAACTCGTCATCTTCTAATGCAGGTAATTCACTGCGTGGCACACAAATCTCATAGCCAGTAAATGTTCGCGCAATTTCACGATCATCAATGCCTTCGATTTTTGCCACAAGTGCTTTGCCCTGCGGACGACAGCTGGTCAACTTAATTTGCTTAATATCGTTATCACGGCGTAATAGCCAGACAGGATAATCGAGCAAACTGTCAACTGATTCAGTAAAAGCATGCACTTTTACTTCACCACGTACACCATGCACAGCACCAATTTTGCCGAGAACGACTAAATCATCTGTTACAGGAGACGCTTTACTCATAGCCAATTAAGCAGTTGCTTCAGCGGCAGTAGCAGCTTTCAACAATTGTGCAACGCGCTCTGAAGGCTGTGCACCTTTGCTTAACCAGTAAGTAGCGCGCTCTTGGTTTACAGACAAACGTACTTCACCACCAGTTGCAACTGGGTTGAAGAAACCAATACGCTCTACGAAACGGCCATCACGAGCATTGCGGCTGTTAGCCACGGTCAGATGGTAGAAAGGGCGCTTTTTAGAGCCACCACGAGCTAAACGAATAGTTACCATTAAAGTTCTTTCCTTTAAGTATTTTTACCAACAAAACGAACCAAAGACATGCATGGCCCGAAAGGCCGCATATTCTAAGGTTTATCTACCCCTTTGCATAGGGCTATTTCACACTCCGTTGCTTCTTTACAGCTTGGGCATCCCGCCTGCCCCAGGCATCATTCCACCCAGACCGCGCATAATCTTACTCATACCGCCCTTGGTGCTGAATTTCTTCATCATTTTTTGCATTTGCTTATGTTGCTTAATGAGACGACCAACGTCCTGCACCTGGGTGCCAGAACCCATTGCAATACGACGACGACGTGAACCACTGATAATTTCAGGCTCACGACGCTCAGCTGGAGTCATAGAATTAATAATCGACTCCATCTGTTTAAACTGCTTTTCAGCTGCGCCTTGAGCACCTGTCATTTGTGACAAGTTCATACCGCCCATATTCGGCATTTTTTCTAGCATGCCGCCCATGCCGCCCATCTTATTCATTTGCTGCAGCTGATCACGGAAATCTTCCAGATCAAAGCCCTTACCCTTTTTCAGTTTCTTAGTAAGTTTTTCAGCTTTTTCTTTATCAATGGTTTGTTCTGCTTGCTCAATTAAGCTGAGAACATCACCCATACCTAAAATACGTGAAGCAATACGATCGGGATGGAAAGGTTCCAAGGCATCGGATTTCTCACCCATACCTAAGAACTTAATCGGCTTACCAGTAATTGCACGCACGGACAGTGCCGCACCACCACGCGCATCGCCATCCACCTTAGTCAGCACCACACCGGTTAACGGCAAGGCATCATTAAAGGCTTTGGCTGTATTGGCAGCATCCTGACCGGTCATGGCGTCAACCACAAACAGCGTCTCAATCGGATTGATCGCTGCATGCAGCTCAGCGATTTCCGCCATCATTTCGCTATCAATAGCTAAACGACCCGCGGTATCCACCAACACCACATCAATAAACTTAAGCTTGGCTTCTTTAATCGCTGCTAGGGCGATATCTTGTGGCTTTTGCACCACCATAACGCTTTTCTTTTTACGCTCTTTTAAGAAGCGCGCTAGTTTACCAACAGTGGTGGTTTTACCCACACCCTGTAGTCCTGCCATTAAAACGACGGCAGGTGGCGTAGCATTTAACGCTAAGTCTTCGTTCGCCTCGCCCATTAAGCTTTCTAGTTCAGCTTGGACGATTTTAATAAAAGCTTGGCCTGGCGATAAGCTGCGCGATACTTCTGCACCTACAGCGCGATCACGCACAGCATTAACAAAATCCTTGACCACCGGTAAGGCTACATCAGCCTCAAGTAACGCCATGCGTACTTCACGTAAGGTGTCTTTGATATTGTCTTCGCTCAGGCGCGCTTTACCGGTGACATGGCGTAGCGTCTGCGCAAGGCGATCGGATAAATTGTCGAACATGCAAAGCCCTCAACATAAGTGCAGCAACAGCGCGCCAGTGATATTTAACGCTTAAAAATGACAAACTGTTGCAAGGCGGTTGTTACAATAATCGGCAGAGTATAACCGATCCTGCGCCGCGCGGCAGCGTACTAGGTACAGTTAGCGTAAATTACCTTCGTCTTAAGGAATATGACATGTCAGCAACCGCTCCAGCTCTCTTACTGGCTTCTAGCTCAATCTATCGACGCGAACTACTTACACGCTTACAGCTACCTTTTATCTGCCATAGCCCTGACATTGATGAGTCACCACTACCCAACGAGACACCTCGCGCACTGGTTGAGCGCCTAGCCCTAAATAAAGCTCGCGCCTTAGCAGAGAGCTATCCTGAACATATCATTATCGGCTCAGATCAAGTCGCCGTACTCGATCAGCAGATTATTGGCAAACCTTTGCATGCTGAAGGCGCATTCAAGCAACTACGCAACGCCAGTGGCCGCAGCCTAATTTTTTTAACAGCACTAGCTGTTATCGATACCCGCAAGACCGTCCACCCGCAGAGTGAGCAAGTTGATTGTGTACCTTTTACTGTGCATTTTCGTACTTTAAGCGACGCACAAATCTTGCGCTATATCGACAAAGAGCAGCCTTTTGATTGTGCTGGTAGTTTTAAATCGGAAGGTTTAGGCGTGAGTTTATTTCAAGCGACAGAGGGCACTGATGCCACCAGTTTAGTCGGCTTACCGCTGATTCGTCTATGCGATATGCTTAATGCGTGCGGTATTGCGATACCTTAAAAGGCGATAGAGAAAGCACTTGCTACACACTTATAAACTGCGGGTTTTCTGCTTAAGAATATAGATTGTCACGCTGACCGCACTGACCAGCATAAACAGGCGTACCCATGGTAAGGGCACAATCCATATGGAGATACTGATACTGGTCCACATTAAAGTGATAGCCCAGATTTTGCCTTTTAACGGCAGCCCCTCACCTTCTAAATAATCACGGACCCAAGGGCCTAATTTAGGATGCAGAACTAACCAGAGGTAAAAGCGCTTGGAACTGCGCGCAAAACACGCAGCAGCTAGCAATAAGAAAGGTGTAGTCGGGAGGACTGGCAAGAAGATACCAATCACTCCCAAAACAACACTGATACAGCCGCAAGCAAACAATACATAACGCAGTGTACGACTGCGCACTTGCTGCTGCCGTAGCTTATGCATTAGCCCCTATTAGTGGCGCGGCTTAAGCAGCACTGGTTTTTCTTCAGGCGCTTGGCATAATAAGAATAACGCAGTCAGCACTTCAGGAATCTGCTCAACCATGCTATCGACTAAGTCATAATCTTGAGCGATTTCGGAAAAATCAGGCTGTTCGTCAAATAAACCCGATGCCACCATAATTGGTAACAACAACTCACTAACTTCATCTTCTGCATCTTCAAACCAAACTTCTTCGCGCAGAAAAATACCTTCCATAAAGCCAACACACCAACCACGCAGATCAGAATCATCCGGCTCTTCGCCTAGATCCAAATCACATGGCAACGACATATCATCATCACTGGCTAATTCGCGCTCGATTCGCGCTTTAAGCTGTAATAAGCCGGCAGTAATATCAGCTTCTTCTGCTGCATCGCGATAATGCGGTGGCTCAGCAAATAAAGCTTCAATCCACTCGCCAGATGGCACAACTTCTGGGCAAATAGATAGCGCAGTTAAATAGCCATGAGTGGCGATATAATCAAGAGCCTCGTCATGCAGTTCGTCAGCATCGAGGAAAGCTTGCAGTCGTGTTTGTTGCTCGGCGAGGGACATGCGTGATTACCATAAAAAAAGAATTGAACCACGATTGTAGTATAGCTCTGCCATAACAGCTAGGGATTGGCGCCATGTTCCTTGCCTGTACAGCTAAAGATTCAGCTATATACTGAATTACGCGTATAATGCGCAGCTTGATTTGGAGAATGGCATGCAAGATCAGGCGTTACAGACGCTAAAAAGTGTTTTTGGCTATGATGCATTTCGTGGTCAGCAGTCGGCAATTATTGAGCGTATTTGCACGGGAAACGATGCCCTAGTGCTAATGCCCACGGGTGGTGGTAAATCGTTATGCTATCAATTACCGGCCCTATTGCTTGATGGCTTAACCGTCGTGGTTTCGCCGCTAATTGCTCTAATGCAAGATCAGGTCGCCAGCCTTGAAGAGCTGGGTATTCCTGCTGCTGCGCTTAACTCATCGATCAGTACTGATGAACAGAGTGAGATAGCTGATCGTTTGCGCCGCCATGAGATCAAGTTGCTGTATTTAGCACCGGAACGTTTGGTGCAACCACGTATGCTAGCGTTTTTACAGCGTTTGCCGATCAGCTTATTTGCCATTGATGAGGCTCACTGTGTATCGCAGTGGGGTCATGATTTTCGCCCTGAATACCTACAACTAGGCCAGCTCGCTGAGCTATTTCCTAATGTGCCGCGCATTGCCTTAACA
>CAJDVO010000029.1_pt1 | contig 18776 bp, 16 predicted proteins | sample 7391281 | NCBI WGS metagenome assembly CAJDVO01 (sample SAMEA7055709, study PRJEB34461) | soil metagenome | biome: terrestrial ecosystem; feature: Peninsula; material: soil | place: Antarctica | collected 2016
GTTTTTATTTGTATTTTGAGGATTATACTGCATGTCGAAAGAAGACAGCTTCGAAATGGAAGGCACTGTCGTCGACACCCTGCCTAACACCATGTTCCGTGTGGAGTTAGAAAATGGGCACGTCGTTACTGCGCATATCTCCGGGAAAATGCGTAAAAACTATATTCGCATTTTAACCGGTGATAAAGTTCGTGTTGAAATTACGCCATATGATCTCAGCAAAGGCCGCATTACTTACCGCGCCCGCTGATTCATAACTGCTGCGTTACAGATTACAAAATGCGGTACAAGCCAATGGTTTGTGCCGTTTTTTTGTTTGCTTGAGCACAGCTAAAATCAAAAAAGGGCTTAAACCTAGCGTGTCCAGCGCCGATTCAAGCCCTTTTCTATGACTTACTGCAAGATCAGTGGGCGATTTAAGTCCGCGCACATAGTGCTGTCCGTACGTCCCTGTACCACTGCGCGTGCATCAGCCGCTACCGCAGACTGCCTTACAGTGGTGATCAACACTGAGTGCTGACCACCTACCCACTCAGAAACTCATATCAACACGCGTCCACCAAGTGCGCCCAGCCTCATTTACACGCATGGCTTCATCTGGATAACCAAAACCTGCGTTACCCGCCAAGTTCAAGTGTTCGCTATAGTTTTTATCAAACAGATTGTCGATACCAGCACTCACTTTCCAGTTCTTGCTGAGACGATAAGCACTGTTCAACGAGAACACAGCAAAGCCTGAGCTTGGACCGAAGTCTTTACCCACCACATTGCCGCGGCCTTCATCGATACGGCTTTGTGCTGCTACAACACGCCATAAACCTGCAGTACTCCAGTCACCCTGCTCATAGCTCAAGCCAAAGCGTGCTTCTAGCGGGGGAATCTGTGGCATAGCGCGACCATCGGTGGTGTTCTTAGCGTAAGCATAAGCTAGGCTAACATCACCTTTAATATTCGACGAAAACTGATAAGCCGCACCCAGCTCACCACCCATAATGCGCGCATTAATGTTATCGACACTCGACATCGGCATCATCATGCCTGGGCGGTAGGTAAACATAATATAGTCACTGACGCGACCAACATAACCGGACGCCCAAGCTTCAATTGGGCCTTCGCTATACTGGATACCAAAATCCACTTGCGTGGTTTTTTCAGGCTTGGTTGTAGCAAATGCTGTGGGCTGAAAGCCTGTTGGTTTCATCCCGCCACCAATCGGCGTACTGGTTGCTGAAAACAACTCCCAGTAATCTGGAAAGCGCTGACTGTGACCTAGGCCAATATAAGTCGTCGCAGCAATCGCTTGCAGATCGTGCTCATAGCGCACGAAACCACTGGGTAGAGTTTTACTACGTTCTTTATTAGCAGCTGGATTGGTTAAGCACGCGCCCATTCCGGTGCATAGCTGAGCGCGCGTATCGGTTGCTGATGCGCGATCTAAACGCACACCACTGATCAAGCGCTCACCCTCTGCCATATTCCAGCTCAACTCACTGAATAAGCCGTACTGTTTAAACTCAGCGTCTTTATTCCAAGCCATATGCTTATAGCTATTACCCGGCCCTTTACGTCCACGGTGCTCATTTTTTTGCGCATCAACACCAGCAATCACTTCCACAGTATCCCACTGCCAAGTACCGCTAACACGCGTACCCAGGGTGCGTCGATCAACGCTGCTCGACATCGGGTTACGCATCATTGGCATAGCAGCTTTCGCATCAGGCGTACGCAACTTAAAGTTATCCATCAGATGATCAGCGTAGTTGTAGTACACCTGCGCCTCTAACGCTGTCCAAGTATCAGTCAAGTTGGTCTGTTTAAAACGCAAACCTAAGCTTTCACGCTTAAATTGCGTACCATCCATACCGCGACCAGCATAACGTGACTCACCATCCCCGCTACCTGCGGTTAATTCCAGCAAAGTATCGTCGGTTGGCGTCCAGCCGAGAATCAGATCAGCATTCCACTTATTCCAGCGTGACGGCACACGATCACCGTTACCATCATTGTAATCATGCGCTTTGGAGCCATTAGCAATCACTCGCGCATAACCCTCTTTACTGCCTACAGCGCCATCAATACTGCGGTCAAAACGACGGTTTGAACCCACCAATACACTGCCATTTAAACGGTAGTCTGGTTCGGTAAAGCTCTCAGGCTCACGCTCAAATAAAATTGTCGCCGCTGATGCACCCGGTCCCCATAAAACGGTTTGCGGACCTTTAATTACGGTTAATTTATCGTAGGTTTCAGGGCTGATATAGGAGCTAGGTGAATCCATACGATTTGGCCCAAACATACCGCGAAACACTGGATCACTATTAACCCCGCCACTACGAATCGCCGAGAAGCCTGGAATAGTTTTCAGATAATCCGCACCATCACTGGCCGGCACGGGTTGGCGTGGAATACGTGGATCAGTCACCACGGTAATCGGTGATTGTTGCGCAACACCAGTAATGACCATTGGCGCGAGCTGGACGGCGTCTTGTTCGTCAGCTGCATAAGCCTGCAATGGCGCACAGATGGCAAAGCCTAATAGAGCGGCATGCGCCATAACTAAGCGCTGGGTTAACGGCTTTAGCTTAAAAAAATTATTTGTGCGTGATCCAGCAAGGCTTTGCATTCTACGACTCGACATAGCGACATCCATCATTCGGTTAAATTGAGTTACGGGGCTTATAACCCGCATGATTTCAGCAAGCAAATGGATAGGCGCAGTACTCAGGTGACTTAATTGCCACCTAATCAAACCAGAACACTTAATCGTGCTGATGCACAACCCACTTGCTTTTTTCAGCCGAAAATCATCGCACAATTTGCAGAAACAGCCTTGTGACAGACTGTCGCACAAAAAAATAAGAACAATAAATAACCAATAAAATAAAAATAAAAGCACAAAAAACTCAATTAAAAACAATAAAAGATGATAAATGCCAATTTATAAGCATTACTTGCAATAAAAAACTCTCGCCTGTAACTTTACTCTCAACCACATGCCGTACAGCGTAATTTTTAGCCTACGCCGACTGTTATTTCAGTATGCGCTGCGTCCATGTTTATTGTTTTACCGACGCTTAAGGATCATTTTATGACAATGTTGAATAACCCATCCACCAAATACCGCGCTTACCCAGTGTTAGATTTACCCGATCGCACTTGGCCAAACAAAACCATTACCCAGCCACCAATTTGGTGCAGCTCGGATCTGCGCGATGGCAACCAATCATTGATAGAACCGATGAGCCCTGAGAAAAAATTACGCTTTTTTAAAACCTTGATTGATGTAGGCGTTAAAGAAATTGAAGTGGCCTTCCCGTCTGCCTCACAAACTGACTTTGATTTCGTACGCTTGCTGATTGAAGACGGGCACATCCCTGCCGACACGACGATCCAGGTGCTGACCCAAGCGCGTGAAGATTTGATTGCTCGTACTTTTGAATCATTGAAAGGTGCACCCAAAGCAATTGTGCATATGTACAACGCTGTATCGCCGGCGTTTCGTCGTATTGTTTTCAACCAAGATAAAGACGGTGTCAAAGCTATTGCTGTACATGCGGCGCAATTGTTTAAAAAATACGCGGCGCAACAGCCAGAAACTCAGTGGACCTTTCAGTATTCGCCTGAAACCTTTAGTGCCACTGAAACGCCTTTTGCAGTTGAAGTATGTAACGCCGTTTTAGATGTCTGGCAGCCAACCGCTGAGAACAAAGTCATTTTAAACTTGCCAGCGACTGTTGAAGTGGCCATGCCCAACGTTTATGCCGACCAAATTGAATGGTTTGCCCGTCATATTAACCACCGTGAAAACGTAATTATCAGCTTGCATACTCACAACGACCGCGGCACAGGTGTGGCGGCCAGTGAATTAGGTATGTTAGCAGGGGCTGACCGCGTTGAAGGTTGCTTATTTGGTAATGGTGAACGTACGGGTAACGTCGACTTAGTCACCTTGGCGTTGAATATGTATACCCATGGTGTTGATCCGCAGTTGGATTTCTCTGATATCGATGCCGTGCGTAAAGTGGTCGAAGAGTGCAATCAATTACCTGTGCATCCTCGCCATCCTTATGCTGGCGACTTAGTACATACCGCGTTTTCTGGTTCACACCAAGATGCGATCCGCAAAGGCTTTGCTCAGCGTGACGTTAATGGTGTTTGGGAAGTACCGTACTTGCCGATTGATCCAGCCGATATTGGCCGCGATTATGAAGCAGTAATTCGTGTTAATAGTCAGTCTGGTAAGGGTGGCGTGACTTACTTATTAGAGCAAGAATATGGCATGCAACTGCCACGCCGTATGCAAATTGAATTCAGCCAAGTTATTAAAGCTGAAACCGATCACTCTGGTTTAGAGGTCACCGCTGCACAAATTTACACCTTATTAGATAGTGAATATTTGCAGGCGACTGCTCCCTACTCATTACAAAAACATCGTTTACAAGAAGAAGATGGTATTTGCACCTTAACCACAGAAGTACTGGCTAACGGTACTGTTAAAAGCTGGAGTGGTTGCGGTAATGGCCCATTAGAAGCCTTGGCCGCTAGCTTGCCCGTCTCCGTAGAAATTATGGATTACAACGAACACGCGATTGGCAGTGGTAGTGATGCCAAAGCTGCAGCCTATATTGAGCTGCGCTTACCAGGCCAACGCCCTGTATTTGGTGTCGGTGTTGATGGCAATATCACTACCGCCACAGCCTGTGCTGAATCAGAGAAAAAATCAGCTTAAGTCACTGATTTTCTTACCCTAATAAAAAAGCCCTTGTCAAGATATCTGAGCAAGGGCTTTTTTGATTCAGCGCAGTAGCAGTTTGACTGCTACGAAACACAAATTAAGCTTGTACTTTAGCGCATGCATCTTTAACCATTGTTTGCAATTCGCCGCTTTCGTGCAATTCAGTGATGATATCGCAACCACCCACTAATTCGCCGCTTTCGTGCAATTCAGTGATGATATCGCAACCACCCACTAACTCACCATCAACCCACAACTGTGGGAAAGTTGGCCAGTTTGCATAAGCAGGCAGGTTCGCGCGAATGTCTGGATTTTGCAGAATATCAACATAAGCAAATTTTTCGCCACACGCCATCAGCGCTTGAGTTGCGCGCTGTGAGAAACCACACTGCGGCGCATTTGGAGAACCTTTCATATAAAGCAAAACCGCGTTGTTTTCGATCTGCTCTTTAATCGTTTCGATGATATCCACACTTCACCTCGACACTATTTTAGTCATTTTGCTCATGTAAGTTTGAGCACCTGGTGGGCATTCTAGCCTAAAACCCAGCGTAACGCTCTGCTTTAGGTTAACTCAAATCAAGCTATTTATTTTATGCGAGTAAATTATCAGTAATCCGTGCTGTGCAAGCACTACTGCGCGACACAACGCAAGAACTGCGCAAAGCCTAGCTGCGTTTGCACAACAGGCCCTTTACCTTATAAGATTGACTCCCAATCGTATTTAGCTGCAGTTCGTTGATTAATATTGCCGTTACTATTGTTGTAAACGCCTGTCCTTATTTGAGTGGTCTGGTCGCAAGCACACAGCTCGTTCGCTTGCGCAAAAGGCTTTATTGGAATTTTTAATATATCCGGTACCCCATCAGCATGGATAAACAAGGTCCTTTATTAAGCCTCACTGATTTAAGTTGCGGCTATCAGAATCAAATCATCGTGCAAGATCTTAACTTGCATCTTAACAGTGGTGATATCGGCTGCTTACTGGGTCCTTCTGGCTGCGGTAAAACCACAACCCTGCGCGCTATTGCAGGTTTTGAGCCTATTATCAAAGGCTCGATTACCCTAGATGGTAAGGTTATTTCTCGCCCTAAATTTACTTTAGCGCCAGAAAAACGCCGCATCGGCATGGTGTTCCAAGACTACGCATTGTTTCCACATCTTAACGTGGAGCAAAATATTGCCTTTGGTATTCGTAAGCATCCTGATGTCGAACGCATCACTCAAGAGTTATTGGAATTAGTAAAACTAGGACCACTCGGTAGGCGCTATCCGCATGAGCTATCTGGCGGCCAGCAGCAGCGTGTCGCATTAGCGCGAGCACTGGCACCTGAACCAAGTTTATTACTACTCGACGAGCCTTTTTCCAACCTAGATGGCGAATTACGTCGCAGCTTAAGCAAAGAAGTACGCGATATTCTCAAGTACCGCGGTACTAGCGCCATTTTGGTTACCCATGACCAAGAAGAAGCTTTTGCCATGAGTGACAATATTGGCGTGTTTAATAAAGGCCGCCTCGAGCAATGGGACTCCCCTTTTAATCTGTACCATGAACCTCTGACTCCTTTTGTCGCTAGTTTTGTCGGCCAAGGTTATTTTATTCGTGGGCAAATGCTCACCAATGACAGCGTACAAACTGAGCTGGGTGTGATTCGCGGCAACCGCGCCTATAACTGGGCGGCGGGTAGTACCGTCGATGTCTTGCTGCGCCCTGACGATATTATCGACTCGCCAGAAAGCCCACTAAAAGCGCGTATTATTGGTAAAACCTTTTTAGGTGCTGCCACTTTATATCGCCTCGAATTACCTACCGGTAACCAACTAGAAGCGATCTTTACCAGCCATATCGACCACTTCCTAGACGAAAATGTCGGTATTGCCGTTGCCGCTGACCACCTTGTTGCCTTTGCAACGCCTGGCACAGTTGCCGCACATAGCAGCTTGCCAATGACCGGCGTACGTCGTTATAGCGCAACAAGCTAGTCAAAACATATAACCTTGGCGTGTAAAAAAGCACGCTAAGGTTATACCGACCTTCACTCATCCAGTACATCCCTGTATGTGCTTAGTATGCGGCTTTTCTACGCCTGTACGTTGCTATTTTCAGCTGTAGAAAACGACACTTACGCAATCATTCCATACTACCGCTCACAACTGTACTTACAGCAGTTCAGTGCTCCATTTATAAATTTTAAAACAAAAAACCCTAGATCCCATCACTGCAGCAGGTCGTGCTATTGGTGAGTTTGCACCGACAGCTGCGACATAACAGCTCTGCCAGCGCGTATTAGAAAAACTGCCTGAACATAGCGCCTTAAACGTAAAAGAGATTCAAGACTGCGTAGAAAAAACCTTAATGGAAGCCGGTCATTTCACAGCATTCGTGTTTGCGCCGTGATCGCAAAAACTTAGTGGATGTTGCCTAATCCATGAACGAATATTTATCCCGTGAAGATTGGCACGTACGTGCCAATGCTAACCAAGCTTATTCACTGGGCGGTTTTATTCTTAACGTCTCCAACAAAGTAACTGCCAACTACTGGCTCAATGAGGTCTACAGCCCAGAAATTGGCGAAGCACACCGTGACGGCGCTTTGCATATTCATGACTTAGATATGCTGGCTGGGTATTGTGCGGGCTGGTCACTGCGCACCTTACTCAATAAAGGTTTTAACGGTATTCTTGGCCGCATTGAATCAGGTCCACCCAAGCATTTATCCAGCACACTGGGACAAATGGTCAACTTTTTTGGGCGCCCCTAGGTAACCACTTCTCCACCATTGGTGTAAACGGAGTTATTCTGCCTTACTGCGACTGGGTCAGTTTTGATGTAAAAGCGTTGATTGAAGATACTGAGCTGATTACCGATGTATCGAGTAGAGGCCTAGCCAACTGGCAATACTTAGAATTACTACTGGCACGCGGCGTCAACTATGAATGCCGCACCACAGTGCATTCAGATCTCATTGACCAACAGCGTTTACTTCAACTAGCACAGCGCTTAAGCGCAGTCGGCGTGGCTCATTTTGTCGTGCAACATGTGCGCACGCAAAGCATGTTAGATGGCCAATTAGCATCGCGTAGCGCCAACTTAGATACAGCAGCACTTTGGCGCAAGATTGAGGATTTATTTACCACCTTTGTGCGGCGTAACGCTTAACGCTACGCTTTATAACTGCCTACTCATCTATACAGATTAATGACTACAGCTAGCAATATCAGCGAAGTGCCCTTGGGTAAGCTGCAATAGATCAATGGCACTCAGCTCAACTTCCAAGCCTCGGCGTCCAGCACTGATATATAGCGTACTCAGCTGCTCAGCACTGCTATCAAGAAACGTGCGTAAAGCTTTCTTTTGTGCCAAAGCGCTGATACCGCCGACCAAATAACCCGTAACACGTTGCGCGCGCTGTGGGTCAGCCATTTCAACTTTTTTGACCCGTGCAGCACTCGCCAACGCTTTTAAGTTCAGTTGTGCATGCACCGGCAGCACCGCAACTAATAATTCGCCTGTTTCAGTACTCACCAATAGAGTTTTAAATACCTGCTCTACAGCTAAACCTAATTTCTCAGCCGCTTCCAGACCATAAGATGCCGCCCGAGGGTCATGGTTATAACTGTGAACAACATGGGTAATCTTATTTTTCTCTAATAAAAGAATAGCGGGTGTCATGGCTCACCTTATTTTGCTCTACAAAAAATCTATTGCGCAATTATGCGCTAATACCACACAATGAGTTATACCAATCCTATACAATATCTACATCCGAATAAGCCCTTACCAACATACACTAATGAATGTATATTACTCGGTTGAATGAAAACGCACTGCATTTACCCCTAAAGCAGTGCATAATTAGGCACCCCTGCACTCGTATTTGCGTGCGTTTATTGTGCAGTGCTAAAAGATGCTAATTAGGAATAATTTTATGACCCGCCCTTCATCACGCGCTACCGCTGTCTCACTGACTCTCGCTTGCGCTTTACTGATCAGCGCTTGTGATCAGCAATCCGAGTCAACAGCAAAACAAGAACAACCGGCTCCAAAAGTAGGGATCGTTACTCTAGCGTCACAATCTTTTACTTTAACCAGTGAACTACCGGGTCGAACAGCCGCTTATCGCGTTGCTGAAGTGCGCCCACAGGTCAATGGCATCATCCAAAAGCGTCTTTTTAAAGAAGGCAGTGATGTCAAAGCTAATCAGCAACTGTATCAAATTGATCCAGCCATCTATGAAGCCAACTTAAAAAGTGCACAAGCCAGTTTACTGGCCGTTAGCACTCTAGCCGATCGCTATAAAGTATTGGTGAATGAGCGTGCGGTCAGCCGTCAACAGTACGATGATGCACACGCCAATCGCCTGCAAGCAGAGGCGGCGTTGGAGCGGGCAAAAATCGACCAACGCTATACTCGTGTACTCGCTCCTATTGCCGGACGCATTGGTCGCTCAAGCGTCAGTGAAGGTGCTCTAGTTAACAGCGGTCAAGCGCAAGAACTGGCGGTGATCCAACAACTTGATCCGATATATGTCGATGTAACCCAGTCTGCAACTGACTTATTACGTTTACGTCGTGAACTGGAAAACGGTCAGTTGGAAAAAGCCAGTGATACTGCAGCGCAAGTGAGCCTAAAGCTACAAGATGGTAGCGATTACCGACATAAAGGCACACTGGAGTTCTCAGAAGTATCAGTCGATGCCAGCACCGGTTCAGTAACCTTACGTGCCGTTTTCCCTAACCCTGATTCTCTGTTATTACCGGGTATGTTTGTGCATGCACGTCTCGTTAATGGCGTGCAAAGCAAAGCTATTCTTGCTCCACAGCAAGGTATTACTCGCAACGCAAAAGGCGAGCCGACTGCGATGGTGGTCACTGCTGAAAATAAAGTTGAACTGCGCAACTTAAAAGCAGAGCGCACAGTGGGTGACCGTTGGTTGGTAACCGAAGGTCTGCAAGAAGGTGACCGCATCATCACTGAAGGTATCCAGTTTGTGCAGCCTGGCGCCAGCGTTGACCCTTACCCTGCCGGTAATGTAAAAGCGTCGAAAGAGTCAACTGAGAACTCTGCCAACGCTGCAAGCCAAGCTCAATAAGGAAATATTTTAATGTCGAATTTCTTTATCGACCGCCCCATTTTTGCTTGGGTTTTAGCCCTAGTAATTATGCTGATTGGTGGTCTAGCAATTCTTAAGCTACCGGTGAACCAATACCCGAGTATTGCGCCGCCATCTGTTGGTATTTCGGTCAGCTACCCCGGTGCATCTGCGCAAACCGTGCAGGACACTGTGGTGCAAGTGATCGAGCAGAAAATGAATGGTATTGATGGCCTGCGTTATATTTCCTCGGAAAGTAACTCTGATGGCAGCATGAGCATTACCATTACTTTTGAGCAGGATGTTGACCCAGATATTGCCCAAGTACAGGTGCAGAACAAGCTGCAACTGGCGACCCCGCTGCTTCCGCAAGAAGTACAGCAACAAGGTATTCGGGTAACCAAGTCCGCGAAAAACTTCTTAATGGTCGTCGGGATTATTTCTGAAGACGGCAGCATGAACCGCTATGACTTAGCGGATTACACAGTTTCTAATATCCAAGACCCCATTTCACGTACCCAAGGTGTAGGTGACTTCCAGATTTTTGGTGCGCAATACGCCATGCGTATTTGGCTCGACCCCATCAAACTGACCAACTTTTCCATGACACCAGCGGATGTGTCTAACGCCATTCGCGCGCAAAACGTGCAAGTATCCTCAGGCCAGCTTGGTGGTTTACCGGCATCACCCAATCAGCAACTGACCGCCACTATTATTGGTAAAACCCGTTTTGAAACACCCGAGCAGTTTAAAAACATCCTGCTTAAAGTGAATGAAGACGGCTCACAAGTACGTCTTAAAGATGTCGCGCGTGTTGAGTTAGGTGGTGAAAACTACAGCGTTAACGCCGAATTTAACGGTAAAGCGGCTACAGGTATTGGTATTAAACTGGCTACGGGTGCTAACGCGCTGGATACGGCTCGTGGAATTCGCGCCACACTAGCTGAGCTTGAAGCTTTCTTTCCACCAGGCATGAAAATTGTTTACCCATACGACACCACGCCCGTTATTTCCGCCTCGATTGAAGGTGTGATTTACACTTTGGCCGAAGCCTTTGTGCTGGTGTTCTTGGTGATGTACCTGTTTATGCAGAACCTGCGTGTGACCTTGATTCCGGCCTTGGCTGTGCCAGTCGTTATCCTTGGTACTTTTGGTGTTCTGGCAGCATTTGGCTACAGCATCAACACCCTGACCATGTTCGCAATGGTTCTTGCCATTGGCCTGCTGGTGGATGACGCCATCGTTGTGGTGGAAAACGTCGAGCGGGTTATGGAAGAGGAAGGCTTGTCACCTCTGGAAGCTACCCGTAAATCCATGGGGCAAATTCAAGGTGCACTGGTCGGTATTGGTCTAGTGCTATCTGCAGTATTTATTCCCATGGCCTTCTTTGAAGGCTCAACCGGTGCGATTTACAAACAGTTCTCCGTGACCATTGTTTCCGCGATGGTGCTCTCGGTATTGGTTGCCTTGATCTTTACCCCAGCGCTGTGCGCCACCATGCTTAAACCCATCCCTAAAGGCGGCAACCTTGAGAAGCGTGGCTTCTTTGGTTGGTTCAACCGTTCTTTCCAAAAGGGTGTTAATAAATACGAGCGCGGTGTTGCAGCGATGATTCGTCGCAAAACACCTTATATGCTGATGTATGTCGTCATTGTGGCCATTATGGCTTGGATGTTTACGCAGATTCCCTCCTCATTCTTGCCTGAAGAAGACCAAGGTGTTCTGTTTGCTCAGGTACAAACACCGGAAGGTTCAACTGCCGAACGTACCTATGAAGTGGTCAGCAAAATGCGTGACTACTTGCTCACAGAAGAAACAGATACCGTTCGTTCTGTGTTTGCGATCACCGGTTTTAACTTTGCCGGTCGTGGTCAAAACTCAGGTATGGCATTTATCGGTCTGAAACCATGGGAAGAGCGTACGCTTGAGCATCAAAGTGTGTTCTCTCTAGCGCAACGTGCACAAATGAAGTTCTTCTCGTTCCGTGATGCAATGGTGTTTGCCTTTGCACCACCCGCAGTAATGGAACTGGGTAACGCCACCGGCTTTAATATGTACTTACAAGACCGTGCAGGCGTTGGCCATGAAGTGCTCAGCCAAGCGCGTGATCAGTTTGTACAAATGGCCAACAAAGATCCGCGCTTAACCCAAGTCCGCGCCAACGGTTTACGTGACGAGCCACAATATAAGCTGACGATTAATGATGAAAAAGCCAGCTCGATGGGCTTGTCTTTAGCGGATATTAACCAAACGTTATCTAGCGCTTGGGGTAGTAGTTATGTAAATGACTTTATTGACCGCGGTCGTGTGAAGAAAGTCTTTATGCAGTCTGAAGCAGGGTCGCGCATGAACCCTGAAGATTTAGAAAAATGGTTTGTGCGTAACAATAAAGGCGAGATGATTCCATTCAACAGCTTTGCCAGTGGCGAATGGACCTACGGCTCACCTAAGCTATCGCGCTATAACGGCGTACCTGCCATGGAAATCCTCGGTAGTGCAGCGCCTGGTTACAGCTCTGGTGACGCGATGCTCGCAGTCGAAGACATCGCTAAACAACTACCGACAGGTGTGGGTTTAGCTTGGACCGGCTTGTCTTATGAGGAGCGCCTCTCTGGAGACCAAGCGCCCGCCTTGTATGCGCTGTCGTTACTGGTCGTTTTCCTCTGCTTGGCGGCCATGTATGAAAGCTGGTCAATACCATTCTCAGTGATGCTGGTTGTACCGCTAGGCATTATCGGTGCGTTATTAGCGACCTATGGCCGTGGCTTATCCAATGACGTGTACTTCCAAATTGGCTTATTGACGACCATTGGTCTATCTGCACGTAACGCCATTTTGATTGTGGAGTTCGCCAAATCGCTACACGAAGAAGGTATGAGCTTAGCTGCTGCTGCGGTTGAGGCCAGCCGGATTCGTTTACGCCCCATTATTATGACCTCGTTAGCATTTATTTTAGGGGTAACTCCTCTAGCAATCTCTAGTGGTGCTGGTGCCGGTAGTAAGCACGCGATCGGTACTGGTGTGATTGGTGGGATGCTCACCGCGATGATTTTGGCCATTTTCTTTGTGCCAATGTTCTATGTTTTAGTGAGCTCTTTATTTAAAACAGCCGCTGACAAGAAGGAGGACGGACAATGAAACATACCGCCCTAGCCGCTGCCTTACTGATAGCGCTGACCGGTTGTTCACTGGCACCCAACTATCAGCAACCTGCTGCTCCGGTTGCTGAGCAGTGGACTGGCGCAGGTACGCAACAGAATGTTGCTGCCCTGCCCGACTGGCGCGAGTTCTTTCAAGATGCAGCGCTGCAACAGTTGATTGAAACGGCTTTAGAAAACAACCGTGATCTACGTATTGCCGCTCTAAATGTTGATGCGTTTCGTGCGCAGTACCGCATTCAACGCAGTGCGCGCTTCCCATCGATTGATGCCGGCGGTGGCGCTAATCGCCAGCGTATTCCAGGAAACATGAACCCTCGCGGCGATGACTCAACCATTAACAGTCAGTACTCCGCTAACGTTGGGATTACTGCTTGGGAGCTGGATTTTTTTGGTCGCCTAGGCAGCTTACGTGATCAAGCCTTAGAGACTTACTTTGCTAGTGAGCAAGCGCAACGTAGTACGCAACTGAGCTTAATCAGTAGCGTCGCGATCGCTTGGTTAAACTTGCAAGCCGATCAAGAAGCTTTAAAACTGGTGCGCGATACATTAGCAACTTATGAAGACAGCATGCGCATCGTTGAGCGCAGCTACGATGTGGGTATTGCCACCCTATTAGAGCTGCAGCAATCTCGCACCCTGACTGAAAGCGCACGCATCAGCCTGTCGCAGTTTGAACGCCAAAGCGTACAAAGCCGGAATGCTCTAAACCTACTCTTAGGTGGTAAAGCACCAACGGATCTGGCTAAAACAGTACCTTTAAGCCATTTCAAATTTGCTGAGTTACCGGTTGGTTTACCTGCAGACTTACTGCAGCGCCGCCCGGATATTCTGCAAGCAGAGTATGAGCTCAAAGCCGCCAACGCCAATATTGGTGCAGCCCGTGCAGCGTTTTTTCCCAGCATCAGCTTAACCACTAACGCTGGCAGCCTCAGCCCTGACTTGTCAGGTTTATTTGATGGCGGCAGCGGTTCATGGTTATTTATGCCGACGATTAATCTACCTATTTTTAATGCTGGACGCTTACGTGCAAACTTGGACTACAGCGAGATTCAAAAAGATATCAATATCGCTAACTATGAGAAAACCATTCAAACGGCTTTCAAAGAAGTGGCCGATGGTCTGATTGAACGCACCACATATAAGCAGCAACTGGCTGCGTACGATGCTCTGGTTAAAACCAGTGAAGACTACTATGCGCTGGCTGACCGTCGTTACCGTGAAGGTATTGATAACCAGCTGACTTTATTGGATGCGCAGCGCCTGTTGTTTGATGCACAGCAAAAACGCATCAGCACGCAGTTTGCAAAATTAGCCAGCGAAATCACTCTATATAAAGCCCTTGGCGGCGGTTATGTAGAAGAGCCTTCGCAGAAGCTATAAAGCCACAGCAAGCACTGTTAATTCAACGCATAAAAAAACGGGCGATCTGTTAATTCAGACGCCCTTTTTTTATTTTATACAGCAATCAGTTTGACTATGTTCTAACGCCCAAGTGCTAACTCCCCTGCAAGCCAATAACCCCTGTATGAGCGGGCCATGCCCGCGACAAAGGTGTCAGCAACATAAATCTGCTAAACAAGCCGCAAGCGCAGACATCAAAAGTGAAGGAAGCACTGCATGATATTTAGATAGCTGAGACGCGCGAAAACGCTGGAACCGTCTACAAGGATTCCAGCTACTGACCTTGGAGCAATCAGAAAGGAAAACCGCCTGATGCCCATACACCACATTTGACCATAGCTCTAATTAATCCTTGCGCTTAGGCGATAACAGCTCAATCTTGTAACCGTCTGGATCTTCAACAAACGCCAAAATACTTGAACCATGCTGCATCGGGCCTGGCTCACGGGTGATCTTGCCACCGCGCGCACGAATATCCTCACAGGCCTTGTACACATCATCCACTTCTAAAGCGATATGACCGTAACCATCACCTAGGTCGTATTTTTCCACGCCCCAGTTATGCGTCAGCTCAATCACACTATTGCTGGCTCGCCAAAGTGAACTTACCCTCGGGATAATCACGGCGACGTAACAGTTGCATGCCCAACACTTCAGTATAAAAAGCAATCGAAGCATCCAGATCGCCAACACGCAGCATCGTATGTAAAAGTCTCATCAAATTACCCTCTGTAGCGTTATAAAAGTGATATCAATAAAAACCCCAGCATTCAGGGCTGGGGATTATTTTACCTATGAGTCTAATAGCTTAACACTTGATAAAGATCGATAGCTCCTAACAGCTCGAAAGTAGACATAACGCCTTGCATCAGTGGCCCAGCTCTGCTGGCGCCGACTGCATACGATTGTTATATGACATTGTTCAATTTCCGCTATTAAATTTGCGATCTCAGTTCGACGGTATTTCCTTCTGGATCTTTGATATAAATCGATTTGCCAATCCCCTGAGCACCATATCGGTCATGGAAGCTTCCCACATCGATTCCAAGTTCTGAAAGATGCTTTTCTATTTCAATTTCCGATATGGGTTTTAGCTGAAGACAAAAATGATCCAAATTATTTTCAGTTTCTGTAGGCGCACCGCCACCCATCTTCCCTAAGTCGCTTTCAATAGTAACTAAATCAATCAGTGCGCTTCCCGCACGCAATTGAGTTAGTCCTGTTTCAGTAGTTGTTTCTCTTTCAATTGTACAGCCCAGAACATTACAGTAAAAATCCAACATCGCTTTGATCTTTGAAGTTCTTAACACAATGTGATCAATGGCAGCAATTTCAATCATATTTTTCGTTCCTCAGAAATCCAGAGTATTTCTCATTATTATATAACGCCGTTGTAACCGGCTAGCGACGACCAAAATTTACTTTTGAAACATTCGGGTGCTCAGTTTCTTCTACCAAGGTCTGCCGCTTCCAAACAGGGCTCTGCCTCCAATGTAAACCTGAGTCTTGAATCAGGACACCACCTCCGCAATATGAAGACAAACACCCAATCATTTGCAAACCACCAATTTTAGAACTTTGAGGAGTGAGCTCTATTCTTGTTCCCGCAATTGTCATATTCACTTCGACTGCCGTAAGAGGAAAAACCAGATCATCAAACACATCATGGGAATATCTTTTGATTGTTTCCTCTTTACTTTTTAACTCAATGAAACGTAAATATAGGTAGTCACCGTTGGGATAACTTACTTCTAGCTCTTTCCCCTGTGGAGGGCTTCTCAAATCAATTGGTGAACTTAAGGTATATGTTGCTTGTTGCAAGCATTCGCGTGGGTTGATGAGCAAGCGCTCGCACGCTTGACATTCAACACCGAAATAACCTGATAAATACTTCTGAGAGAAGATTTGCCAGGTTGATTTACTTGTAAGCTGCTATTGAGCTAGGCCCTTTTAATAACGCCAATTATAGATAACAAAATAACAGCACCAATAGTGCCCATAATGATAGAGCCTAAAAGCCCGCCTGTTGTTATACCGAGCAAGCCGAATACAAAGCCACCCATTACAGCACCAACAACTCCTACGACAATATTTCCTATGACACCAAAGCCTCTTCCCTTCACGATGATGCCAGCAAGCCATCCAACCAGCGCGCCAACGGCCAAAAATATTAATAAGCTAATAATATCCATGTTTCCTCCAGTATTATTTTTTAGCGAATCGGTAGATGCCAACAACAAAACTGACGGCGCAACACAAGAAGTGTCCGAATAAGCCATGAGTTAAGTGCTCACTCACTACTCCTCACATTAACATTCAACGGAGGAGCTGAAGCCACCTCAAATGACGATACCCCAAGCCTAATTTTACCTTCTGACTGCTCTATTAAGTTGAGTATCAGAACGCAGATCTTATCCTTCGTACTGCGGCGCTGCTTGTAGTCAACGACATACCGTAAAGTATATTCCGCCCAGTTCACTTTAATATCCAACGTCACCATTGGTTCTAACCGAGCGTCTTCAAGCATATATTTGTCAGACATTTTTCGCCATTCGCCTTTCAGGCGACGAGCGTGATCTCCAGTCACATCATCGAGTACTTGCTTAAATCCCTCTCTAGCCATTTCGTAATGACTACCGTATTTGACTGGTATCGTAATTTCGTCCCAAAGAAATGGAAAATCTGACGAATAATTGTAGACTGGCTCCTTAAATATGAAGCTATTAGCTACGCGTACAACGCGACCATTGTACTGATCACCATTAACCCAGCCTCCACACTCCATCAACGTTGTCCGTAACATGCCGATGTCGATAACGTCGCCCTTGATACCACCCAACTGAACGCGATCACCAATGTTATAAAAACGCCCAAACGACATTGCTACCCAACCTGCAATACTTGCGATGATTTCCTGCAAGGCAAATGCAACACCAGCACCCGCCACACCAAAAAAAACAGTAAGCCCGGATAATTTATCGCTAAACACAATTGATAGAAGAAATATAGCTAGGACATAGCCAGAAAAAGTAACAAATTTCCTTAAGTGGTATCGTCGTTCTGTATCTTCAATATATCGTCCGAAAACGCGCTGAATAAATTGGACGAGTATAATAATAACTACGACTATCAGTGCGGTAGCTATAACTTTTACTACAGTAGGATCGAATAACCATTTATCAATTAACTCATTCATAAACGTATGCCTATATTATTACTCGCGTTTATTTAAACTTAAGGCCTAGCATAAACATTATTATGCATCGCATAACGCTTTTTTCAACGACAGCTTTTACTTAGCTTAAATACTTGAATGGCCTAAGGTCGCTTTCTTTAATGGAGAATTCTTCGGAAAGCTGATAGCGATCTTTGTAAATTGATGCATACTCAATGTCCAACGTCACGCCATCAGTTGTTAGAAACTTTACAGCCTCAGCTTGGCATTGTGGCAGAAGAAAATCTGCGTCCGATATCCTGATCAAATCCAGTTCTTTACTCACTAAAATCGCAGCGTCAAATCGAAACCACGTATTTTTAAAGCAAAGCGGTTCAACATCAATGTACTCGAAAAATTCTGGCCACTGATTTTCAGTCAAGTCAAACTTTTTCCCTCGTACAGATATAGTAGCCGATTTGATAAACGCTGATCCGTTCCCAGCGTTTTCCAGATAAAGTCCGGTGTTACTATCACCAAGTAATCGGGGTGAAACCTGCAAATATGGAGCAAGCGACAAACGATTGTGCTCCTGAATTGATATGACCTGCCAAACTGAAACAATGAGCGCAAGACAAGATATAAACATCGCTGAAAATGTCAGAGTTCTTTCAAGCTTCACCATCTATCTCCATAAAATATAACGCTGTCATCACCGATGACAAGGTCGCAGCGAAGCGGAGGTTATGACATCCGAGCATGACTTGGTTACGCAGCGTGCAAGGGCTTAATTCGGGAGACCTCGCACTTTCAATTCATCCAATTGCTTTGACAAATGCACGTTTTCCAGCTTCCAGCGTGTCCGGCAGCGCTTACTCTACTTAAAGCGCGTGAGTGAGCAAAAAAATCTAACTACCCGATCGGCCGAGAAGCGATCGAGCAAATCGTCATGCTCTATCGCCTCTTCACCTTTCTGTTACGTGCCTACACTGAATCCTTGGCTGCTAAAGCGTTTGCCCGTGGCCGACGTCAACACACTCAGCGCGCTGTATAGCCGCCGTCGATCACCAGTTCGCTGCCAGTCACCCAGCGCGCATGATCGGAGGCGAGATAGACAACACCCCAGGCGATGTCATCCGGATGGCCAGTGCCCCCCAATGGATGCAGCGCGTCCAGCGAAGCCTTAGCCGCATCATGTTCCATGCCGGCGTCTTTGACGAAACGATCTACCA
>CAJDVO010000004.1_pt1 | contig 17252 bp, 16 predicted proteins | sample 7391281 | NCBI WGS metagenome assembly CAJDVO01 (sample SAMEA7055709, study PRJEB34461) | soil metagenome | biome: terrestrial ecosystem; feature: Peninsula; material: soil | place: Antarctica | collected 2016
TGCGTAAGGTCGTGCAAGCGTATTGATATTTGACATCGCTTGCCTCGCTTAAAGTTGTGCGGCCAATTGTTCGACCAGTTTATTGTGAGCGCTTGCATCGACGGACGAACCGAGGATTTTTTCTGCACCCGCAACCGCTAATACTGAAACTTGCGCACGGAGATCTTCTTTGACGCGATTCACTTCAAGATCGATCTCTGTTTTAGCGTTTGCAACTAAACGTTCGCCTTCGGCGCGCGCGTGTTGCTTAGCTTCTTCAACGATCTCACTTGCAGTTTTATTCGCTTTTTCAAGCATCTCTGCTGCAGTTTTTTTCGTATCACGCAACATTTCTGTCGCTTTTTCTTGAGCAAGCTTTAAATCGCGCTGAGCGCGTCCAGCTGCATCTAAACCTTCAGCAATTTTCTTCTGGCGTGCATCCATTGCATTCGTAATTGGAGGCCATACGAACTTCATGCAAAACCATACAAAAATAGCGAAGGAAATCAATTGACCAATAAGCGTCAAATTAATATTCACTGATCTACCTCATGCTATTTCGTTGTTTATCTTAAAGATAACTTCGCGCAGTAAATTACTGCGCGATGAAATCGCTAGATCAGCCTGCCATACCTGGGGCTACAACGAAGATCAGGTACATTGCCATACCAACACCAATCATTGGAACGGCGTCAAGCAGACCAGCCATGATGAAAGTTTTAGTTTGTAATTGTGGTGCCAACTCTGGCTGACGCGCTGTTGATTCCAACAGTTTGCCACCTAAGATTGCAAAGCCGATACCAGTTGCTAATGCGCCCATACCAAGGATGATGGCGGCAGCGATAATTACGATTTCCATAGTTACTCCTAGAGTTTTAAGTTTTCAAGTTTACAGTTAAAGTTTTTAAGTTAATGCCCGCTTTCGCGTCAATGGCTTTCTTCGTGGGCTGCGCTCAGGTAAACGATTGTCAACACCATAAAGATAAAGGCCTGTAACGGGATCACCAGAATATGGAAGATTGCCCATGGCCCATAAAGCGCCCACTGTACGTAAAACGGCAGTAGCGCAATTAGGATAAACACACAGACCCAATAACTCAAGGAACAAGTTAAACGGAATCAGCGACCAGTGTTTAAACGGGGTAAACGATAGTTCTTTAAGATAACCACCAGCGCTTTTAATCTTAATGCTGTAGAAAACAATTAAGAAGAATACACCAATAGAAATACCGAACGTAGCGTTTGGATCAGCTGTAGGTACATATTTAAAATAAGGTATGCCCGCAGCAGCAGCTAAACTTGGAATTACATCAATTGGAATCCATTTTAGACTGTTCATTAGCAAAATCCACATAAATACGGTCAGTGCTAATGGTGCGATCAGTGCGCTACGACCATAAAAGGTGTCGCGAACCATATTTTGTACAAACTCAACAATCACTTCGACAAAGCCTTGCAACCCTGTTGGTACACCCTCATTTGCTTTAACAGCAACACGACGGAATAAAAACAAGAAAATAAAGCCCATCAGTAATGACATAGCCATGGTATCCACGTGGATTGCCATAAAGCCCATATCACTAGCTTGCTGTGCAGTTTCTGCAAACTGCCAAGTGCCATCTAACTTACCGTAGGTTAGATTTTGTAAGTGATGCTGAATATATCCAACAGAGTCTTGTGCCATAAATGCCTCAACCGCTCAACGCTTTAGAAAGCTTTTCGTCAAAAGAAGTGATGTTGCAGACGTCATCTGCACCAATATATAACCAACGAACACAGCCAACATGTTCAATGGCTTCACCCCCAAGAACAGCACTGCAAAAAGCACTGCTGTAAGAATCATTTTACCCATTTGTCCTGCCCAAAAAGACTGGACAATGGCGCCTATCGAACGTGCACCAAAATACTGAAAAGCTTTGTATGTGAAATACATGTTCGGTAGTAGTGCAGTCAGCCCACCCAGCCATGCTGAGTATACTGCGACCCATCCTTGAGTTAACCAAAACAATAATCCGATCAGGCCGGTTACCATTGCTTGTAGAACAATGACACCAAACATTGGCTGACGATGAAAAGGAACTTTATCTCGATACGCCACTGTTAGCCTGATTCCTTCGCTATATCTTTATCTTGAAATGAATAGCAACAAAATTTCGCCCAGAGTATAAGTGGCTAACGTCATTCATTCAACTGCCAGATAGTTTTTTACGACCAACAGCTATAAAAATTTAACGAATATGCGCTAAAACACCTTGCAGCTCTTCCAAAGTGCCATAACTGATGACCAGTTGGCCTTTGCCTTTTTGACCATGCTTAATCTTTACTTGTGTGCCTAAACGCTCTGCAAGCTTTTGTTCTAAGCGTTTCACATCAGGATCTGCAGCAGGTTTTTCTTCAACTGGCTTATCAGCCTGCATGTTACGAACCAAGGCTTCAGTTTGTCTAACAGTAAAGCCTTTTGCGACGACATGTCGCGCGGCCTCAACTTGTTGATCTGCTGGCAAGCCAAGTAACGCTCGTGCATGGCCCATTTCTAGGTCGCCATGTGCCAGTAAGGTTTTAACCTCGTCAGGCAAACCAATCAAACGTAGTAAATTCGCAATGGTCGCGCGTGACTTACCCACAGCATTAGCAACTTCTTGCTGAGTCAGCTCAAATTCTTTCTGTAGACGCTGTAAAGCAACTGCTTCTTCAACCGGATTTAAATCTTCACGTTGAATATTTTCAATCAAGGCCATGGCGATGGCCGCTTCATCGGTCACATCACGCACTAAGGTTGGAATAGTCGCTAAACCTGCCAATTTTGCAGCACGCCAACGACGCTCACCAGCAATAATTTCATATTGGTTTTTAGCAATAAGGCGAACCACAATGGGCTGCATCACACCTTGTGCTTTGATGGACTGAGCGAGTTCTTCAAGACTGGTCTGATCCATATCACCGCGCGGTTGATATTTACCGCGCTGAATGCACTCTAAACTCAGATGTTGTAACTCGCTTGCATCTGCTGGTATAGCTTCTTGCTTTGGCAAGGTGTTAGCCGTTGCACTACCCAACAATGCATCAAGTCCTCGTCCGAGGCCGCGTTTTTTAACAGCCATAATGTTTCCTTATGCGCGTGCTGCAGCACGCTTACTCGCACGCTGGCGACGTGATAACTCACCAGCAAGCTCTAAATACGCTAAAGCACCACGTGATTTTTTATCATAGGCCAAAACTGGCAAACCATGACTGGGTGCTTCTGCTAAACGCACGTTACGTGGAATAACCGTGTCATATAGCTTTTCACCAAAGTACTCTTGCAGTTGCGCAGAGACATCATTGGTCAAACTCAAGCGCGGATCATACATGGTTCGTACAATACCTTCTATTTCCAGCTCAGGATTGAGCTCAGCGGCAATACGCTCAATGCTACCAATCAAGTCAGTTAAACCTTCTAGCGCAAAATATTCACACTGCATTGGAATCATCACTACATCAGCAGCCACCAATGCGTTAATGGTCAACATGCTCAGCGCTGGCGGGCAGTCGATTAAAATATAATCATAATTACCACGTACCGGTTTTAAAGCGTCCAGTAAACGACGCTCTTTGTTGGGTAAATCCAACAAAACAACTTCAGCGGCAGTTAAATCACGGTTGGACGGCAGTAATTGATAACCACCATGCTCAGAAAATTGCATCACATCAATTAAGTCAGCTTGGCCGGTTAATACATCCAATACCGAATGCTGCAAACTGTGCTTATCAATGCCACTACCCATGGTGGCGTTGCCTTGTGGATCAAGGTCAATTAACAAAACATGGCGGCGCGTTGCCACTAAAGAGGCAGCCAAGTTAATACAGGTTGTCGTTTTACCGACACCGCCTTTTTGGTTGGCTATTGCCACGACCTTGCCCATGTTATCTCCTAAATTGTTACTGACGTTGCAAGATCAATAAATGCCGTTGCCCTTGGCAACCGGGCACTTTCAAAATCTGGCAGCTATCGAGACGAAAATCTTCTGGTAATGCTTGTAACTCATCATCAGGGTGCACACCTTTCATGGCCAACCAATTGGTGTGCAGATCACCTAAATGACGTGTCCAATTGGTGAAATCTTCGAGCGAGCTAAACGCTCGCGAGATAATGCCTGAGAAAGCGTGTTCAGGTGTATAGGCTTCGACACGGCTGTGGATAACTTCTAGATTATCCAGCTTTAACTCCAATTTAACTTGGGTCAAAAAGCGCGTTTTTTTGCCGTTAGAATCCAATAGAGTAAATTTTCGCTCTGGAAAAATAATAGCTAAAGGCACACCTGGCATACCACCACCGCTACCGACATCCAACCAGTTATCACCATAGGGTTGAACATATTCAACAACGCTTAAACTGTCGAGTAAATGCCGTGAGACCATTTCATCAGGGTTACGTACTGCAGTTAAATTGTAAGCTTTATTCCACTTAATCAATAAACCTAAGTATGCCAGCAATAGTTCTTGCTGCTGTTCACTGAGTGCAACATTGAGCTGCTGCGCGCCTTTGATTAATTCTTCTGCATGCTGGCTGGTAACGCTCATGAATCTGGCTGCTCCAAAATCTGTGTAGCTTTACGTTTTTTCAAATGCACCATCAATAAGGATACGGCAGCTTGAGTAACTCCTGGGATACGCGATGCTTGTCCTAAGGTTTCCGGACGACTTGTGGATAACTTTTGCTGAATTTCTTTCGATAAACCAGAAATCAACGTGTAATCAAGATCTGTAGGTAATTTAACCTCTTCGCTGGCACGCATTTTAGCAATATCGTCCAATTGGCGATCAAGGTAACCCGCGTATTTGATTTTGATTTCAAGCTGTTCAGCAACGAGTTCATCGCTAATACCGCCACCAGTCACCGCAACTAAATCCAGATAATTAATCTCTGGGCGGGCCAGTAAATTCATTAAATTATATTCATGCGTCAGTGGTGTATTAAATTTCGCCATCACCGCTTCACCGACAGGCGTGCCGGGACGAATCCAAGTATCTTTAAGGCGCTGTTCTTCCAAAGCAATCGCTTCACGCTTGGCTTCAAATATTGACCAACGATGATCGTCGACTAAACCAATTTCACGACCTTTTTCGGTTAAACGCATATCCGCGTTGTCTTCACGCAAAATTAAGCGGTATTCCGCGCGTGAAGTGAACATACGGTAGGGTTCTTGCGCACCTAGAGTGATCAGATCATCAATTAACACACCCAAATAGGCTTCATCACGACGTGGATGCCAACTGTCTTTACCTTGTGAACGTAATGCGGCATTACTACCGGCTAATAAACCCTGGATACCGGCTTCTTCATAACCGGTTGTACCGTTGATTTGTCCAGCAAAGAATAAACCAGCAATCACTTTAGTTTCGAGACTGTATTTCAAATCACGGGGATCAAAATAATCGTACTCAATGGCATAACCTGGACGAATAATATGCGCATTTTCCATACCACGAATTGAATGCACGAGATCTAACTGCACATCAAAGGGCAAGGATGTGGAAATACCGTTGGGATACAACTCATGAGTTCTTAAACCTTCCGGCTCTAAAAAGATCTGGTGGCTATCTTTATCCGCAAAGCGATGAATCTTATCTTCGATGGATGGGCAGTAACGTGGGCCAATGCCCTCAATTACACCAGCATACATCGGTGAGCGATCCAAATTTTTGGCAATAATTTCATGAGTTTTGCTGTTGGTATGAGTAATCCAGCAACTGACCTGCTCTGGGTGTTGTTCGCGATTACCTAAAAACGACATTACTGGCAGCGGTGTATCACCTGGCTGTTCAGTCATTACCGAAAAATCTACAGAGCGCGCATCAATGCGTGGTGGCGTTCCGGTTTTTAAGCGATCGATACGTAAAGGTAACTCACGCATACGTTCGGCTAACGCATTTGCCGGTGGATCACCGGCACGTCCACCTGAATAGTTTTGTAAACCAATATGGATCAATCCACCGAGGAATGTTCCTGTGGTTAATACCACGTTATCGGCAAAGAAACGTAAACCCATCTGAGTTACTGCACCACGCACACAATCATTTTCAACAATTAAGTCTTCAACTGCTTGTTGGAAAATCCATAAATTAGGCTGGTGTTCTAAAATTTCACGAATCGCAGCTTTGTAAAGAACGCGGTCGGCCTGTGCACGAGTTGCACGTACCGCTGGACCTTTACGGCTATTAAGAATTCTAAATTGAATACCACTGAGGTCAGCCGCAGTTGCCATTGAGCCACCCAAGGCATCAATTTCCCTAACCAAGTGGCTTTTACCAATACCACCAATGGCTGGATTACAACTCATCTGTCCGAGGGTTTCGATGTTATGCGTCAGTAACAAGGTTTTAACACCCATGCGTGCAGAGGCTAACGCTGCTTCAGTACCAGCGTGGCCACCACCAATTACTATCACATCAAAACGGGAAGGATAATCCACCATACACCTCAGGATTTTAGCTAAATACGGATGAACTCATCACTGCAGTCGTACTTGTGACGGTTCTGCATTGGTTTGCTGGCTTGTTGGGTTTTGCCATAGCGAGTTCCAAGACCGCAATAGTATAGATTTTTGCGCATCTTTGCAGAAGGTTTCTGCTCCAAGCTTCTATTCGACAAATAGTTCTGGAGGTAGTTAGATATAGATTAAGAATAAAGATATAAAGCTTATTATTATTGTTATTACTAGTCAGGCAACTTTCTGTGAGTAACATTACTTATCCTTTTAAAATCAACAGTTTGAGAGCTTCAAAAGTATGTTGAGAACCCCCCATAAGACAGCTTGATAAGCCAGTTAAGCCTGTGGATAAAGCAGTGAGTTATCCACAGATAGAGTTATCCACAGTTTTGACCACTGCTTATCAACCCAGCTCAGGGGCTCTTCTCCACAGGGCTTAAGGGCGAAAATAGTTTAAAAAAAGTTCGATATTGCTGCTCTATTGCTGCAACAGAGCAGCAATAGAGGTGAATTAACTCGAATATTTTTAGAATGCACAAATGGACTGACGCTAAATGCTAGATTAAACAGCGAGGTGACAATGCCTAAACAGCTTGCTAGAGGGGATTAAAGCAGTGAAATGATGAGCGGTATGGTATGAGGTAAAGGCTAGGACTAGTGCTTATTGAGATGTGTTACAGCGCTTACCTATCTGACCTGATGAGCCAGAGTAGGTAAGCACTTGTCGTGCTGATTAACTGCGACGAATGATGGTACCGCGATCGCCTGCTGCATACACCACACCCGCTTGGGTGGCGCATACTGAACGTAGTCCAGCAGTGGTCGTACTGACCTCTGGTATCCACTGGTCGTCTTGTAAGCGCAGTACACAACCACGTGTACCCACGGCAAAGGTACCGGCTTGTTCAGAACCAGAAATTGCTAATAAATCTTCACGTAAACGTGTCGCCATGGACTGCCAGCGTTGGCCATTAAAGTGTGCCAAAGTGCCGGATAAACCAACGGTGTAGATATTATTAAGGCTATCGCCCCAGACGCCATAGAGGAAATTTTCGCTACCCACGTTGAACTCGGTCCACTCTTTGCCGTTGTAACGCAGCATCAGACCGAAGTCACCAGGCGCCAGCATACGCTCGTCATCCCAAGCCCACAGGCTGTATAAGGCTGATTTAGTACCGCTGGGCATACGCTGCCAGCGCAGACCATCAAAGTGCAAGATTAAGCCTTCATCGCCGACTGCATAGATTGAGTTTGGGCTGCTGCCCCACATACCAAGAATGGTGATATCTAGGTGTAAGTCAAAGTGCAGTGACCATTGCTCGCCATCAAAGCGGAAAATTCTCCCCAACTGACCTGCGGCAAACAAACCAGCGCCGCTATCCCAGAGACAATGCACAGTAAGATCGCTGGGAGCCGGCAATTGTTGCCATTGGTCGCTGCCTTTGTCCAAACGCAAAACAGTGCCTTCTTCGCCGCAGGTGTAACAACTGCCATCAGCACCTTCGATGATATGCCACAGCTGGCGATCAGTAACTGCCGACATGATTTGCCAAGGGCTTTTATCAAGCTTTTGCGGTGGTGGGGCTAGGGCTAAAGTAAAGTCCTCGGCAGCCGTCATAATGGTGCCAAAATCACCCACAACTAAGGCTTCACCTGTGGATAAAGGAATAATATCCATTAAGTCATGGCGACTATTACTCTCCAGCTTATCGATGCGCCAGTTATTTAGGTAATACAAATGGCCTTGGTCACCGACAATTAATATGCCTTCTTTATAGGCTTTTAGCGCGCGTAATCGCGGCATGCTTTCATCAAATTTTAAGGCTTTGAAGACGCCGTCTTTGTAGAGTACTAACTCACCGCGAAAACCACCTACATCAACAAAGTAACGACCGCCACCCAATAATAGGCTGCCATCATCCATCATTAATAAGGAGTTAAAGCCTGAGCCCAGTGGGCACTCTAAACTTATCCACAGACCTTCTGCATTGCGCATTAGCACTGTGCCTTCGGCGCCCGCTGCATAGACAATATTATAGGCACTACAAAGCACGGCGCGTAAGTTGATTTGCGTGGGGCTTTTTTCTTGCTGCCAGTTTTGTCCATCAAAGTGCAAAATCAGGCCATTATCTCCGACCGCCCAAGCTTGACCTTGTTGGTTACCGTCGATAGCAAATAAGGGGGTGTTTTCTTCACAAGCAGCAAAACGGTCAGTCTGCTTATCGATAATTCCGCCGCGTAAGCTCTGCCATTGCTCACCATCGTAGTGCAGGATGCAACCCATCCAGCCCACAGCAAAGACATTGTCCAGTGATAATCCCCAAATACCATGCACCGGTAATCGCGTAGGGACATCCATCGGCTGCCATAAGCGACCTTGCGCATCCATTTCACCGTTATAGCGCAGCACCATGCCTTCATCGCCAACCACCATTAAGGTGTTGTCGATCACTAAACCTGACCACAATACATCACCGTCACTTGCACCCACTTCAGGGACTCGATGCCAGGTTGCACGGTTAGGGGCATCGGTATCAGTAGCGAGCAGCTTGCTAAAAAATCGACGACGGCTGGAAGAAGGTATTTCGCTCATAGCAGCTCTCTTAAGTAAGGGAATAAAAACGCTTGGTACAGATACATTAATGTGTACTGTTTATGGCGCTGGATTATTAGAGCTGCCAAGCAAATCTTGTAACTGTTGACGCAAATCGTCTTGCTCATCTGCAGGGGCCTGACTTAGCGCTTGTTCAAGATCGGATAGCGGTAAGCTGGCTTGCATAAATCCTTGTAGGGACTGCTTAGCCGCTTCTGCAAAAACTGCTTGTGCATGTTCACGACAGGCTTTGACCATTGGCGCAAATGCTTGTGCTTCAGGGCTATCGGGTGCCGATAAAATAACCGGTACGCCACTATCTGAGGCGGTTGATAGAGCTAGCGAAAGTGGTATTTGTGCAATTGATTGTACATCTGCTGCAGCTAGAGCTTCGGCAAGGTGCGCACGTGGGAACACATGGAAATGCCCATCACAATGTGGACAAGTAACGCCAGCCATATTTTCTACAACACCAATTAAGGGCAAAGCACGTTCTTGGCAAAAACGTACTGCTTTTATACTGTCCATTAGCGCAACTTCTTGCGGAGTTGTGGCGAGCAGTGCAGCCACATCATGGCCTTCCAGCATATCTGCCAGAGTAATCAGCTCATTACCGGTGCCTGGTGGCATGTCTATAATAAGAAAATCTAACGGACCCCAATCAAATGAGCCAATTAAGTGGTGCATAAAGTCATGCTTATAGGCATCGCGCCAAACAATCGGAGTGTCATCACGCTCCATCATAAAGGCTAAAGAGCCAACCTTAAGTGGATACTCTAACCCTGCATAGGTAAATTCTTTAGGCGGTAGCCCTTGAGTACTTAAGCGTATACGTTCACCAACAAAACCAAAAAAGCGACTTTGGTTGGGACCATGAATATCCGCATCGGCAACCCCAACTCGATAGCCTTCGGCAGCTAAACCAGCAGCTAGGTTGGCAGAGACCGTGCTTTTACCCACTCCACCTTTATTGGCCATAACCATAATGATCTGGCCAATATCAGCTAAACGGGATTCGATTAAGCGCTTTTCGTGCTGGCCTTTATCCAGTGTGCACTGCTCTTCTTCTGGGCAGAACTGGCAGGCATGTCCCCGGCCGCAATCTTCTGGCGCAAGGGCCAAAGGATCGCGTGCGGAGAAGTGGGAAACCGACATTGTCGTATCCTTATTTCGTTGGTTTATTGTCGAGACTGGTGTCTAACATAATCCAAGTATGGGTTACACGCTTGTTACCATCGCGTTCTTTATCGCTACCTTGCCACACAGCAAAGCCCATTGGTACCGTCTTACGGTCAAAGTTCACATCGTACTTATCGCTGGGCTTATACGGACGCGACATCACCACATGCCATTCATTATCTTTAGCAATTTGTTGCTTAACATAAGCACTGGAACCACTTACGGTCTGCTGCTCTAAAATTGTAGTACTACCAAAACCGCCAGCAGCTAAGTTATCAACTTGTGGTTGATCCGCGTGCCAATACCAAATATTAACGGGTTGGTCTTTACCTGTTCCCATCATATAGGAGGTATCAACATCCTTGAGAGCATACTGCACTGCAGCGCCATCACGGAAGTCATCTACTGTAGTACCGCGATCTTCAGTTTCATCTTTCCAGCGTAAACGGACATATAAGCGCTCGTCAGAACGGGCGACTTGGAAGTAAAGATGTTTACCGCGTTTCGCACCTTCGTCAAAACGTAAAGTTACTGACTGATGCACAGGCGGCGCCGCTAGTAAATTTGTGCGATAAGTTGGTACACGATCCCAAATTAAATCGTCCGGATCATTTTGACTACGCAAGTAAATCGTTCCAGGAATACGTGAAACTTTAACCGTATCACCAGGCTTAACCTCTAAAATATTTGGGTTGAGTTCATCGTGATCAGCCCAAGCACTCGCAGTGATTAATGCGAGCGCTAATGTTAAGGAGCCTTTTAAAAAATAACGCAAGTTCATGGCATGATTCCTCATCTGTAAGGACATACTCAGTCCCACATGGGTTGACTGGCTGAGTTGGATGAAGCTATTTTCGATGTTTCTTTTGAGTAGGCACCGACCAATATTTCCATAGCCTGTTGTTGGCTGTAGGCCCAGCGCGGTAATACTTCTAGCAAGTGTGCGAGGTTAGCATCTAAGCCAAAGTGGTTTTCTTGTGCATAACTGGAACTTATGATTTGCAAAAACGGTATTAAATAGCGGGCGAGAAAATCGCGCTGTGCTCGACGATAAGATGTAGCATCTTTATTCTGCTCAAGCGCTTGTCTTTCTAGAAAACATAGCAATGCACAAAACTCCAGCATTGCTACTAAGTGATCCGGCTCATCATGATGACCTTCATCGTTGACCGCAGCCTTTAAACCAAAATGGCTATAAAAGGCTTGCACATTCAACAGAAAAGCACCGGGCGTTTGCCCACCTATCAGCTCAGCATAAGCACTGGCCACCAAAGGCACTCGCGGTTTACCGCGCTTACCATGCATAAAGGTGGCCATATAACCAACTTCCAACGCTTGCAACGATTCACTCACTTCAAGTATCGGCCAACACTCATCACCCAATACCTGAAAAGCACTATCAAGAGCAGCTTGCAGCCGCCCTTCTTGCAAGGCGTACAGAGTTTCTTCCAGTGGATAAGCCAACGCCACTGCCGCTAAGCGATACATAGTTTCACGCGCTTGGCTACGCTCGACATCATCTTGCTGAGCCGATAATTCTGCAGATGCACTCATATGCTTACCTTTGCCCTAGCTCAGTTTGAACATTTCAGAGTGTTTAAAACCGATCAATGTATCCATCAGCTCGCTGTCTTTACCGTCAGCCTTGGCTTGGCGTGCTTTAGCTAAAGTATCCAGTACTTCACTAACGCGAGGGCCAAACAGACTTTCCAAGTAAGCCAATGGAATACGTGGCTCATCCAGCTCTTCACCATTAGGGCCAAATTTAGGCGGTGAAGTTGGCGGGATATAAAATACGTTAGGCTGTGTGCCCCACTCGGCATGTAAAGGTAAAGCTACTTTGTATTTCTCTACCAACAAATGAATCGGGCCAGCTTCATCATCACGATAGCCAATCCAACGAATACGCCCTACACATTGCTGTGCACAAGCGGTTGGTAAGCCTTTCTCAATCCGTGGGTAGCAGAAAATACATTTTTCAGACTTAGAAATCTGCTCGTTAAAGTAAATCTTTTTATACGGACAGGCGTTAACACAATAGCGATAACCACGGCAGCGTTCTTGGTCAACCAAAACAATGCCATCTTCTTGACGCTTATAAATCGCATTACGTGTACAGGCTGCTAAACATGCAGGGTTTGCACAGTGGTTGCATAAGCGTGGCAAGTAGAAGTAGTAACTATTTGGGTAATCACCCTCACCCTCATCTTCATCCCAGTTCGCACCCCAAGTTGGTTTAACGTGTGGACGCAACCAAGGGTCAGTACCAGTCATTAAGGCTTCTTCGTAGTTGTACTCCCACGGAATACCATAGTCTTCTTGGCTCGGTTGTTTGCCCAATTTGAGCGCACCGTCGGCGTCAAAACCACCGCCCATATTTTGATAGTCGCGCGGATAACCCAGACCAGGCTGAGTTTCCACGTTATTCCAGTACATAAACTCACGGCCGTTACGGTTCGTCCACATCAATTTGCAGGCTGCAGTACAGGTCTGGCAACCAATGCATTTGTTTAGGTCTAAAACCATACTGAGTTGGCGTTTAACAGTCATAATTTATTTCCTCTTAAACGGCACGTGGGTCGTTAATGTCTTCAGCTTTGGCCAGCTCAATGTCATAGCTGCTCTCATGGATATGCTGGTTAGCGTTCCATTTGGCGTACTGGAACGTCAAGTGTCCCCAGTTCCCCACCAACTCCAGCGGTTGCAAGAACACAGCGTGAGACGTGTTCATATTTCTACGGTGAATATACTGATGCGGCTCCCAACCATGCTCCATCATTATGGAGTCATCTGGAATACTTGGGTAGAACTTCGCTTGAGCGAAAAAGTCACCGTTGGCGTTAAACAACCGCACAGTGTCACCGTCTTTAATGCCTTTTTGTGCAGCCAGTTTTGGGTTGATATAAATATTCGGCTCACCACGCTGCAAACGCAGCAGGTACTTATTACTACGCCAGTTCGAGTGGATACCCCAGCGCGAATGCGGTGAGTAGAACTTCAAAGGATAGTTAGACGCTTTAGGTCCAGCGTGCAAACGCGCAGTAGGTACGGTGGAGTTAAGCTTCTCAAACCATGGGTGGTCACAATAGAAGGTAATACGACCAGTCAAGGTTTCATAAGGTGTTTTACCATCGGTTTGTGCAGTAAACGGGTTATAGCCTTCATCCTTTTTAAGCGGCTGGTTGAGACCTGCATGCTCATTCATGGTGATAAAGCCTTTTTCCGCTGCTTCTTCGATGGTGACACCGCCAAATTCTGGCGAATCCTCGATGATATGTTTCAGTACGTCATAATCTGTGTTGAGTTTGCCGTTGCGGGTAAAGTCGTCGTGAATAGTATGTAAGTCACGGGTTACGTCACCGTCTTGAATCGGACCAATACCACGAGCAATAGCGCGTTCTTGAATTTTTTTCGTCAGTAACGCCATGATTTCCCAGTCTGGCTTAGACTCACCTACTGGCTCTACTGGGCGGGTAAACACGTTGGCAAAACGGTGGTAACCCTGAGTACGAATATCCCAAGCTTCATAGTGACTGGCGGCTGGCAAAATATAGTCTGCCCACTCAGCGGTGGAGTCCATACGTACGTTAATGTTGACGTATAACTCTTCAGCTTGACGTAAATGCTCTTCACGGTATTTTTTTGACATTTTGTTGCGGCGGAAAGTGTTGTCCGCAATCGCAATCATACCTTTAATTTCACCATGGTAAGGCATCCAGCCTTTTTCAACGGATTCATTCATCATCTCTTCCATCTCATCGAGATCGAAGCCAACACGTTCTTTTAGTTTTTTATTGTCGAAGTGATTGCGCGCACCTTCCATCATGCCGCCACGCAAAAACTCACCTAAACCACCGGCTTCTAAGCGCGCTGATTTTTTGCCTTCAAAGCCAGCCAGTTCATACCAACGCGGGTGATTCCATACCACCCAGGAGGTATCTAAACCACCAGTACGACCACCATGCCCAGTCAGTGCTAGCGTTAGCGCATAGCCCCAGCAGGTGTACAAGCAGTTGGAATAACTTGAGGTGATATAACCCAGCATAATGATGGCTTTTTTAGCCTTCGCCAGTAAACGTGCTTCTTGGCGCACAATATCTGGGTGAATATTGGTGTCTTTTTGAGTTGCTTCAGGGGTGAATTTAGCCGCTTCTTTTTTAACTTGCTCAAATACCGTAGTGACTTTGATGCCTTCCACGGTAAAAGTACCTTCAATGGCCGGATCGACATCACCCAGCTTAAGGGTCTTTTCTGTATCCCCCATCGAACCTTTAGCTTTTACTGCTTGCTTAGTATTTAAATCCCAGTGGTAGAACACTTCATCAGAACCACCTTCAACCAGATCCGCTTCACGCAAGAGTTTGCCATTATCGATGCGCACTAGCATCGGCAGGTCAGTTTGTTCTTTCATAAACTCAGGCTTAAACAGTTTCTCTTCAATGATCACGTTAACAAATGACATTGCTAAGAAGGGGTCAGTACCTTGATTGATCGGCATCCACAGGTCGGTGTGAATCGCGCTGGGGTTGTAATCCGGTGCCGTACTTGTAATGCGTGCGCCGTTGTATTTAGCTTCCCAAATATAGTGGGCATCAGGAATACGGGTCGAGTTGGGGTTGATCATGCCGAGCATAATATAATCAGCATCAAACCATGCATCAGACGTAAAGCTTTCTAAAGGGTTACCGTAAGCTAAGTGGGCGCCTGTTAATAAGTCACCAACTACAGTAAAGCCATCCAGTTGAATACCACCCACTAACGCGGCAAAACGGGCTGGTCCAGCTTGACGCACCATCGACTGGTTACCTGAACCTTGGTGAGTTTTAAGCTTGCCAGGACCGTGCTTAACAAAAATATCGATGATTTTATCAGCGACTTCTTCAGTTGCCTGATCCCAAGAAATACGCTGCCATTTACCTTCACCACGTTCACCGGCGCGTTTTAGCGGATAGCGCAAACGATCAGCTTCGTACATGGAAGTAGAGTGAATCGCACCCTTATTACAACCACGTGGGTTGGCATCAGGCACATTGGGGTTCACTTGTGGGTACTTAGCGATTTGTTCTTCACGAATTACAATGCCGTCTTTAACATAAACATTCCAACCGCAGTTACCCATACAGTTAATGCAGTGCGCAGCATAGCCAACTTTATCCCACGCCCACTCGTTGCGATACAGATCTTCCCAATCACGATAAGGGTATTCAGTAGCGAGGGTGTCGCCAACAGGTTCTAAGCGGTTGAGTGCCCATACTTTATTGCTAAGCATGGCTCCAGTACCGGTAATACCCAGTCCTTTCAGGAAATCTCGACGTTTGAGCTTCCACATTTCCATGATTATTTCCTCATCGACGGTAGTTGCCGATCGACCGGAGTAAACACGGTGATGGCATATAAGTGACTTAAGCGTCACATTTAATGCTTAGGCTGGTGCGCATTATTGATCCGTCATTACTGCGGCAGTGGCGCTTAAGCTGAGTGTCTTAACATATAGATACAATATAAAATCTGTAACTATTATTAAAATGACTTATTTCTATACGACTTTAGTCATTTATGTATATGAGTAAATTAGCATAGAAAAAATAGTATTAAGATAAGATCAATTGCTAATCAATCTTTATTGCTCTGATGTATGACTCAAGTCAATCATCCCTTATTCTTTAACCAATACAGCTTGAAAATAGCTCATTATTAACTCTAATGTAGTTCAATAATTACGCACAACCATCTCCTTTATGAGGAAAGCGACATGCTAAATAAATTGATTAAAAGCTCTATTGCCGCTGCATTGCTTGCAGTTGTAGTGCAACCGAGTTTGGCTAACGCTGAAGGTGATGCTGCCGCTGGTGCTGGAAAAGTAGCAGTGTGTTCTGCTTGTCATGGAATGGATGGCAAATCTCCAGCCAGCATTTATCCAAACCTTGCAGGCCAGTGGGCACCTTATTTAGAAAGCTCACTTAAAGCCTATCGTGCTGGCGAACGTAATGGTGGTATGTCAGCCATGATGACGCCGCAAGCTATGTCGTTAAGTGATGAGGATATTGCTGATATTGCGGCGTACTACAGCGCGCAATAATTGGTTGGGGGCGAGAATTGGAATCTCGCCCCGATAAATTTAACTGATTTTCAATACAGGCTTGATGGTGATGCCACTGGCCGAGTCTGCAAAAGCTTGGTTGATCTGTGCAAAATCATAGAACTTAACCAGCTTATCGAAGGGAAACCGCCCTGCTTTGTAATAGGCAATCAGCTGCGGAATAAACACTCGAGGCACGGAGTCACCCTCAATTACGCCGATCATGCTCTTGCCTTCTGCCATCAGATCATTGTGGATATCAATGCTCATCTCTGGGGTAATCCCCACAATAGCAACCGTACCCAGAGGTCTTAAGGCATTAAGTGATTGCTTAACAACTTGCGGTACACCGGTGGTTTCTAACGCGTAGTGACTACCACCCGCTGTGATCTGTTTAATCTGCGCGACCACATCTACTTCTTTACCATTGAGCGTATGGGTTGCGCCAAGCTCTTTAGCTAACGCCAGACGATTATCGTAAACATCCACAGCAATAATATGCTGACAGCCGGCAATTTTAGCTGCCATCACAGCACTTAAACCGACTGCTCCTGCGCCATATACCACAATACTTGAGGCAAACTCAGGCTTTAAACGGTTGAGAACAGTACCTGCACCGGTTTGAATTCCACAACCCAATGGACCCAGTAGAGCTAGATCCACATCAGCATCTACTTTCACCGCATTGCGTGATTTAACCGTGGCATAGGTCGCAAAAGACGACTGGCCAAAAAAGGTTGCTAGAGATTGCTCACCTTGCGCTAAACGGCGGCTACCATCATCCATCGCACCACCAAAATTAAGCTGATTAAAAGTGTCGCACACGGTTGGATGCCCAGTTAAGCAATGCCCGCAGTTACCACAATGGGCAAAAGATAAAACCACATGATCACCAACCTGTAGATCCGTTACTCCAGCTCCGACTGTTTCAACGACACCTGAACCTTCATGA
>CAJDVO010000031.1_pt1 | contig 16518 bp, 20 predicted proteins | sample 7391281 | NCBI WGS metagenome assembly CAJDVO01 (sample SAMEA7055709, study PRJEB34461) | soil metagenome | biome: terrestrial ecosystem; feature: Peninsula; material: soil | place: Antarctica | collected 2016
CCTGAAGGCATGACTGACCTATTGGGCATTGCGGTCGTTGGATCAGTTGTGGTTTGGAATATATTGCAAACTAATAAAGAACAAACCAGAAAGGTATAAAAACCAAGTACATACTTTACGGATGGCCTTAATTAGCTTTAAAGGGAGTCACTCGCTGAAAAGCACTGACTCTCTTTTAAAGCCAGCAACTTAGATGAAAACAACAACCCGTTACGTCACTGCCGGTGACTGACAAGGGTTAGCAGAAAGAAGACAGAGTTTTCTATCCGGAAACGAAAAAACCTGTTAAGTTTTTCAACTTAACAGGTTTTCGTAATATGGCGCAGTGGACGGGACTCGAACCCGCGACCCCCGGCGTGACAGGCCGGTATTCTAACCAACTGAACTACCACTGCGCATTTCTTGAAAGACTATGGTGGGTGATGACGGGATCGAACCGCCGACCCTCTGCTTGTAAGGCAGATGCTCTCCCAGCTGAGCTAATCACCCATGGTCTCCCGAAGAGGTGCGTATAATAGACAACGAAAATACTTTTGGCAAGCGCTATCGCTATTATTATAGCCTTAAAGGCTTTCACACGCATTTACACGGAGAAAACCTTTATAAATCAGTCACTAAAGCCTAAATGCGTCGCTTAGCTGTTATCAATAATCACTTTCAGTGCTTTTTCTTGGCTGGCATTCGAAAATACCTCATAAGCACGCATAAACTCAGCAAAAGGAAAACGGTGCGTGATCAGCTCAGCTGGTTTAAGTTTGCCGGACTGTACGTTTTTCATCAGCATAGCGGTGGTATTGGTATTAACTAGTCCTGTGGTTAGGGTGATATTTTTAATCCACAAGTCTTGCAGCTGTAAATCAACACTGGTGCCATGTACACCCACGTTGGCAATATGCCCACCTGGACGGACAACGGCCTGGCAAATATCAAAGGTTGCGGCGATACCCACCGCCTCAATCACCACATCAACACCGTCTTTAGTCATTGCCATCAACTCAGCCGCAGCATCGCTGGTCGCACTATTAATGACATCAGTCGCACCAAAGGTTTTCGCCATCGCTAAACGCGATTCATCAATATCAACCATGATCAAACGTGCCGGCGAGAAAAACTGCGCGGTTAACAGTGCAGCCATACCAATCGGACCAGCACCAATAATTGCTACAGTATCGCCAGGCTGCACCGCACCATAGAGCACACCAATCTCAAAACCGGTCGGTAAAATATCACTGAGCATCACCAGCGCCTCTTCGTCAGATCCTTCTGGCACATGGTACAAACTGTTATCCGCATGCGGTGTGCGCACGTACTCAGCTTGGGTACCATCGATTAAATGACCTAAAATCCAGCCGCCATCCTCACAATGTGAATAGAGTTGTTTCTTACAATAATCACACTTACCGCAGGCACTAACGCAGGAAATCAATACTCGATCGCCTTTTTTAAAACGGGTAACAGCACTGCCAACCTCTTCAACAACCCCGACCCCCTCGTGACCTAAGATTCGCCCTTTAGTCACCGCAGGTACATCACCTTTTAGAATATGTAGATCAGTTCCGCAGATCGTTGTTTTAACGATTTTTACAATTGCATCAGTCGGCTGTAAAATTTTCGGTGTAGGCACCGTATCTAAAGACTTAACACCTGGACCACCGTAAACAATGGCTTGCATTTGCTGTGGCATAGTCATAATTGATTCCTCACTTTTGCCCCTACCCGAAGTAGACAGGGGTTGGCAGTGTATTACTCAAGTACATAAAAAACCTGTCCAGTCATCATCAGCCCACAACCATTCACAAACAATGACCCACATCACAGCAAACCAAACAATATACGCAAACGCCAAGTATTGGCTGTATAAAAAGCGTCTACGAGCGATAACTGGCGCACAGTACAAATGGTCAATAAGTGATTAGCAGTGGAAGTAGCAAGCGCAGACATAGATAACCTAACGCGCAAGTCGAACCTAGAGGAATCAGTCAAGGACTGATCATCCATAGCGAACCGCGATAGACGCAACGCTTAAATAAGACCGATAGATTGTAGGTCGTCGACACGATCTAGCGCGTATCAAAACGCGCATGGACTTTAGAAGGGAACTAAGTTAACTCGATCGCCAAGCGATGCGTGACATCAATCCCAGCAGGCGTAATTGTCGTGCCGTAGGCCAACACCTCAACACCGGCTAACTTTGCCTCAGCCAGCGCTGCGGCGTACTCAGGATCAATCTCTTGTGCCGCACGTACAGCAGTGATCCCACTAAGATTGACACAATAGATCAACACTGCGCGCTCGCCACTGGCAGCCAGAGCAGTGAGTTCACGTAAATGTTTGGCGCCACGTGTAGTGACTGCATCGGGAAATGCGGCTATATCAGTCTCGGCAAACCCCAGCGTGACGCTTTTTACCTCGACAAATACAGGTTGCTGATCAAACATCAGACAAAAATCCGCACGGCTGTTCTCTTCGCCGTACTTAACTTCACGACGTAACGTGGTAAAGCCCGTTAGCTCAGTAATTACGCCTGTGGTCAGTGCCTCTTCAATCAAACGATTAGCGCGACCGGTATTAATACAGGCTAGACGCCCGTGCGGCGTTTCTACCAACTCCCAAGTGGCTTTGAGCTTACGCTTGGGATCATCATTGCGACTGAACCAAACGCGCGCGCCATCAGCCATACAGTTTTTCATTGAGCCTGTATTAGCACAATGTGCCGTCACCACAGAGCCATCAGCACATTCAATATCGGCGAAAAAACGCTTATAGCGCTTCAGTAAGCGCCCTTCTTCTAATACGGGATCAAACTGCATGCTGCACCTTCCACGTCACTAAACCACGGGCAATACGCTCAACGGCTTGCTGCAAGCGCGGCACACTTTGCGTATAAGCGAAACGTACATGCTGGTTCGCTCGCGAACGACCAAAATCAACACCCGGCGTAATCGCAACATGTTCGGTTTCTAAGAAATGTCGACAAAAATCATAGGCATCACCGCCAAAGTCGGAAATATCTGCATAAAGGTAAAATGCACCCTGTGGCTCGACTTCAATCTTAAAGCCCAACTCACGCAACGCAGGCAATAAGTAATCACGACGCGCAGCAAATTCAGCACGGCGTTCTTCTAGAATTGCCAAAGTATCCGGCTGAAAACACGCCAATGCAGCATGCTGCGACAAGGTCGGTGCGCTGATATAAATATTCTGTGCTAGTTTTTCCAGCTCGGGTATAGCTGCCTCTGGCGCAACCAGCCAACCTAAGCGCCAGCCAGTCATGCCAAAATACTTAGAAAAACTATTAAGGACAAAAGCATCGTTATCCACTTCTAAAACACTGGGCGCATCCATACCGTAGGTCAGGCCATGGTAAATCTCATCGACCAGCAAATGCCCACCACGCTCACGCAATGCAGTCGACAATGCAGCTAACTCTTCACGACTTAAAACGGTGCCAGTCGGGTTCGCAGGCGATGCAACCAGCGCGCCAACACTGTCTTGATCCCAATAACGCGCGACTAAATCAGCGGTTAATTGATAGTTCACTTCTGGCCCTACTGGAACCAGCTGGGCATTACCTTCGACAAGGCGCAAAAAGTGTCGGTTGCACGGGTAACCCGGATCAGCCAACAGCCAATGTTTACCAGGGTCAACCAGCAACGCACTGGCCAGCAGTAACGCACCCGAACCACCCGGGGTGATGATAATGCGCTCAGGATTAATATCTAAGCCGTAACGACTGGCGTAAAAACCAGCAATCGCCTCACGTAATGCGGGTAAACCACGTGCGGCGGTATAACGCGTTTGGCCAGCAGCTAACGCGGCATGGCCTGCTTGAATAATCGGTTCAGCGGTATTGAAATCTGGCTCACCGATCTCTAAATGAATAACATCATGGCCAGCGGCCTGTAGCTCATTGGCACGCTGCAACAGCGCCATAACATGAAAAGGTTCAATGGCGCGACTGCGGGCGCTGTAGGTAAAAGTCATAATATCCACTATAAAAAAGAACGTGGTGAGTCGATTAATTACTCAAAATCAGCTAGATGCTCACACAACTGCTCAAGCGCTGCAAACTTGATCGCTCCAAACCTCGATCGGGCACTTTCAAGACTTACTCACGTTGCACAGCACCGATAGTTGGCAAAGCCCGCCACATCTGCGCCAGCTGTTACTGTAATTGAGAGGTCGGCTCTGAGCACCGACTCATGCACCGAGCATAGTCAATTGCTCAGCTAGCTCATCACTCGTTCTGCAACCTGCAACGGCAGCAACACTAAACCCAATAAGTAAACACAGCTTAAGAGTAAAATACGCAAAGCATTTATGATAATTGTTGCGGCGTCCGATACAGCCAAAATAATACTGGCGTTGCTACAGCTAACAACATCACAACTGGCATTTCCAGCCCTAGAATTTTAGCCAGCGTAGCTGACCAAGCTGGAATGCAGGCATACCACAAGGCTTGCAAACGAATATGCATTAAATGCTGCCAAGCGGCTGGCTCATGCTCGTTATGACGCGCATTGCCAACCGCAATCACCGCATGCTTAAAGCGCTGAAAAGGCTTGTGATTAAGAAACAACAAAGACAGGATCACAGCAAAAAACACCACTGAAACAAGCTCAGTGTGCTGTCCTAAATTATAAATCGCCGTGGGAAACAACCAAACAGGCAACAAAGCGACTGCGAGTTGCAACAACCACAACATACGTAATGTGCGGCGGGCTTCATTGGGCATCACGACTTTTGCTCAGCCTGATGTTCAGCGCCTAACAAATGACCTAACTTGCCAGCTTTAGTCGCCAAGTAGAGTTTATTGTAGGGGTTCTGCCCCACTTGCAACGGCACACGATGGGCTATTTCAACACCAAAGCCTTGCAGTGCTTTTACTTTACGCGGGTTATTAGTCATCAAGTACAGAGAGTGCACACCTAGGTGATCCAGCATCGGTTGGCAAATTGAATAATCACGTAAATCTGCAGCAAAACCTAATTGCTCATTGGCTTCAACGGTATCGGCACCGCCATCTTGCAATTTATAGGCGCGGATTTTATTCAGTAAACCAATCCCTCGGCCTTCTTGACGCAAATACAACAGAGCACCACGACCTTCCTCAGCGATAGCACGCAACGCGGCCTCAAGTTGAGCACCACAGTCGCAGCGCAAGCTGAACAACGCATCACCGGTTAGGCATTCAGAATGCAAGCGGCCCAATACAGGCTGACCATCAGCAATATCCCCTAAGGTTAATACCACATGCTCTTTTCCAGTTTCCTCATCAAGGAAACCGTGCATGGTAAATTCGGCAAAGGGGGTAGGTAATTTGGAGGCAGCGACAAAGACGACAGACACCAGAGCAACTCCTAGGCTTTTATAAGCCGCGTATTGTAACGCTTCGCCTCTGACACGAATAGGCAAACATAGCATTATGTTAGTGACTGCTCGTGCGTGGCCTTATTCAAACAGCGCATCCAAAGCTTCTTCAAGACGCGTCACAGCGATGACCTGTAAGCCTGGCAGAGTTTCCCTCGGCGCATTTGCCTTGGGTACAATGGCTCGTTTAAAGCCATGCTTAGCGGCTTCTTTTAAGCGTTCTTGGCCACTGGGGACAGGACGAATCTCACCCGATAAGCCAATTTCTCCAAATACCAACAAACCATGCTCTAACGGGCGGTTACGTAAACTGGAGATAATCGCAGCCATCAAGGCCAAATCAGAGGCCGTCTCTAGAACTTTGACTCCACCCACTACGTTAAGGAACACATCTTGGTCATGGGTTGGAATACCACCATGGCGGTGCAAGACGGCCAGCAACATTGCTAAACGATTTTGATCCAAGCCCACCGTCACCCGTCGCGGATTACCTAAATGACTGGTATCCACTAAAGCTTGCACTTCAATCAGCATTGGCCGTGAACCTTCCCACGTCGCCATCACTACACTGCCAGACACCGCTTCTTGGGCACGATTTAAAAAGATTGCTGAAGGATTCGAGACCTCTTTTAAGCCTCGGTCAGTCATACCAAATACACCCAATTCATTGACTGCACCAAAGCGGTTCTTTACCGCTCGTAGCATACGCAAACGGCCATCTGATTCGCCTTCAAAATACAGCACCGTATCCACCATATGTTCAAGCACGCGCGGTCCTGCCAATGAGCCTTCTTTGGTGACATGGCCCACTAAGAAAATTGCCGTACCGCTTTGCTTGGCATAGCGCACCAGTAAAGCCGCACTTTCGCGCACCTGTGATACGCCACCCGGAGCAGATTGTATTTGTTCAGTAAAAATCGTTTGAATGGAGTCAATCACCATCACCCGCGGTTTTTCACGGCGCGCAACGGCTAAAATCGTTTCAATACAGGTTTCCGTCATCACTTTGAGCTTATCTTGCGGTAACTCAAGACGACGGGCGCGCATCGCAACTTGTTGTTGCGACTCTTCACCCGTCACATACAAAGCAGGAATATGTTGAGCCATATTGCACAGGGTTTGCAGCAAAATAGTCGATTTACCAATACCTGGATCACCACCAATTAACACTACCGAGCCATCGACCAAGCCGCCGCCTAATACCCGATCAAGTTCACTGGAGTGGGTCGAAAAACGCGGCACCTCTTCAATGCTGACTTGCGCCAAAGTTTTCAGTTCAGTCTGATCACCCGCCCAACCCGCACGACCAGTTTTTTCTGAGACACCAGCCTCAATCATCGTTTCAAGCAGCGTATTCCAAGTACCACACTCGCCGCACTGTCCAGCCCATTTAGGAAAGGTTGCCCCACACTCTGTACAGCCATACATCCGCTTGGCCTTGGCCATACTGCGCTCCCCTGTTTACGATATAATTGACTACCGTATCGACCAATACAACTCTAATATACTGTTATTGTATACAGTGAAACAGCAAATGCAAATCAGCTCATCCACAGCCTTCAACATGACTTAGCGGGCGAGCCGCCTGCGCTCTCAGTCAGAAAAGGTTACCTACCCTTAGCCTCCACAACCACCACAGCAACCGCCAGCTGGATGCGTCAACTTACGCAGTAAAATAGCCTGCTGCGCACTGCATTGCTGCTCAAGCAATTGTTTATCTTCTGCATTTAACGTGTCTATACCCGCTTGCACAGCAGCTAAGCGAATTACTAACTGCTGGTACTCAGCCACTTGGCCAGCAAATTTAGAATCGTCATCACACAAATCCTGCAAATCTTGTGCAAGCTCAGGTGCATCTTTAATTAAAGGGTGGACTGAAGTTGTCATGGCAAAATCCTCATTGGTATTTTCAAAAAAACAATACAACACCCAGAGAAAATCACTCTTGATAAGAGTCAAGACCGATGAATTACAAAAAGGCTTGCACACAACGCAAATGATAAGTATTCTCATTTGCGAACTTAAGAACACAACAACAGGAAGCTGCTATGACATATTTTATTGATGCTTGGCTCGACCGCCCACAACCTTATCTGCGCATCGTTAATCGCATAACAGGCAATGTGTGCGTCAAAATTGAAGGCAAAGAATTAGAAGAGTTGCGCGAACAAGGTGCGCTAGATATCCATGATCTGAGCAGCCCAGAACCATGGTTGATAAAAGAACAAGTGCGGCAGTTATTTTTAATGTGCTATGCCCAAGCAACGCGCTCAGGCACAACACAGGCTTTTAGTTAAGCAACAACTTCAAGCAATTCAACATCAAACACTAAAGTGCTATGTGCTGGGATGCTACCAACTGCTTGACCAGCATACGCTAGCTCGCTTGGTACATATAAACGCCATTTGCTACCACAGTTCATTAACTGCAGCGCTTCAGTCCAGCCAGCAATCACGCCTGATACTGGGAACTCAGCTGGTTCGCCACGCTCATACGAGCTATCAAATACTGAACCATCAATTAAAGTACCGTGGTAGTGAGTACGCACAGTGCTTTGGTTGGTTGGTTTAGCGCCATCACCACTGGTGATCACTTCATACTGCAGGCCTGACTCTAAAGTTGTTACGCCTTCTTTTTTAGCGTTCTCTTTTAGAAAGTCAATGCCTTCTGAAGCAGCCGCTTTAGCCTGAATTTCAGCCTCAGCTTCCATACGCTCACGGATCACGGTAAAGCTCGCATTGAGTTCTTCACCTGAAACAACGCTGTCCTCACCATTAAACGCAGCACGCAAGCCAGCAACGACCGCATCAATGCTGATACCTGGAGGTGGGTTTTGACGCAACTGATCACCCATTTGACGACCAATACCATAACTTACTCGTGCTTCATCAGTGCTCAGATCTAATTCAGACATGCATGCCTCCATTGGCAAATAAAAAAACCGCACAGCGCGGTAGAATGAAAGTCAATATCAGTGCAGTATCCTAACAGACCCATTCGTAAAACCCGAACAAAAAACCATACTGATTACCTCTTTCTGGAGAGTCTTATCATGATCCGCTATCTGTTCTTACTCAGTTTACTGGCTCTAAGCGCCTGTCAATCCAATCGTTTGGTTGAGCTTGATTATCTACCAGGGCGTGATTATCACGCAGTACAGTCTTGGCAGTGGGCAGAACCTGCAGTGCAGTTTGTACCCGATTCCGCTGCGCACAAAAGCGACCTTGATGCCCAACGTGTACGCAATGCAATTAAGGCACAATTGGCGCAACAAGGTTTCCAGCACAGTCCAGCTGCGCAACTGCACGTGCGCGCTTGGCTCATCACTGAAAATCATCAACAACGCACACAAATCATGCAGAGCGATTACTGGGACGGTATGTGGGGGCCGAATCTACGCGCAGAAACCTACGATACGACCTACGCCACACAAAAGCTGCAAATTGACATCCTTGATGCCAGCAACAAAGAATTGATCTGGCGCGGCAGCGATAATTGGATATTGCCACAACAGCGTACAAGCCCTGCAGCGCGTGACGCCAAGCTACGTCAGCATGTACAACAGATTTTGCAGCACTTCCCTCCGAACTAGATTGAGCCAAAGCCACAAACAACTTTATTACGTGATTTTTGTGGCAAAATAACGCTTTATCACTGCGCTTTAAGGCTATTTATGTCTCCGCAAATTTATTGGTCGCTGCTGGCTATGGCTTTTGTGTCTGGTGCATTAATGCCTCTGCAAGCAGGTATTAACGGTCTGCTTGCTAAAGAAGTATCCAGTGCATTAAATGCAGCTACAATATCGTTCTTAGTCGGTACAGTGGCTTTATTAATTCTAGCCTTACTGCAGCGTGACAGCGTCAGCATAGAAACGTTTAAAGGGTTACATTGGTGGCATTGGGCTGGCGGTATGCTGGGGGCTTTTTTTGTATTTACGGCAGCCTTTGTAGCACCAAAGATTGGCGCACTCTTATTTATGGCGTTAGTTTTGCTTGGCCAGCTTAGCAGTGCAATATTTCTTGATCATCAAGGCTGGGTTGGTTACAAAGAAATCCCTATTAATTTTGGTAAAATTGCTGGATTAGTCCTGATTCTAGGCGGCGTCTGGGTGATTCGCCGCAGTTGATCTGCACTCTTTTGCGTTAACCGTTACACCTATTTGAAAGCATACTATTGAGCAAAGCATTGTGTTGAGTTAATCAGCTTTAGGCTATTGTGCGATCATCGATGATGATATTGCTTACTTCAATTATAGAGGCCTGTTATGCGCTTTTTATTTATCGCCTTTCTATGCCTGCTCCACCTTCCCACTTATGCCAACGTCTTTACGCCGTCAAACAGTGTTGACGCACTGAATAACAGCGCTGACTTTTTACCGATCGATCAGGCCTTTAAGGTGCAAGCCACGGAGGATGCCGATCACAACGTCGTCATTCGCTTTAGCAATGTCACCGACTCTCCTTTAGCACCGAAACACCTGGAGTGAGTTTCGGTGAAGCACAGCTACCCGACGGAGCCGCACGCTCGGATGAGTTTTTTGGCGATATTGAAGCCTATTACGGTACTTTAGATATTAGCCTGCCGGTTAACAATCCAGATAACCTGCCCTATTCCCTAGATGTCGGCTACCAAGGCTGTGCTGATCAAGGTCTGTGTTATCCACCAGAGGTCAGCTCTTTTACTCTCAATAAAGCAGTCGCCACTGACTCTGACTTGGTCAGAAATAGCTCTATTTTTTCTCGCAGGCTTAGGCTTAACATTTACGCCTTGCGTACTGCCCATGCTGCCCATTTTAACCGGTGTAGTGCTTCGTGGTGAGATTGGCGGCACACGCGGCTTTGTTTTATCCAGCGTCTATGTTGTCTCGATGGCGCTATGCTTTGCTGTGCTGGGTGCATTAATGGGTATGTTTGGCGCTGAATTAAATATTCAAGCTCGCTTGCAATCACCCTGGGTATTAATACCTTTCGCAGCATTTTTTGCGCTATTTGCCTTAGCTATGTTTGGTCTATTTGAAATGCGTTTACCGCAATTTATTAGCGACCCACTGAATAAATTATCCGGCAAAACCAGCGGTGGCTCTGTTTTTGGTGCAGCACTATTGGGAATATTTTCTAGCTTACTGGTCTCGCCCTGCGTATCTGCGCCGTTAGCCGCTGCTTTGCTCTATATCAGCGCCAGTGGTGATGCTTGGGGCGGCGGTCTAAAACTCTTAGCTCTGGGTCTGGGTATGGGTGCGCCATTGGTACTATTTGCTACCGGCGGCGGCTCAATTCTGCCTAAGTCAGGCGCATGGATGGTTACAGTGCGCAATGGCTTTGGTGTATTACTTTTAGCTGTCGCGCTGTGGCTGCTCGATCGGGTATTGCCAGGCAATCTCATTTTAGCGCTCTGGGGCGCATTAGCTGCAGGCATTGCTATCCAACTCGGCACCTTGGAGTTTGGCGCTAAATCAGCCTTACAAAAAATGGCACAGCTACTTGGCTTAGCATTTTTGGTCTACGCGCTCTCCGCTTGGGTTGGCGCACTACAAGGTCAATCCAATCCATTGCAGCCACTGACTCAGGTCGGCGGCGACAGCAACTTAAATGCTAACAATAGTAATGCTGGCGTAGCGAACAATAACGTCACTAGCGCAACCTCAGCATGGTCAACGATCAGTGAGGTTGATTTATTAGAGCGACATCTCGCAGACGCCAAACAAGCGGGGCAGCCCGTGGTTTTAGACTGGTGCATCAGCTGTAAAGTCATCGAGCGCAATGTTCTGCAACACCCACAAGTACGCGAGCTATTTACTCAAGGCAATTACCGCTTGTTGCGTTTAGATATAACTGAAAACACGTCAGAACAACGCGCCTTGCTCAATCAATACAAGTTATTTGGTCCGCCGGTTATTCAGTTTTTCGCTGAAGATGGCATTGAATTAGAGCAACTGCGTGTGGTCGGTGAAATTGATGCTACGGAGTTTATTGAGCGTCTCAATCAAGCTGCAGCAATACGCTAGCCACCCAAGTTAAACTCAAAAAATGCCAACCGTAGCACATTAGCTAGGGTTGGCGAGATCAGTGCTGCGCTATCAGTCATCATCAAACTGATAACTACCCGCAGCTAGATTATCAAAACGCGTGTACTTACCCTGGAAGGCTAAACGTACGGTACCAATCGGGCCGTTACGCTGCTTACCAAGAATTATTTCCGCCACACCTTTATATTCCGTCTCAGGGTGATAGACCTCATCACGGTAGACAAACATAATCACGTCAGCATCTTGTTCGATTGCTCCGGACTCACGTAAGTCAGAGTTGATCGGACGTTTATTGGGGCGTTGCTCAAGAGAGCGGTTCAGCTGTGATAACGCCACTACCGGGCAGTTAAACTCTTTGGCCAAGGCCTTTAATGAGCGCGAAATCTCAGAAATCTCATTAGTACGGTTGTCACCCGCACTACCACCAATCTGCATCAACTGCAGGTAGTCGACCATGATTAAGCCGATCTCGCCGTGCTCACGCGCTAAACGGCGGGTACGTGCACGCATATCCGACGGGCTGATACCCGCCGAGTCATCAATAAACAACTTACGCTCTTGCAGCAAATTGACTGCCGAGGTCAGGCGTGGCCAATCATCTTCATCCAAGCGACCGGAGCGCACTTTAGTTTGATCAATACGGCCCAATGAAGAAATCATGCGCATCACCAGTGATTCTGCTGGCATTTCCAGGGAAAACACTAAAATCGATTTCTCAGAACGCATTAAAGCGTTCTCCACCAGGTTCATCGCAAAGGTGGTCTTACCCATCGAAGGTCGACCGGCGACAATAATTAAATCGGACGGTTGCAAACCACTGGTCTTTTCATCCAAATCAGTAAAGCCAGTGGAAATACCAGTAATGGCATTATCACTGTTAAACAGCGTATCAATGGTATCAATCACATTAGCCAGCAAGTCATTCAGACCCACAGGTCCACCGGTCTTTGGACGGGCTTCAGCAATCTGGAAAATTTTGCGCTCGGCTTCGTCAAGAATCTCACTGCCGGTTTTGCCTTGCGGTGCATAAGCGCTATCAGCAATATCGGCACTGATACTGATCAGCTGACGTAACGTGGCCCGCTCACGAATAATTTGTGCATAGGCTTTAATATTAGCTACAGACGGAGTGTTTTTAGCCAACTCACCGAGATAAGCAAGCCCACCAACCTGACTCAACTGCCCTTCTTGATCAAGCTGTTCAGATAGTGTGACCACATCAAACGGCGCATTACGCTCGGCTAAACGAGCAATCGCACGAAAAATAAGACGATGATCATGTCGATAAAAATCGCCATCAGATACTTGGTCTAGCACGCGCTCCCAAGCATTATTATCCAGCATCAAGCCGCCCAAAACCGACTGTTCAGCTTCAACTGAATGCGGTGGTACCTTGAGTGCTGACGTTTCTAAATCATATTGTTGGGGAACATTGATCTCGCTCATGTACTACACCAGTTTTTACTAAGGGTGAATTCTATCAGGCTATTAAACAACAAAAGGCACGCATCTATACAGATAACGTGCCTTTTGTACCACCAGCTAACCTAAGTCAACCGATAGGGCGATTAGCCTGCAACTACAATCAATTTGACTGTAGCTTCAACGTCAGTGTGCAAATGCACAGTAACGTCGTATTCGCCAGTTTGGCGAATAGTGCCGTACGGCAAGCGTACTTCACTTCTGTTCACTTCAACGCCTGAAGCAGTCAGTGCATCAGCAATATCGTGAGTACCGATAGAACCGAACAACTTGCCTTCATCACCTGTGTTAGCAGTGATAGTCACTTCTAACTCAGACAGCTGAATAGCACGTGCTTCTGCTTGTTCACGCTTCTCGGCAGCGGCTTTTTCAAGCTCTGCGCGACGCGCTTCAAACGTAGCGATATTTGCTGCAGTTGCAGCTGTTGCCTTACCTTGCACAAGCAAATAGTTACGACCGTAACCGGCCTTAACATTTACTTTGTCGCCCAGGTCGCCCAGGTTTGCGACTTTCTCTAGCAGGATGACTTCCATTTGAGTCTCACCTCTTGAATTTCAACGTTCACCGTTCGCAGCATCAGACTCATTTCTGAGACCGTATACCACGAAAATCAAAAACACTATCGACGATAGCCAATACCATTAACAACGGATAAGTCAGCTGCGTAAACAGCACAATACCTATATATAAACCAATCAACCAAAAATTACCTGAACGGTATTTAGCGACCAATCCATGTACAACTGCTAAACCTGCGAACACAAGTGGCACACTGCACACTGGCGTTAAAATTGCAGCCTGTATCCCGAGACTTGGCGCTAACAACATACCAAACACTAGGGGGAACACGATCACCGCAGGCAGACGTAAGCGTTTAAACTCTTGTCCAAAACCACCTGGGTTATATAAAGCTGCTTGCCAGTAACGCGCAAGTAACACACTCAGTACGCATAACCCTTGCAATACCGCTGCCATCAAGCCGGTTAATACCGGAACAATCAAGCCTTGTAACTGCAATTGATCTTCAGCAGATAACTGTTCATAAAGTTCTGCGAGCATTTTTGACACAATCTCATTCAGCTCTGCAGCTAAATCAGCTAAGGGTTGAGCAAATACAATACCCAACACCCATGCAAAAACCACTCCAATCAAAAGACTCGCAAGCAAGGCTTTTGACCAAGACTCTGTCACTCGCAACGTTTGAGCTATAACTAATGCTCCAAGTACCCCCAAAAGAGGCCTTGGATCACCAAAATAAGCCCATACAACAGCGGGTAACAATGCCCAAACGATGACATTTAAGGCATCACTTAGACCACGTCTTAACAACACTAAACTTGCAGCAGCAGCGCCGAGCCAAAACATCATTGGCAGAGCAGATGCTAAAGCCACCACTACGATGGCTTGCATACGTCCACGCATAATAAATTCAGCGAGTCTACGCATGCATTAACCTATCCATTATCTGGTACAGCCAAAAATCAACTGTTGTGACTATCGGTGTATGGCAGCAGAGCTAAAAAGCGCGCGCGTTTGATCGCGGTTGACAATTGGCGCTGATATCTAGCTTTAGTGCCAGTAATACGGCTCGGTACAATCTTGCCAGTTTCTGATACGTATGCTTTCAATGTATTTAAATCTTTGTAATCGATTTCTTTTACATCTTCAGCGGTGAAACGGCAGAACTTGCGGCGGCGGAAAAAACGTGCCATGACAGTGGCTCCTCAATTAGCTCTAGGATTACTCATCAACATCTGTGTCACTGTCGTCGTCACCGTCTTCTTCGGTGTCTTCAGCAGTGTCAGGGCGTTCACGGCGCTCACGGCGCTCGGTACGGTTCTCTTCAGCCTTCAACATCTCAGACTGTTCAGTAACCGCTTCTTCGCGACGGATGATCAAGTTACGCAATACAGCATCGTTGTAGCGGAAACTGTCTTCCAGTTCTGCTAAAGCTTTGCTGCTGCACTCAACGTTGAGCAAGATGTAGTGAGCTTTATGGATATCATCAATAGCATATGCTAATTGGCGACGGCCCCAGTCTTCTTGACGATGAACTTTACCGCCATCTTCTTCGATCAGTTTGGTATAACGCTCAACCATACCGCCGACTTGCTCGCTTTGATCCGGGTGGACCAAGAACACTATTTCGTAATGACGCATAGATGCTCCTTACGGGTTGTAGCCTGCCGCACCATGCGGTCAGACAAGGAGTTAATAAAATTTGTATTAGCTAGCCACATGGGTAACAGACGCAATACAAGGGGCGCATTCTAAAGAAGCACACCCCGCTAAGCAAGGTAAGTCTTGCGAAAGATTTATTTAGCCAGCAAATGCCTTGTTTATTTTTTGGCTGTGCGCTGACGCTGTGCTTCAAATAAGCACACGCCAGTCGCCACTGAAACGTTAAGACTGCTGACACTGCCCTGCATTGGTACATGCACAAGGTAGTCACAATGCTCACGTGTCAGTCGGCGCATGCCGGTACCCTCTGCGCCCATCACCATAATCAGTGGACCCGTCATATCTTGCTGATACAGGGTTTGTTCGGCATCACCTGCCGTACCCACAACCCACAGACCTTTTTGACGCAACTTTTCTAGTGCACGCGCCAGATTGGTCACGGCAACTAAAGGCACAACTTCAGCCGCGCCACAGGCAACTTTACGCACAGTAGAGTTTAGGGTTGCAGACTTATCTTTAGGGATAATCACCGCATGCACGCCCGCAGCATCAGCGGTACGCAAACACGCACCAAGGTTGTGCGGATCAGTCACGCCATCCAGCACCAATAACAAGGGCGGTACTTCGAGACGATCCAACAGCTCATCAAGCATTTGCTCACCCCAGATCTGACTGGGGCTGACTTTGGCAACCACACCTTGGTGTACACCATCAACCTGCTCATCCATCTCACGGCGCGTGATGGTATTGCTTTGCACTCGCGCTTCGTCAGCTAGATTACGCAAAACTTGGATACGCGGATCATCGCTGCGACCATCCGCTAAAATCAACTGCTTAACGCGCTTAGGGTGGTGACGCAGCAAGGCTTCAACCGCATGCACACCATAAACGTTTTCTAAATCACTCATAATGCCCTGCCTTGGTCGACTTACTGACTACTTTGCGCTTGCTACTTTTTGGCTTCGCTTTAGCTGCACCAGCATCAGCAGTTTTCTTAGCTGCTGGCGCTTTAGCCTTAGCTGCAGGGCCTTTTTTACCAGCACTCGGCTTAGCTGTTTTATTTTTGCTTGGCGCAGAGACTGGGCGCTTGTCGTTATTCACACCGACTTGACTCATTTCAAAGTCAATCTTGCGCTCATCCAAATCAACTCGCGCCACGATCACTTCAACCGTATCGCCAAGACGGAAACTACGACCACTGCGCTCACCACTTAAACGGTGGTGCAAGGCATCAAAGTGGTAGTAATCACCTGGCAAGGCTGTGACGTGTACCAAACCTTCCACGTAAATATCAGTTAACTCAACAAAAATACCAAAACCGGTGACCGATGTAATAACACCGGCAAAGGTATCGCCAACGCGATCCAGCATAAATTCGCATTTCAGCCACGTCACCACATCACGCGTTGCCTCATCAGCACGACGCTCAGTGAGTGATACTTCCACACCAATCTCTTCTA
>CAJDVO010000025.1_pt1 | contig 16491 bp, 13 predicted proteins | sample 7391281 | NCBI WGS metagenome assembly CAJDVO01 (sample SAMEA7055709, study PRJEB34461) | soil metagenome | biome: terrestrial ecosystem; feature: Peninsula; material: soil | place: Antarctica | collected 2016
GATCACCAACCAACCACGTTGCTCAGCCAATGCACGCAAAGTGTCATCTGGATCAACGGCAACAGGATGAGTCACTTGCTCTAATAGTGGTAAATCATTATGTGAGTCACTGTAAAAGTAACTGTCGGCCAGCGTCGCTTGATGCTCGACCAACCAAGTATTTAAGCGGGTGATTTTACCGACTTGAAAACTCGGCACATCGACTAACTCGCCGGTGTACTGACCATCTTGCATACCGCATTCAGTCGCAATTAAATGCTCAACCCCTAAACGCTGAGCAATTGGCTCGGTAATAAAGCGATTGGTGGCGGTAATAATCATCACCAGATCGCCAGCAGCACGGTGCTTGGCTAATAACGCTTCACCTTTAGCGAGAATAATCGGCTCAATGCAATCACGCATAAAATCAGCATGCCACTCATCAAGTACGGCTTTATCAGTACGCCCCAACACGTCTTGGCAAAAGTTCTGATAAGCCAATACATCTAACTGACCAGCCAAATAATCAGCATAAAACTCATCATTCTTAGCACTATACGCATCGGCATCCACTAAGCCGCGGGCGCATAAGTATTCGCCCCACTGGTGATCACTATCACCGGCTAATAAGGTGTTATCCAAATCAAAAATAGCCAAACGCACGGCAGATACCTTAATTAATGATAAAAAGAGTGCCAAGCATAACGATTTTATCCGTGCCTGCCCATTCAAGTGGTAAAGCGCGTTGCCGCCCTGTCGCGATTTGTGGAACAATGGAGTCAAGACTTTTAGCAAAGGATGCGGGCATGATTGATTCAGATGGGTTTCGTCCGAACGTCGGCATCATCCTGACCAACGACCATGGACAAGTACTTTGGGCTCGACGTGTGAACCAAGATGCATGGCAGTTTCCGCAAGGTGGTATTAATCCGCATGAAAGTGCTGAAGAGGCGCTGTATCGTGAACTGCACGAGGAAATTGGTTTGCGCGAGCACGATGTTGAAATACTCGCATGCACACGAGGCTGGTTACGCTATCGCTTACCGCAACGTTTAGTGCGTACGCACAGCCAACCTTTATGTATTGGCCAGAAACAAAAGTGGTTTTTACTGCGTTTACGTAGCAGTGATGAGCGAGTACGTATGAATCTAACCGAAAAACCAGAGTTTGATGGTTGGCGTTGGGTCAGTTATTGGTATCCTTTGGGACAAGTGGTTGCGTTTAAACGAGATGTGTATCGGCGGGCTTTAAAAGAGCTGGCTTATCAACTTCCTATTCGAGATTAACCCTACGTTGAAAGACTCGACTCGCACCGATAGCAGCATGCTAAACATGTTGCGCATCATTTCTCAAGAAGTGAATGTCGCAAAAGATTTACCAGCGGCACTAAGCATTATCGTCAAGCAAGTACGCGAAGCGATGCATAGCCATGTCTGCTCGGTGTACCTGTATGAGGCTGAGAGCGATCGCTATGTCTTGATGGCGACTGAAGGCTTAAAAAAGCGTGCAGTAGGTAAAGTCAGTATGACCTCGGATGAAGGTCTGGTTGGCTTAGTTGGTAGCCGTGCAGAAACTATTATTCTCGAAGATGCGATGAGTCATCCGCGTTTTTTATACTTTGCCGAAACCGGTGAAGAGCGTTATGCCTCCTTTTTAGGCACACCAATTATTCACCACCGCCAAGTGCTTGGTGTGTTGGTGGTACAGCAAAAAGAACGCCGCCAGTTTGACGAAGGCGATGAAGCGTTTTTAGTCACCATGAGTGCTCAGCTGTCTGGGGTGATTGCCCACGCCGAAGCGACAGGCTCAATTCGTGGACTCGGCAAACAAGGTAAAGGCATCCAAGAAGCTCGTTTTATTGGTGTGCCCGGCGCACCTGGCGCAGCCTTAGGTACCGCGGTGGTTGTGCTACCGGTAGCTGATCTTGATGTCGTACCTGACAAAACCGTCACTGATATTGCTGCACAGCTTGAGTTATTTGCCTTAGCCTTAGAGTCAGTACGTGCTGATATTCGCAGTTTATCAACACGTTTATCCGAGCAACTACGTCCACAGGAGCGTGCACTATTTGATGTGTATTTAATGATGCTCGAAAACACCGCCCTCGCCGGTGATGTCATGCAAGTGATTCGCACAGGCCAATGGGCACAAGGCGCTCTACGCCGCGTGGTTAGCGAACATGTGCAGCGCTTTGAACATATGGATGATGATTATCTGCGCGAACGTGCATCTGATGTCAAAGACCTCGGTCGGCGTTTACTCTCGTATCTGCAACAAGCTCAAAAACAAACCTTGGTCTATCCAGATAACACCGTTTTAGTCAGTGAAGAACTTTCACCAGCGATGCTCGGTGAAGTACCAGCCGACAAACTGGTGGGCCTGGTTTCGGTACTGGGTTCACGTAATTCACATGTGGCAATTTTAGCTCGCGCAATGGGTATTCCAACCGTCGTTGCTGCGGTTGACCTGCCCTATACACGCTTGGATGGTATCAAACTGATTGTCGATGGCTATCATGGTGATGTGTTTACCAACCCAAGTCCTTTATTGCTGCAGCAATACGCTGAGGTGGTTGAGGAAGAGCGCTTAATTAACAAAGATTTAGACAGTTTACGCACCTTGCCCTGTGTCACCTTAGACGGTCATCAGTTACCGCTCTGGGTCAATACCGGTCTACTAGCTGATGTGCAACGCGCACAGCAACGCGGTGCTGAAGGGGTCGGTCTCTATCGCTCGGAGGTTGCTTTTATGGGCACCTCACGTTTCCCCAGTGAAAGCGAGCAATTACGGATGTATCGCGAACAACTGCAAGCCTTTCACCCCTTACCAGTGACGATGCGCACCCTCGATATTGGTGGCGATAAACCGTTGAGTTACTTTCCCATCAAAGAAACTAACCCTTATTTGGGTTGGCGCGGCATTCGTATCACCTTGGACCATCCGGAAATCTTTTTAGTACAAGTGCGGGCGATGATTAAAGCCAGTGCGGGCCTCAATAATCTGCATATTTTATTGCCAATGATTTCTGGTGTACAAGAACTTAAAGATGCTAAACAGCTAATTCATCGCGCTTGGGATGAGCTAATCAGTGAAGGTATTGAAGTAGTCATGCCGCAAATTGGTGTGATGATTGAAGTGCCTTCAGCAGTTTATCAAGCCAGACAACTGGCGCGTCTGGCGGACTTTCTATCAGTTGGCTCTAACGACTTAACTCAATATTTACTGGCGGTTGACCGCAATAATGCACGGGTCGCAGCGTTATATGACTACTTGCACCCTGCCGTTTTAATGGCGCTACAAGAAGTGGTCAGCGCCGCGCATGCTGAAGGCAAGCAAGTCAGTATTTGCGGTGAGATGGCCGGTGACCCAGTCGCTGCTGTGTTACTGCTGGCAATGGGCTTTGACAGCTTATCGATGAACTCAACGCATTTACCAAAAGTGAAATGGCTGCTACGTAAAATGACTATGCAGCATGCACAAGAGTTACTCGAAGAAGTCTCCAGCATGGATAATCCACAACTGATTCATGACACGCTCAATCTTGCGCTGGGTAATTTAGGCCTTAGTAAAGTTCTTAACCCGGCTTCCAGCGTACAAACCTGATTCATCAAACAGCATACCCAGCGCCTGCATCCCTATTGTATTAATCCGCTCAGCGCGGCAAGATGCCAAATGTTTTATTGCTAAATAAGCTCATAATGAGCGAAAAATGGGCGTATGCGCTTTCAGCTCTTCAAAGAATATAAGTAGGCAGAAGCTGATAGTTACACTGATAGATTACCTTGCCGTATTTATCATGCATTGAGCCCTGCTTTTAGTTAACAGTGGATAGCTTCAACACCCTCTGGGGCGATGCCTATTACCCAGTGGTTAGTCTTTAAAAGCAGGATGCTATGGACTACAAAAACCAATACACTTTTAGCGCGGTACTGCTGTTTCTCCTCATCAAGCTGACGCCTGTCTTTTCTGAGGATTCGAACACTGTTGAGTTTATGCACTGGTGGGTGTCTAAGGGTGAACAAGCTAGCATTAACGTGCTTAAGCAAACGCTTAACCAGCAAGATATTATTTGGCAAGATCACGCCCATGATGGCAGCGGCACATCACGTTATAGCGACATTCTTATCCAGCGTGTCACGACAGACCACCCTCCCACGGCCTCACAAGTTATCGGCTACGATATTCAAAAGTGGGCAGCACAGGGTGTTTTGCACAACCTTGATGAACTGGCTATCGCCGGTGAATGGGATCAGCACCGATCAACGCACACTCGACCAACTGGCTATGGGTCAATAATAGGTTGTTAGAGCAAATTGGCGGGCGCGAACCTGATGAGTGGCAGGATTTAATTAAGCTACTCGATCAAGCACAAGCCGCTGGCATAATCCCACTGGCGATTGGTCGTGAAGCGTGGGAGCACACCTTACTGTTTGAATCTGTTGCAGCCGGTGCTGGCGGTGCTGAGTTTTATCGACATGCATTTATTGAACTCGATCCAAACGCTTTAGACCCTGAACTACTATTAACTATTTTCCAGCGTATGAGTCAGCTACGTACGTATCTGGACAAAGATTTCTCTAAACGTTATTGGGATGACGCAACCGATATGGTGCTTAAAGGTGAAGCGCTATTGCAAGTACAAGGCACTTGGGTCAACGGTGAATTTATTTATCTCAACTTAACGCCTGGTATTGACTACCAATGCTTTAACTTTCCCGATACACAAGGGATATTCCTATTCAACAGCGACCAATACGTTTTTTTAAAACAGTACAACCGATACCACTACGCGCAATCACTTTGTGAAAATCTTAATGGATGCAAATTTTCAGCGTGATTTAAATCATCGTACCGGTGCGGCGCTGGCACGCACTGACGTGCCATTAAGTACGTTTAACTCATGCGGGCAACGCAGTATTGCACATATGCGCAGCAACAATATGCGTCGCTCTTTGATGGGTTCGATTGCTATGGGTAACGCCAATCCACCACAGACTAAAGAGGCTATTTACAGTGTGGTCAGCGACCATCTCTACGGCCGAATCAGCGATGCTCAGGCGGTGACTCGTTTACAAAAAGCAATTACTGATAGTGCTGAGCGGTAGTCTTTAGTTGAGCATGCAAAGGTACAAACAACTCAACCTGTGTCTGCCCTAAATAGCGTCCATTAGCGGCATAACTGCGCTCAGCCAAGGATACAGTACCATCCTCAAAACGACGCAGTAAGCTGGTAGCACGAGTGCCGTAACTGTCACCCCGAATAAAGATACTCGATAGCATACGCTCCATCGCTAAACCAACACCTGTATCAGGCAGTTGATCATCGTCGGCACGCATTTCATTTTGCATTAAGGCAAATAAAGCCTGATCTGTTGCATCTAGATGCTCAGAAAAAGTGCTGCGAATGCGCACTAACTTAGGCCAAGGTGTATCTAAACTCGCATTGCACAATGCATACACGCCCTCGGTTAAACATATGGGCCGTGGCTCGGTTGAGCTTAAATACCAAATTGATTGCAGATCACCGACGAGCAAATTAAAACCGCTGTACTGGTCAATTTGGCTGGCTACTTCTTGTAAATAGGCTTGCGGGGTTTTCTGCGAGGTTAAATAGTCAGTGACCAACGCGCCACGTGACTGTGCACCCAACGGTAATGACATATCGCGAATATTGGTCAAAGTAGCAAAGCGCCCTTGCTTAGCAATACCTAACCAAGTACCGCGGGCTTCTAAATCACGCCCTGCATAAATTTCAGGTTGATCTGACCATTGCGCCAGCGCTGCACTGGGCCGCGCATGAACTTCATCACGGTTAGCCAGTAATAATAAAGGCTGAGGACTCTCAGGCCGCCATGCAAAAACAACTAAACACATAGATCACCCAATACTTGATATTTACAGTATTCGAATTCAGGGTCAATACTGAACCTAAATGCTCACGGCGTAGCACCAATGCCTCAGCATCCAACGGCTGTAAAGCAATGGCGTGCAGTTCACGCAAACTACCAAATAAGCGATCGCTATCCACTAAGTCAGTAATATGACGCGCCGCCTGCAGCCAAGCTAACAATCGCTCTATACGTGGCGCTTGCTCAGCCAAATCTTCTGGCTGACGCATATAACGGTGCACCTGCAACGCTTCAGACTCATCTTTTAAGAACTGCAGTAACCAGTTCTGTAGCTCTGCTGCACCCTGACGCGCGCCACGTGTGGTTCGTTTTTGCTGCCATTGTTTATCTTGCAGCCACAAAGCCATTTGCAAAGAGAAAAGCCCCCAACGGGTCCCTTCTAACTCACTAGCAAACTGCTGCGGTGTCGTTTTACGTACATCTTGATCTTCTAAACCAGCAAGAATACGTACGCGCCAATCATCAATCAACGTATCCAACTGCGCACGTAAAGCATTGCTTGAAACACGTGGCGCCGCTTGACCAAGACTGCCTAATAACGCACGCAAACTAACCAGCTGCTGCAGCCATTGCTCAAGTAATTTCCAATGACCATTAAAACGGTACTGCTCAGCTAAACGCTGGCTATTACCTAGTAACTGCCAAGCAATCGCAGCAAAAGCATCGTCTAATGGCGTTTGTGCATCTAACTGCGCCGCATCAGCGGTAACGTTATAGCTATTGGCATCAAATAAACGATAACCACGCTCTGCTTTACTGATATCACATGGCATCAATGGCACATCTGCAGCCAACTCCAGCGCCAGCTCCAATAATGCAGCGGGGTCGCCTTCACGCAACTCCAACTCCATTTCACAGATTGCTTCCTGTTGTTCATTGGCAATCACTAAGCCTTGATCTAGAGCCACTTCAACGATTGTTTCAACGCCATCACGCAACCAGCGCAGTTCCGCAAACTGGCGCTTAAAATCTGTACTAAATACAACTTTGAGTTGTTCTTTATCCAGTTCGCGCAAACTCTCTGGCCAGCAACTGTCATCTAAATGACTCAGCACTAATTGGTCGCTATCTAAGTACCAATCCCACTCATTGCGCTCAGATAATCCAGCAACACTGGCACCTTTACTCTTTAAGGTTTGGATCAATTGCTCGCCATCGCGACGAATGCGCAAGGCAACTTGGCCATTTGCCAAGGCAAAATCGGCTGTATCGTAATACCGATTAAGCAGCTCACGGGTCTGCCATTGACCAGCACAGCGCGCAGCTAAAACAGGGTGTTCACGCAGCGTAGCAAGACTTTCAGGGCTTACTCGTAGCTTTATTTCGGTTTCTTTAGCCATGTTATTCTCAATTCAAATTGTTGCTAGTTTATCGCTATGCTGGTCGAACCCTATAACAGCATCGTATAATCAAAGCTGTTATTGGAAACCGAGCGCAGCTCTCTATGTCGATAAACCCATTTGTTAGTTTGTTTGGTCGTTCGCCCATTGGGCCAATGCAGCAACATATAGCCAAAGCACATGAGTGTGCTTCAAATCTGGTGCCTTTCTTTCAAGCAGTCATTGCTGAAGATTGGGTGCGAGTTGAACAAGTACAGCAAGAGATGTCTCGGCTTGAAAAAGAAGCCGATAAACTCAAGCGCAACGTGCGTATTCACCTACCTAAAAGTCTATTTTTACCAGTACCGCGTTCAGACTTACTTGAACTGCTCAGTGTACAGGACAAAGTAGCCAACCGCGCAAAAGACATTGCTGGGTTAATGCTGGGTCGTCAAATGACCATTCCGCAACCGCTACAGCCAATGATTCTTGCCTTTGTGCAGCGCGTTGTTGATGCCAGTGATCAAGCCTTGACAGCGATGAACGAGTTGGATGAAATTCTGGAAACAGGTTTTGGTAACCGTGAAGTCAATCGTGTCACTGCAATGATTGAGGTGCTTGAAGAGATTGAGCACGACACTGATCGCATGCAGATTGAAGTACGCCGTACACTCTTTAAGCTGGAAAAAGATCTGCCACCTGTCGATGTTATGTTTTTGTATACCATCATCGAATGGATCGGCGATGTCGCGGACCGTGCTGAGCGCATCGGTAACCGATTGGAACAATTGCTTGCACGCTGATATATAGCGTGCCCCACCTGGATCAAGCGGATTTTTTATGTCTCTTTTAACCGACTATGGCTTCATTCTTTTAGTCTTAGCCTGCCTTTTTGGTTTTTTTATGGCCTGGGGCGTTGGTGCCAATGACGTTGCTAACGCCATGGGTACCTCAGTAGGTTCAGGCGCGCTGACCATTAAGCAAGCTATTGTTGTGGCGATGGTATTTGAGTTCTGCGGGGCTTATTTAGCCGGTGGTGAAGTTACTGAAACCATCAAAAACGGCATTGTTGATATCGATGTCATGACGGCTGATCTGCTAGTCCTCGGGATGATGTCCGCACTGCTTGCAGCAGGAACCTGGCTGCTGATCGCTACCAGTAAAGGCTGGCCGGTATCGACCACACACACCATTATTGGTGCTGTGGTTGGCTTTGCGGCCTTTGGCGTGTCATTTGATGCCGTGCATTGGAGCGCTATTGTTCCTATTACTCTCAGCTGGGTGGTAACACCGTTCTTATCTGGAATCTTAGCTTTTGGCTTGTTCGTTAGTGTGCAAAAACTAATTATTAATACTGATAATCCGTTTGAAAATGCTAAGCGCTATGTCCCTGTTTATATGTTTGCAACGGGCTTTATGGTTGCTTTAATGACCCTTTCAAAAGGTCTCAAACATGTTGGCTTAGATATTAACAAGGAGCAAAGTATCCTACTGGCCGTCGGTGTTGGTCTATTAGTCATGCTGCTCGGTATTGTCTTATTACGTCGGGTAAAAATTGCGCCTGATGCTAATCGCAGTACTTACTTTGCCAGTGTTGAAAAAGTCTTTGCTACTCTGATGATTTTCACCGCCTGCTCCATGGCGTTTGCTCACGGTGCTAACGATGTAGCTAACGCCGTAGGTCCATTAGCTGCTATTGCTGGCGTGATTCAAAGTAACGGTATCGCCGAATTGGGTAGTAAATCAGCAGTTCCAGCCTGGGTTCTATTGCTGGGTGCACTCGGTATTGTGATTGGTTTAGCGACCTACGGTTATAAAGTCATTGCAACCGTAGGTCGTGGTATCACGGAGCTAACGCCTAGCCGTGGTTTTGCTGCCGAATTAGCGACTGCATCAACAGTGGTTGGTGCATCTGCCATTGGTTTACCTGTTTCTACCACGCACACCTTGGTAGGTGCGGTATTAGGTATTGGTTTAGCCCGCGGTATCAGTGCACTGAATCTGCGCGTGATTGGCTCGATCTTTATGTCGTGGGCAATCACTTTACCGGCCGGTGCTTTCCTTGCGATCGTATTCTTCAGTATTTTAAAACTGATCTTTCTATAATACGTCGCACTGCGTTTTTTCAGGTTCTGCGTGATTGCGTATTGCCTGAAAAAACTGCACTGTTCTACTCAGTGACAGCCAGCCACTGTAAATCTTAATAATCCCTTAGCTGTCGCCATGATTGGACTCACTCATGCACGATTACGTTCACTCGCTCCGCCACTCATCACCCTATATCAACGCCCACCGTGATCGCACCTTTGTTATCATGCTGCCTGGTGAAAGTATTGCGCATGAAAACTTTGGCAATATCGTCCACGATCTAGTGTTACTGCACAGCTTAGGAGTGCGCCTAGTACTGGTATTTGGCTCACGCCCACAAATTGAAGCGCGTCTCACTGCTCAAGGCTTACAGTCACACTACCATCAAGATTTACGCATTACCGATGCGGCCACATTAAGCTGTGTGCTCGATGCTGTCGGCCAATTACGCGCCGCTATCGAAGCACGCTTATCCATGGATATGGCTGCTTCGCCTATGCAGGGTTCACGTTTAAGAGTGGCGGGTGGCAACTTTGTCACAGCGCGGCCACTGGGCGTGATTGATGGTGTTGATTATCAATACACCGGTGAAGTACGTCGTATTGATAGCAAAGGTATCAAGCGTTTACTGGATGACCGCACCATTGTCCTGCTACCGCCAATGGGTTACTCACCGACTGGCGAGACCTTTAACTTAGCCAGTGAAGACGTCGCTACGCGCGCAGCGATTGAGCTGAAAGCTGATAAGTTACTGCTATTTAGTGCTGAACAAGGCCTACTCGATGCGAACCAGCAATTAATTCGAGAATTGCCTGCACAGCAAGCCGAGCAACATTTACTACGTTTTAAAGCCAATAAACAACTTGAGCAGGCTGAGCTTTTACAAGCCGCAGTCAGTGCCTGTCGTGGCGGCGTATCACGTTGTCACATTATTGGTTATCCCATTGATGGCACTTTACTGATGGAGATGTTTACCCGTGATGGCTGTGGCACATTGGTCGACCAAGGGCAGTTTCAGCAGGTCCGTGAAGCGCAAATTGAAGATGTGGGTGGTTTGTTAGAGCTGATTCGCCCACTGGAAGAACAAGGTATTTTAGTACGTCGTTCACGCGACTTAATTGAACGTGAAATCACTCAGTTCAGTATTGTTGAGCGCGACGGTTTAATTATTGCCTGCGCGGCACTTTACCCCTTCCCAGAGCAAGCTACTGGCGAGCTTGCATGCTTAGCAGTGCATCCTGACTACCGTCATGGTGGGCATGGCGATATATTACTGGAGCGGATTGAAAAACGCGCCCGTGCATTACAACTGGATTCATTATTTGTACTCACTACGCGCACCGCACACTGGTTCCAAGAGCGCGGCTTTCAAAGCTGTGCATTTGAGCAGCTGCCCAGTACCAAAGCCTCCTTATATAACTTCCAACGGAACTCGAAAGTCTTTCGAAAAACCTTGGACTAATAGTCTTTAGCAGCAAAAACCATTAAAGTGCGAGCATGTTGCTGTGTATTCGATATATAACAACTGACAACGCAGTACCGCACAAACATTGTGGCTTGCTGTGTTTAAAATAATTAAGGAGAACTCCCATGATCAAAGGCAAAACCCTCGCATGGGCCCTGTCCATAACCCTCGCTGGTATCAGCTTGAGTGGCATGGTGCAGGCCGAAGAAAAATACATCACTATTGGTACCGGCGGACAAACCGGTGTGTATTATGTAGCGGGCCAATCCATCTGCCGCTTTATTAACCGCGATAGCAAAACCAGTGGCATTCGCTGTAATGCGCCAGCCAGTGGGGGTGGCGTAGCCAACGTTAACGGTATTCGTAGTGGCGAGTTTAACTTCGGCGTTATGCAGTCCGACCACCAATATAAAGCGATGAAGGGCTTAGCGCCTTTTGAAGCTGAAGGTGCAATGGATGACATGCGTGCACTGTTCTCATTACAGAGTGAAGTGTTTACTGTACTTGCGCGTCGTGACTCACATATTGCTAACTTCGACGATTTAAAAGGCAAACGCGTCAATATCGGTAACCCAGGTTCCGGTCAGCGTGACACCCTTGAAGAGATCATGGAGAAAAAAGGCTGGGATCGTAAAAGTTTTTCCTTAGCTTCAGAGCTCAAAGCTGCCGAGCAAGCCAGCGCACTCAATGACAACAATATTGATGCGATGACTTACTTTGTTGGCCACCCAAATGGCGCTATTCAAGAAGCAACGACAACTGTAGATGCGGTTCTGGTGCCCGTAACTGGCCCAGAAATTGATGCGTTGTTAGCGGAAAAAAGCTACTACACCAAAGCTGAAATCCCTGGTGGAATCTATACCGGTAACGATCTGCCAACGCCATCAATCGGCGGTAAAGCAGTGCTATCAACCAGTAGCAAAGTCAGCCCTGATTTGGTTTACCAAATGGTTAAATCAGTCTTTGATAATCTCGATCGTTTCAAACGTTTACATCCAGCATTTAAAGATTTAAACGCTGAAGAAATGATTGAAGCCGGCTTATCAGCGCCTTTACATGAAGGTGCAATTCGTTACTACAAAGAGCGCGGCTGGTTGTAATAGCTTACTGCTTGCCAAGCGACATCATCTCGATACGTCGACGCTTAATCTAGCGTTAGCGTATCGAGTTCTTTAGATCCTTAGCAGGTTAACTGCCATGTCAGACAAACATCTTTCCGCCGAAGAACTTATTGCACAAGACTCGGGTGCGCGCTTGCCTGACGGCATCATGGCGCAAGTTATCGCCAGCCTTGCCTTACTCTGGTCGCTCTTTCAGCTTTGGATTGCCTCACCGCTACCCTTTATTTTTCGCATCGGTGTATTTAATGACACCGAGACACGCTCTATCCATCTAACATTTGCTTTGCTGCTGGCTTTTTTAGCCTACCCAGCCTTTAAACGCTCACCGCGCAATCGCGTTCCTTTAGTAGATATTGCGCTGGGCATAGTGGCTGCAGCCAGTGCTGCCTACTTATTTATTTTCTACCAAGATCTGGCTTTACGCCCTGGTAGCTTAACCACCTTTGACTTAGTGACCGCCTGTATTGGTATTCCGCTATTACTGGAAGCCACGCGCCGTACTTTAGGCCCGCCACTGGCGATTATTGCGTTACTGTTTTTAACCTACAGTATTGCCGGCCCTTATATGCCGGACATGCTGGCACATCGCGGCGTCAGCTTTACCGCGCTAGCCAACCACCAATGGATCACCACTGAAGGTGTGTTTGGTATTGCCCTAGGTGTATCGACCAGCTTTGTCTTCTTATTTGTATTGTTCGGTGCTTTATTAGAGCGTGCTGGGGCCGGTAATTACTTTATCCAGCTGGCATTTAGCATGCTTGGTCATATGCGTGGCGGCCCCGCTAAAGCTGCAGTTGTTGCTTCTGGTCTGACCGGTATGATTTCCGGCTCCTCAATCGCCAACGTAGTAACCACTGGCACTTTCACCATTCCAATGATGAAACGCGTAGGCTTTTCTGCCGAAAAAGCAGGTGCCGTGGAAGTTGCTTCTTCAGTCAACGGGCAAATTATGCCACCGGTGATGGGTGCTGCGGCGTTTTTAATGGTCGAGTACGTCGGTATTCCCTATGTAGAAATCATTAAACATGCATTCTTACCCGCAGCAATTTCATATATTGCCTTGCTATATATCGTGCACCTAGAAGCCTTAAAGCTGGGTATGCAACCGATTGGTAATCATCAGCCCAAACCTTGGTTACGCCGTTTAACAGGCTTTGCCTTCGGTGCTGCTTTAATTTCTGGTATTTCTTTACTGGTGTACTACGGTTTAGGTTGGCTCAAACCAGCTCTAGGTGAACATGCTCTGTTAGGCGTTGGTGTTTTATTAGCCGTAACTTACTTAGGTTTGCTAAAAGTTGCGTCCAGCAATCCACCGCTACTACTAGAAGATCCTGATAAGCCCATCGAAGAACTACCAAAGACTCGTACTGTTTTACTATCTGGCCTGCACTTTATCTTGCCGGTTGTTGTTCTGGTGTGGTGCTTGATGGTTGAACGCTTGTCCCCTGGCCTATCGGCATTTTGGGGCAGCGTGATGCTGATCTTTATTCTGCTAACCCAGCGCCCTATCTTGAGCTGGATGCGCCGTGATCGTAGCTATGATCACGGCGGCTGGATGGATGGAGTTATCGATCTGCGTGAAGGCATGATTGCTGGTGCACGTAATATGATCGGTATTGGTATTGCCACCGCTGCTGCAGGTGTGATTGTTGGTGCAGTTTCACAAACGGGCGTTGGTTTAGTGCTGGCCGACTTAGTTGAATTACTTTCAATGGGTAATTTACTGTTAATGCTGGTGTTTACTGCCGTATTCAGTCTAATTCTAGGTATGGGTTTACCCACCACAGCAAACTATATTGTTGTTTCCAGTTTATTAGCGCCGGTCGTGGTTGCTCTTGGCCAGCAAAACGGTTTAATTGTGCCGCTGATTGCTGTGCACCTGTTTGTCTTCTACTTCGGTATTATGGCCGACGTTACACCTCCGGTCGGCCTAGCTTCATTTGCCGCTGCCGCAGTATCAAAAGGTGATCCGATCAAAACTGGGGTACAAGCGTTTTATTACAGCTTACGTACCGCTGCACTACCGTTCTTATTTATCTTTAATACCGATTTACTGCTGATAAACGTCAGCGTAATGCACGGTATTTTGATCTTTATTGTGGCGACTTGCGCGATGCTGATTTTCGCAGCAGGCACCCAAGGTTGGTTTATTACCCGCAGTCGCTGGTATGAAAACATACTACTGCTATTAGTGGCATTTACACTATTCCGCCCAGGATTCTGGATGGATATGGTTTATGACCCTTACCAAGATATACCGCCAAGCCAGCTTATGCAGGCTTTGGGCGATGTGGATGAAGGCAGTCAATTACGCTTGCGTATCCAAGGTGAAGATGAGCTCGGTGAGCCGCGTGAATTTGTGGTGCTACTTCCTGTGCCTGCTGGAGAAAACGGCGCGGAGCGTATGGAGACACTTGGCTTAATGCTGATTGAAGAAGACGGTAAAACTCTAATTGATAATATTACCTTTGCCAGCCCAGCCGCTGATTTAGGCCTAACGTTCGACCAACACATCTTAAAAGTACGTGCACCGACTGATCGTATGCGCAAAGAGATTATGTGGATTCCAGGTTTATTGCTACTATTGGCAGTGAGTGCCCTACAGTGGCGCCGCAAACGCACTGCAGACCCACAGCTACCCGTCAAAGATCATCAAGTAGCGCACTGATTTAAGGACTCGTAGAAACAACATGAACACATCTATTTTAGTTACCGGTGGTGCGGGTTATATCGGCTCGCACACCACTCTGGCTCTGCTTGAAGCGGGTCATAATGTCACAGTGCTAGACAACCTGAGCAATAGCTCGCAAGAGTCATTACGTCGTGTTGAGCGTATTAGTGGTAAATCAGCAACTTTTATTAAAGGTGATATTCGTGATCGCGAATTGCTCGATTCAATTTTTTCCCGCCACTCAATCCAAGCAGTATTGCATTTCGCCGGCTTAAAAGCGGTTGGCGAAAGCGTGCAGCAGCCATTGGCATATTATGAAAACAACGTTAGCGGTAGCATTGTATTATTTCAGGCTATGGCTGCTGCAGGCGTATTTAACTTAGTGTTCAGCTCATCCGCTACGGTGTATGGCGAGCCAAAACAAATGCCCATTAGTGAAGAATGCCCAACTGGCGTACCCACTAACCCCTATGGCCGCTCCAAGCTAATGGTGGAAGAGATACTGCGTGATTTAGCCATCTCTGAGTCACGCTGGAGCATTGCCTTATTACGTTATTTCAACCCAGTGGGGGCACATAATAGCGGCATGATTGGCGAGGATCCAAACGGTATTCCTAATAATCTGTTGCCCTATATCAGCCAGGTTGCAGTGGGAAAACTACAGAAACTATCAGTATACGGCGACGACTATCTAACGCTAGATGGCACCGGTGTACGTGATTATATTCATGTGGTTGATTTGGCTAATGGCCACTTAAAAGCACTGGATAAAATTACTGATTCGCAAGGTATCCATATCTGGAATCTAGGTACTGGACAGGGCTATAGCGTATTACAGATGATTAGTGCTTTTGAACAGGCAGCTAATGTAGAAGTACCCTATGCAGTGGTTGCACGACGCAGTGGTGATATTGCTGAGTGCTGGGCAGACCCGAAAAAGGCTGCACAAGAGTTGGGCTGGAAAGCAGAACATAGCTTAGACGATATGATGCTTGATACATGGCGTTGGCAACAAAACAACCCCAATGGTTTTAACAAGTAAGCGTAGCTGCACGTGTAACAAGCGACTTTTCTACTTAAAAAATAGCCACCTTACTTCTGAGTTTAACCTCAGACGCTAAGGCGGCTATTACTTTAAAACACTTCGGATCATTCAGTACTGATAGCTTTGGTTTGTCACAACACAAATACCTATACCGCATCCTTGTCAGTGTTATTTAAAGTTCTTCTGGATCAACTTACTGAACCAACCGACGATCCCTGCGCGGAACATCAGTACGCAAAGAACGAAAATCACTCCTAAAATCACATGCACCCATTCACCCAGTGGGCTGCTACTCAAATAGGTTTGTAAGATCACAACAATAGTTGCACCAACAAAGGGTCCCAGTACAGTTCCCGCTCCACCCAGCAACGTCATCAAAATAACTTCTCCCGACATATGCCAATGTGCATCGGTTAATGAAGCTAACTGGAAGACCACAGTTTTAGTCGAGCCAGCTAAGCCAGTTAAAGCTGCAGACAATACAAAAGCCAGCAACTTATGTGCATCAACGTTGTAACCAAGCGACACCGCTCGCGGCTCGTTTTCACGAATCGCTTTGAGTACTTGGCCATAAGGTGAGTGAATCGTGCGCTGGATTAACAAAAATCCAAAGAGAAACACGGCCGAGACAAAGTAATACATATTCAGATTATCTTTTAGATCGATAAAGCCAAATAAATATCCGCGTTGCACACCTTGTAAGCCGTTTTCACCCCCAGTAAAACTCGACTGCATAAACATAAGGAAAACCAGCTGCGCTAAGGCCAAAGTAATCATCGCAAAGTAGATACCTTGCCGACGGATCGCTAATAAACCAAAGCCTAAGCCTAATGCTGCAGAGGCTGCCGTCCCTGCCAGAATCCCCAATTCTGTACCTAAGCCACTGTACTCAGT
>CAJDVO010000011.1_pt1 | contig 16317 bp, 17 predicted proteins | sample 7391281 | NCBI WGS metagenome assembly CAJDVO01 (sample SAMEA7055709, study PRJEB34461) | soil metagenome | biome: terrestrial ecosystem; feature: Peninsula; material: soil | place: Antarctica | collected 2016
GGTATGCACCGGGAGTGGTTTGACTACCTTCAGACAGTCCCGCTAAGGTTTGTCGCCACACAGGATCGACTTGATAACGCTCTGGCGCTTGTTGATGACTATCCAAGGCTGCACGCCACACGCGGGTGACTGATTCAACATAGGCAGGACTGCGTTGACGACCTTCAATTTTTACTGCGCTCACACCGATTTTCGCTAACTCTGGAATCAGATCCATAATGTCAAGACTGGTCGGCTCTTCAAGCGCATGAAAGCGCTGCCTATTGACCATAAAACGGCCTTTACATAGGGTTGGATAGCCTGCTGATTCACCCTCGCTGTAACGATCAATTAGAACGTCATTGAGGCGTGAGGTCAGTTCACCACCTTCATTGCTCCAGCGCACATCCTTGGCCCGCGAACAGACGCCGCATAAGTTTGATGACTCATTGGTTAGATAGGAGAATAGATGGTAGCGTCCCTCTGCCACAATGCACAGACTGCCAAAGGCAAAGACTTCAATGGGAACTGTGGTTTGTCTGGCCACATGTTTAACTTGAGCCAGCGAGAGTACGCGTGGTAATACGGCGCGTTTAATATTGTAGGGGTCTTGATAAAAAGATAAGGCTGCTGCGTTGGTAGCAGAGCCTTGTACCGATAAATGTACATTAAGTTCGGGGTGCTGCTTAGTGGGGTAGGCCAATACAGCGGGGTCAGCAGCAATTAAGGCATTTACACCGAGGTCAGCTGCTTGATCAACTGCGCGTTGCCAACGATTCCAGCCTTCTGGCTGCGCATGGGTATTAACAGCAATATAGACATGCTTGTTGTGTTGCTGAGCGAAACTGATGCCGCTTTCCAGTTGTTTATCATTGAAGTTTAAGCCGGAAAAATGACGGGCATTGGCATCATCACGAAAGCCGACATACACAGCATCGGCACCTTGGCGAACAGCAGCTTTAAGGGCGGCAGGCTGCCTGCAGGGCAAACCAGTTCCATGTGATCTCCTACTTTTAGGTATAGATGCATTCAGGCGGTCGATCCATTTTGAACCCATGCAATCTAAGCAGGTTAGCTGTTATCGACCTTGACTGAGGTCAAGTACAACAAGGAAGCTGTTTTATCTGTGTATTCTATAATGTTAAAAAGTAAGGGTGTAAACGTGCTTATGGCCTGCCAAACAGGTCTGCTCAGCAAATAATTAAATTATACAGATGTCAGAAATGACAACGCCCCACTGCAGTAGCGGGGCGTTGTTGTTAGCTTTGCAGTATCGGTATAACTAAATAACGCTTAGCGTAAAATCTCGCGCTCAGTATCCAATGAGTACGGCAGTTCGAGCGGTTCAAGTATGTTTTTTTCATTGCCATCTAAGTAAATGCGGCCATCACTGACAGCATCGCTTAGTGCTGTTGCCAGCAGTTCAATGCCATACTCACTTTGCGCGGCACTGACCACTTCACCTACAGCGCTTGAATGCACTGGTGACATAAGCTGAGTACCTGCAGCTGGAATATCCTTTGTGGCCAACTGGAAATGGTACATATGACGTTTCAGCTTGCCCAGATACTGCATGCGCGCAACAATTTCTTGACCGGTGTAGCAACCTTTCTTAAAACTGACTGCATCCAAGGCCGGAAAATTCAACATTTGCGGAATAAACTGTTCTCGGATTGGCATGCTGACATGGCCAATGCCACTGCGTATTTGCTCCAGCAGCCAAGTATTAAGTGGAGCTTCAGACAATAAGTTTAGTAAGCGTTTGCGCAGGCAAGGGCCTTCGTCAGCCCTCATCCACAGCTCGGCTAGGTGTTCGGAAACGCGAATCGCAATCATCTGGTTGTGGTGCACAGTGCTATTGATCTCGCTGGGTAAATCAATACCTAATGCATTTAGAGCATCGTCTGCTTTATATAAACCAAAGCGGCTCCAGAAAGCGCTATCATCACTCAGCTTGGATTTAGAAAATACTGCGAATTTTTGCAGTTCTGCCAGTTGTGCGACTAAAATATCGTGGTCCATTGCCAATAAATAGCCGTCATTTTCTAAAAGCACACGAAAACTTGATAACATGCGCCCCTTCGGCGTACAGCGTGCACCTAAACTACTGCGCTCATCGCTAACGTAGCCAAGGTTGCAGGTGATTTGTCCTTGTAGGAAAGATTTCGCGTCTGCACCACGTATGGCTAAAACGCCTTCGTGAGTTAACGGAGTAAAGCTTGCAGAACCTGTCATAACTGTCTCGCTGGTAAATAATGCTTGTGTCTATCATAGAGTGCTAAATGCATCTTGTCAGGCATGCGACTTTGTTAAACCTGTCTTATACTGAATTTATTATTGTTTGGAGTGCGTCATGTCTATCGAAACCGAAGTTAAACGTCTCTATTGGCACAGTCGTAGAGGCATGTGGGAGTTGGATCAGTTGCTAGTGCCTTTTGTTGAAGAGCAATACTTAAAGCTCGATGAGGCAGACCGTGCGCGTTATCGCTCACTACTCGATTGCGAAGACCAAGATATTTTCGGTTGGTGTATGCGTCGCGCCGAGCCTGACAATGCTGATTTAAAACGCATTATTGAGTTGATTTTGGAACATGCTAAGCCGAAGTAAGCCTTCATTTAGCTGTTTTTGGCAGCCTTCTTTTAGGTTGTCATTGGCAGTTGTCCTGATATCAAGCTTGGCTTGCTTGGCTGTACTGCTTGCCGCTGTGCCTTGGTTTTTGCAGTTGAGTGCACTGTTAGTGTTGGGTCTGCAGATAAGCCGACAGCTGTATCTGATGGCTAATCATCAACAACCTTTTCTGAGGCAGGGCCTGCGTCATAGTCAGCAAGGCTGGCAGTTATGGAGTGCTCAACAGGGTTGGCACTCCATACAATTACGCGCCGATAGTATCGCCATACCTGCGCTCGTTCTAGTGCGCTATAGATATGCTAATCAATGGTTTTATCGCAGTGTTTTGATCCCAGCTGATAGCGTGTCGCAGGACTCTCATCGTCGCCTGAGAGTGCGTTTAAAGTTTAGTCGGCAGCGTTGGCGGGCGATAAAATAGTATCCAACGCCTGTTTACTGAGTTCTGGGTAATCAAGAGTGTAATGTAAGCCACGGCTTTCTTTACGCTGCATGGCCGAGCGAATAATCAAATCTGCAACGACAACTAAGTTACGCAACTCAATTAAGTCGCGACTGACGCGATAATTGCTATAAAACTCATCAATCTCGTCCAGCAATAGACGTACACGGTGCTGCGCACGCAGCAGGCGTTTATTGGTACGCACAATACCTACGTAGTCCCACATAAAGCGTCTAAGCTCGTCCCAGTTGTGGGCAATAATTACATCTTCGTCGGAATCAGTAACTAAGCTGGCATCCCAGTGCGGAAGCTGCTGCGGTGCACTCACGTGAGCATCTTGCTGTGCAATATCGCTTGCAGCAGAACGTGCATAAACAAAACATTCAAGTAATGAGTTGCTGGCCATACGATTGGCACCATGCAGGCCAGTAAAGCTAGTTTCACCAATGGCATACAAGTTGGGAATATCGGTATGACCATGCTGATCCACTGCCACACCGCCACACGTATAGTGTGCGGCAGGTACCACCGGTATTGGCTCTTTAGTGATATCAATACCAAAGGTTAAGCAGCGCTCATACACCGTTGGAAAGTGTTCTTTAACAAAATCAGCTGATTTATGGCTGATATCTAAATACACACAATCAATACCTAAACGTTTCATTTCATGGTCAATGGCGCGCGCAACAATATCGCGCGGAGCCAGTTCTTCTCGACTATCAAAGCGCGCCATAAAACGTTCGCCATTGGGCAGTTTTAAATGTGCACCTTCACCGCGCAAAGCTTCTGTGATTAAAAAGTTTTTTGCTTGTGGATGGTATAAGCAGGTGGGGTGAAATTGATTAAACTCTAAGTTACCGACGCTACAACCTGCACGCCAAGCCATGGCAATGCCATCACCGCAGGCGCTGTCTGGGTTACTGGTATATAAATACACCTTGGCCGCGCCACCTGTAGCCAGCACAGTAAAGCGTGCTGCATAGGTGTCCACTTCACCGGTTGCACGGTTGAGCACATAAGCACCAAGGCAAGCATTCCCATCACGATCTAATTTATTAGCGGTAATTAAATCAACCGCTACTTGCTGCTCAATCAGCTCAATATTACTCTGCTGACGAGCACGGGCTAATAAAGTCGTGAAAATCGCCGCGCCAGTCGCGTCAGCAGCATGAATAATACGCCGGTGACTATGGCCACCTTCACGGGTCAGATGATAATCAAAATGCACGTCATCGGTGTTACTGGAGTCATTGCGAGTGAAAGGTACGCCTTGCTCAATCAGCCAGTCAATTGAGCTGCGGCTATTCTCTACAGTGAAGCGCACCGCGTCTTCGTTGCATAAACCAGCACCCGCAATCAATGTATCTTGCACGTGGGATTCAACCGTATCGCTCTCGTCAAGCACACCTGCAACGCCACCTTGCGCCCAATAAGTTGAGCCACTCGACAAATCGCCTTTGCTGAGCACGGCAATACGCAAATGTTGCGGAAGGGTTAGGGCAGTGGTTAAACCTGCTGCACCGCTGCCGATAATTAGAACGTCATACTGGTAATATTGACTCATTAGAAGTATCCACTGCAAAGACGATGAATAGTATAGCGCTGCTTTGCTTTGCAAAATACTTACAAATGACGGGAACTTTTAAACTGAGTTATGACTCAATAGTTGCGCATATCATTAAACGACGCGTAATGAATGAGAAAACATTACAGTAAAGTAAGTACAGTGTATGGCTGTGGTGAGTCTTTTTATCGACACCAGACGGGTTACTGTAAACGTTTAATGCGGAGAGAAATTATGGCGCACAATGATTGTGCTGTTAGATGTAGCGTTACGAGATTGCTCGTTGGAGATTTTGCATGACGCCAGATGATGATCAGCAGCTGGTCAAGCGCGTGCAGGCTGGGGATAAGCGAGCTTTTGATTTATTGGTATTAAAATATCAGCACCGAATATTAGGGCTCGTTGTGCGCTTTGTGCATGATCCGCATGAGGCCCAAGATGTTACTCAAGAAGCATTTATTAAAGCGTATCGCGCTCTAGCTAATTTTCGTGGTGATAGTGCTTTTTATACGTGGCTGTATCGTATTGCCATTAATACGGCGAAAAACTATTTAGTTTCACGTAATCGACGCCCGCCAAACAGTGATGTCGATTCAAGTGATGCGGAATTTTATGACGGTGATCATGCCTTAAAAGATATGGCGTCGCCTGAACGCTTAATGTTGCGCGATGAAATTGATGAAACCGTGCAGCGCAGTATTAAGCAACTCCCAGAAGATTTACGTCGCGCACTAACTTTACGTGAATTTGATGGTCTCAGTTATGAGGATATTGCAACTGTGATGCAGTGCCCCGTAGGTACAGTGCGTTCGCGCATTTTCCGAGCGCGCGAGGCTGTTGATAAAGCTTTGCGGCCCCTATTGCAAGACGCCTAGTGATGCGCAAAGCAAGCTAAAAGAGGATTCCAAACATGAGCCAAGACATTCTTAAGCAGTCGCTCTCAGCTCTTATCGATAATGAAGCCGATGAGTTGGAGTTGCGCCGAGTTCTGAGTGCCAGTCATGACCCAGAAATACGTGCAACTTGGTCTCGTTATCAAATTGCTCGTGCTGCCATGCACAATGAGCCATTCAGTGCCAAGATTGATTTGTCTGCAAGCATTATGGCTGCAATTAATGATGAGCCAGAGCTTTCTGCAGCACAGCCCGAGCAGCTAGAGACTTCTGCATATAGTGCTAAAACAGGTCGTTTCTCTTGGTTAGCCCGTACCGCAGTAGCCGCTTCAGTCACCTTGGCTGTACTCGGTGGTGTACGTTTTTATAATCAAGACGCAGTACAGCAAGAAGCATTAGTTGCGCAAACCGAGCAACGTTTGCCAGCTATGAACAATAGCGAACCGCATAACTCAGTGGTGTTAGCGAGTTACAGTGCTCAAGGCGAGAAAGCACCTATTGCTCAAGCTGTTTCTGGACAAAGTTCATGGTATGAACTGCGTTTGCCAAGCTATTTGCGCCAACATGCTCAGCAAACCAGTATGAATAAAACCGAAAGCGGCCTTCCTTATGCACGGGCTGCAAGCTTAGAAGGTCAATAACCCATGCCGCTCAAGGCTCTTTGTTCAAGCGCAGCACTGACGATGATGTTAGCTAGTAGCACTATTGCTGCTCAGCCTGACTCCATCGACCAGTGGTTACAGCGCTTACAGAGCGCACAAAGTGCGCAAAGTTATCAAGGTGCCTTTGTTTACGAACGCAAAGGAGCATTTTCGAGTCACCAAATCTGGCGGCAAGTGAATGCTAAGGGGCAGTTAGTTGAACGTTTTGTACAGCTTAACGGGCCTGAGCATGAAGTTATGCGCGTTGATGGCCGTGTGACCTGTATGAGTGCGGCCGTTGCGGATGATTTAGCTGCAGCAGATATTTGGCCTGCGCAAGCTTTTAAATTATCTCACGTGCAGCAATGGTATGACGTACAAATGCTTGGCGAAACACGAGTCGCTGGTCACCTGACCAATGTTTTATTGTTTTCACCACGTGATCAACATCGTTATCCAGTCGAGATTTATGTTGATCAGGTCACTGCAACTCCTTTAAAAACACTGTTGCTCAATGAGCATGGTCAGCTCCTTGAGCGCTTGCAGTTTATTCAATTTAAAGCAATATCAAGCATCGATCAAGCAGCTACTGAGCAGACTGTCATGATTCCCAGTACTGCCTGCCTGCCTGTCACTGCTACCAAACCTGCCAAAACTAAAGAAATTGATGTTGACTGGAATGTCAGCTGGGTTCCGCCTGGCTTTAAACTCCTTAAAACGCATTATAAACAATCAGCGGACAGCGCTAATTACGTCTTGAGCCAAGTCTACTCGGACGGCATTGCACACTTTTCCGTGTTCTTTGAAAATATCGACAACCTTGAAGTTGAAGGCGGCCGTCGCCAAATGGGCCCTACAGCAGTTGTGTCACGAAAAATTGTGCGCAGTGACGTGAACCTAATGGTGACTGTAGTTGGCGAAATCCCTTTAGGCAGCGCAGAGCGAGTAGCGCTCTCCATGCATGCAGGGCAGGAGCAATCTAATGATTGAAGAACCAGGTGTAGTAGTTGCGGTAGATGCTGATGGCACCTGGGTTGCTACCCAACGTAAAACTACATGCGGAAGCTGCGCTGCTAAAGCAGCCTGTGGCCAAGGCATACTCAACAGTTTATCTGCAGATAAGCAGCCGCAGATGATTAAAATTCAGTCTAACTTACACTTGCGTGAAGGCGATCACGTGACTTTAGGTATCTCCGAACAGTCTTTGGTGCGCAGTGCTTTTCTAGTTTATATGCTGCCATTGGCAGCTATGTTTATAGCTGCTTTAGGTATGGATGCTTTAAATGCACCTGAGTCTTGGATTATTTTTGCTGGAGCGTTAGGATTTTTCGGTGGAGCACTTTGGGTGCGCCTTTTCAGTAGCCGTTATATCGATGCAGCAGCGATGCAGCCGATCATAGTCAGGACTCAGATCACTTTAAGTCCTGCGCTTTAAGTTTGATACCAATAGTGGAGAATAATATGACGCAGAAAAAAACTTCGTTATTAGTCAGCGCATGTATGGCGTTGATGGTACTTGTTATGCCAGCTGCACAAGCGCAGTTACCCGATTTCACAACCTTGGTTGAAGAGTCTTCACCCGCCGTGGTGAATATCAGCACACGACAAACCGTGCAGACAAGTGGCGCTGGGGGTGGTTTTCATTCCATTCCAGACTTAGAGGGCTTGCCGCCCATTTTTCGCGAATTTTTCGAACGTAGCATACCCATGCCGCGTTCTCCACAAGGCCGCAACAAAGGCCAGCAGCGCGAAGCTCAATCACTTGGCTCAGGCTTTATTATTTCTGATGATGGTTACATATTAACAAATAATCATGTGATCGCTGATGCTGATGAAATTATTGTACGCCTGGCTGATCGCAGCGAATTAAAAGCAAAATTAATCGGTACAGATCCACGTACTGATGTTGCCTTACTAAAAGTTGAAGGAAAAAATCTACCCGCAGTTAAGTTGGGTCAATCAAAAGACTTAAAAGTAGGGGAGTGGGTGCTGGCTATTGGCTCACCCTTTGGCTTTGATCATTCAGTCACCGCAGGTATCGTTTCAGCTAAAGGCCGTAACCTGCCGAATGATAACTATGTTCCTTTTATTCAAACAGACGTAGCGATTAACCCAGGTAACTCAGGTGGCCCACTATTCAACCTAAAAGGTGAAGTGATTGGTATTAACTCACAAATCTTTACCCGCTCAGGTGGCTTTATGGGTTTGTCATTTGCCATCCCTATGGAAGTGGCTCTTGATGTGAGTGAACAGCTAAAAAGCAATGGTAAGGTCGACCGCGGCTGGCTGGGTGTAGTCATTCAAGAAGTGAACAAAGACTTAGCAGAATCCTTTGGTCTGGATAAGCCTGCAGGCGCATTAGTTGCGCAGGTTCTAGAAGGTGGCCCTGCCGATAAAGGCGGCTTAAAAGTTGGCGATGTTATTTTAACCATGAATGAGCATCCTGTAGTGATGTCTGCTGATCTACCGCACCTTGTGGGTGCAGTAAAACCAGGCAAGACAGCAGAGTTGGTGGTGATGCGTGAAGGTTCGCGAAAAACCTTGAAAGTAAAGGTTGGGGCGTTACCACAAGACGGTGAGGAGATGCCTACCTCAGCGGCTCAAGGTGATGTCAGTAAAAGTAATCGCTTGGGTATGACTGTGATTGATTTAACTGCAGAGCAGAAAAAGTCGATGGATTTACAAGGTGGCGTTGTCATCCAAGAGGTACAAGACGGTGCGGCAGCCATGATTGGTCTACGTCAAGGTGATGTGATTACACACTTGAATAACAAAGTGATCGACTCTGCAAAAACCTTTAGCAAAACAGCACAAGATTTGCCAAGTAACCGTTCACTATCAATGCGTGTCTTGCGTCAAGGGCGAGCCAGTTTTATTACTTTTAAATTGGCAAAATAAATTATCCTTCAAACCAGCTAAAAGTTGGCCTAAAAAAGCGATCTGAGTGTCGCTTTTTTAGTTTATAGCCTATTTGTGTCTTGCTTTCTTATTCTCTGATTCGTGGATAGATGACTTGTACAGTACAAATCAGGTAAACTCACTGGCTATTTTCTGTTGGCAATTCGCTGACGGTCTGAATTGTAGAGTGATGTTCTGTGAGTGACTTGAGTCATATCCGTAATTTTTCCATCATTGCCCACATCGACCATGGTAAATCCACTTTGGCCGACCGCTTTATTCAAATGTGCGGTGGCTTGACCGAACGCGAAATGGCGTCCCAGGTTTTGGATTCTATGGATATCGAGCGTGAACGGGGCATTACTATTAAGGCGCACAGCGTGACCTTAAGCTATACCGCCCGTGATGGCCGCACCTATCAGTTGAACTTTATTGATACGCCAGGCCACGTTGACTTCAGCTATGAAGTCAGTCGCTCGTTAGCCGCCTGTGAAGGTGCATTGCTTGTGGTTGATGCTGGCCAAGGTGTTGAGGCACAGTCAGTTGCTAACTGCTACACAGCGATCGAGCAGGGCCTCGAAGTGATGCCGGTGCTGAATAAAATCGATTTACCACAAGCCGATCCGATTCGTGTGCAAGAAGAGATTGAGCACGTGATCGGTATTGATGCCACCGATGCTGTGACCTGTAGCGCCAAAACCGGCTTAGGTGTTGATGAAGTACTTGAGCGTTTAGTTAAAGTGATTCCACCACCAGTTGGTGAAATTAATGCGCCGTTGCAAGCGCTGATTATCGACTCGTGGTTTGATAACTACTTAGGTGTAGTCTCCTTAGTGCGCGTTAAAAATGGCTGCATTAAAAAAGGTGATAAGGTTTTAGTTAAATCCACCGGACGTATTCACCAAGTCGACAGCGTGGGTGTCTTTAATCCAAAACATACAGCGACTGAAAATCTTAAAGCCGGTGAAGTAGGCTTTATTATTGCCGGTATTAAGGATATTCAAGGTGCGCCAGTGGGCGATACATTAACCTTATCCAATACCCCAGATGTCGATGTGCTGCCTGGTTTTAAGCGCGTGCAGCCCCAAGTGTACGCCGGTTTATTCCCAGTCAGTTCCGAAGATTTTGAAGACTTCCGTGATGCGCTCGAAAAGCTCACGCTTAACGATGCGGCCTTGCAATACCAGCCAGAAAGCTCTGAAGCATTGGGTTTTGGTTTCCGGATTGGCTTCCTCGGTATGCTGCATATGGAAATCATTCAAGAGCGTCTTGAGCGTGAATACGACCTTGATCTGATTACTACTGCACCAACGGTGATCTTTGAAGTCGTGTTGAAAAATGGCGATATTGTTTACGTAGATAACCCCTCACGTATGCCTGATCCATCGCAGATTGAAGAAATGCGTGAGCCGATTGTTAAAGCCACAATTTTAGTACCGCAAGAACACCTCGGTAACGTGATTACCCTGTGTATTGAAAAACGCGGTGTGCAAACAGATATGCACTTCTTAGGCAGCCAAGTTCAGGTGGTCTATGACTTACCGATGAACGAAGTGGTCTTGGATTTCTTTGACCGCCTGAAATCGGTCAGCCGTGGCTATGCATCGTTGGATTACAGCTTTGATCGCTACCAAACGGCTCACTTATCACGTCTTGATGTATTGATTAACGGTGAGCGCGTTGATGCCTTAGCCTTGATTGTGCACCGCGATAAGGCTGCATCAAAAGGCCGCGCGCTGGCTGATAAAATGAAAGAGCTTATCCCACGTCAAATGTATGATGTGGCTATTCAGGCGGCGTTAGGCGGTCAAATTGTCGCGCGGACTTCGGTGAAAGCGTTACGTAAAAACGTTTTAGCGAAGTGTTATGGCGGTGACGTCAGCCGTAAGCGTAAACTGCTTGAGAAACAAAAAGCGGGTAAGAAACGGATGAAGCAAGTGGGTAATGTGGAAATTCCACAAGAAGCCTTCCTTGCAGTACTCAGAGTGGATGATTAACCGATGACATTGAATTTCCCATTACTATTGGTAATTGCTGTTGCCATAACAGGCTTCTTAGCATTGCTTGACGTGCTGTTTTTTGCACCGCGTCGGCGTGCAGCAATTGCACAATATGAAAAAGAGGCGGTAGCACTCAACTCTAAAGTGCTGCAGCGCTTACAGAAAGAGCCGCTGCTGATTGAGTATGGGAAATCTTTTTTCCCTGTACTGGCAGTTGTCTTAGTGTTGCGTTCGTTTATTGTTGAGCCATTCCAGATCCCTTCAGGCTCAATGATTCCAACCCTCGAAGTGGGCGATTTTATTCTGGTTAATAAGTTCTCGTATGGCATCCGCTTGCCGGTAATTGATAAGAAAGTTATCGAGATCAGTGATCCAAAACGCGGCGATGTGATGGTATTTAAATACCCAGAAGATACGCGCATTAACTACATTAAGCGTGTCGTTGGTTTGCCGGGCGATATCATTACCTACACGTCTGAAAAACGTCTTTTAGTCAATGGCGCGCCCATCACTGAAAAGCTTTTAGGTGAAGAGCCAGGCAGTCTAGGCAGTGCTCGCGTGTATCAAGAAAAGCTAGGCGAGCAAGAACATTCTATTCGCAAAGAAAATCGCCGCCGCATCGAACCAACACGTGAGTGGAGAGTTCCTGCAGGCCATTACTTTATGATGGGTGATAATCGCGATAACTCAAAAGACAGCCGCTACTGGGATGACCCAAGTATTCCTTTTGAACTGCAAGGCATGGTTCCAGACGAATACATCGTCGGTAAAGCCTTTGCAATTTGGTTGACGTGGGCAGATCCAAAATTCAGTATATTGCCTAGCTTCAGTCGCGTAGGTTTGATTCATTAATAATTCTCAGCATGCCTTTTCCATTCTAGAATGCTAGGGCATGCAGTGATTAAAATGCACAAACATTAATCAAACAGTAGTGCTTGCTGTGTATAATTTCTTATACGCAACAAGGGTTGTTTTATAGCGCATCTTAACGATGCAAAGCGCAAGCCGCTTATTTAGAAAACCGATTTGGTGGTAATTTTTGATAAACGATATCGTGTGCGTGCCCAGTGAGTGATAAATTACTGATTTTACAGAAAAAAATTGGCTACACTTTTAAGGATGCAGATTTGCTAACTTTAGCACTGACGCACCGTAGCTTTGCTGGGCGCAATAATGAGCGCTTAGAGTTTTTAGGCGATGCTATTTTAAACTTTGTCGCGGGTGAAGAGTTATTCCACCACTTCACACAAGCTAAAGAAGGGCAGTTATCACGCCTGCGTTCGCGCTTAGTCAAAGGTGAAACCTTAGCTGTATTAGCACGAGGCTTTGGTTTAGGCGAGTATTTGCGCCTTGGTTCCGGCGAGTTAAAAAGTGGTGGTTTCCGCCGCGACTCAATTCTTGCCGATACCACTGAAGCGATTATTGGTGCTATGTATTTAGACTCAGGTATGGACGTCGCGCGCGAGCGAGTACTGGCATGGCTTGAGCAGCATTTTTCTGAGTTAACACTAGTTGATACCAACAAAGATCCAAAGACGCGCCTGCAAGAATTTTTACAATCGCGCAGCACTGATCTACCACAATATGACGTGGTAGATATTCAAGGCGAACCGCATTGCCGCACATTTCATGTGGAATGCAAGGTAAGCTTACTTAATAAAAAAACCCAAGGTCAGGGTGTCAGTCGACGTATTGCCGAACAAGTGGCAGCGACTCAAGCACTAGTGGCGTTGGGTATAGAGAGTAATCATCAGCATGACTGAACAAGCAACACGTTGTGGCTATGTAGCCATTGTTGGTCGTCCCAATGTGGGCAAATCGACACTGGTTAACCATGTTTTGGGCCAAAAACTAGCAATCACCTCGCGTAAGCCGCAAACCACACGGCACAATATGCTGGGTATTAAAACTGAAGGCGCTGTACAAGCGATCTATGTTGATACCCCAGGTTTACATATTGGCGGCAAAACCGCGCTAAATCGCTATATGAATCGTAGCGCTTTGACTGCATTAAAAGATATTGATGTCGCTATTTTTGTAGTTGATCGTATGCGCTGGACTGAAGAAGACGAAATGGTCTTTGAGCGCATTCAGCATTTAACCTGCCCATTGATTATTGCAGTCAATAAATCCGACCGCTTGGAAGATAAAAGCCAATTGCTTGCGCATCTTGGTTGGTTATCTGAGAAGCTGCCTAACGCGCAAATTGTACCCATGTCAGCACTGCACGGGCACAACTTAGATACGCTTGAGCGTTTAGTGGCTGAGTACTTGCCAGAGAGCGAACATTACTTCCCAGAAGATCAGATTACCGACCGCTCCAGCCGTTTCTTAGCTGCCGAGTTGGTACGTGAAAAGATTATGCGCCAACTCGGTGCTGAACTACCGTACCAAATCACGGTAGAAATTGAAGAGTTTAAGCAAGAAGGTCGTATTCTGCATATCCATGCACTGATTCTAGTTGAGCGTGATGGACAGAAGAAGATCATTATTGGTGATAAAGGTGAGCGTATTAAACGCATCGGCCAAGAAGCCCGTAAAGATATGGAAACCATGTTTGGCTCGAAGATCATGCTGAACTTGTGGGTTAAAGTGAAAGGTGGTTGGTCAGATGATGAGCGCGCCTTGCGTTCATTGGGCTATCAAGAGTATTGAGACCTATAAATTGAGACCTATAATGCATACGCTTCTTCCTGGAGCGTATGCTGTTTAGAGGCTGAACTATGCAGTCGTCGCTAGCCTTTATTTTGCACAGCCGCCCCTATAAAGAAACCAGTGCGTTAATGGATATCTTTACTCCTGAGGGGCGTTTGCGAGCGGTATTACGTGGCGCACGTGGCAAGCTAGGCAGTGTAGCACGGCCTTTTTCCATGTTAGAAATTGAGTTACGTGGACGTACTGAATTAAAAACGATCAGTCGTATTGAGCCAGCCGGCGAGTTTAATTTTCTACAAGGTCATGCGCTATTTTGCGCCATGTATCTCAATGAATTATTGGTCCGCTTACTACCACTTAATGATCCGCAGCCGCTGCTATTTGAGCATTATCAATTAACCGTGCAAGGTTTGGGCGTTTACTTGAACAGTTGGGTTATGGGTTTTCCTTCGAGTTGGATAGTACAGGGCAGGCATTGCAGGCACAAATGTTGTATCGTCTAGTGCCTGAAAGTGGCTTTGAAGCAGTGTCGCAGTTTCAGCCAGGTGTGTTTTTAGGTACAGATATTTTAGCGCTGTCAGCGGTTAACTGGCAGCAAGAGGGCGTATTGCATACGGCCAAACGCCTGATGCGTCAGGCCTTGGCTGCTCAGTTAGGCGGACGCCCGTTAATGAGTCGTGAATTGTTTTTGGCACAAAAAGGGTCTATGTGATGAATTTGAATAAGCGCATTTTGTTAGGTGTAAATATTGATCATATTGCAACGGTTCGTGAGGCGCGCGGTACGCGTTATCCTGACCCGGTAAAAGCGGCTTTAGATGCAGAACAGGCCGGTGCTGATGGCATTACTGTGCATTTACGTGAAGATCGCCGACATATCCAAGACCGTGATGTGCGCGTTCTCCGTGAAGTGATGCATACGCCAATGAACTTTGAAATGGGCGTAACTGAAGAAATGCTGGCTTTTGCTGAGGAAATTCGTCCTGAGCATGCCTGCTTTGTACCTGAAACACGCGCCGAGTTAACCACTGAAGGTGGCTTAGATGTGGTTGCTCAAGAAGCACGTATCGCTGCTGCGATCGAGCGTTTGCAAGCTGTAGGTTGTGATGTGTCGTTGTTTATTGATGCTGATGAACAGCAGATTTTAGCGGCCAAGCGCGTCGGCGCAACAACTATTGAGTTGCATACCGGACACTATTCCGATGCCAAGACACCATCAGAGCAAGCTGTACAGTTAAAGTTGATTCGCAAAGCAACAGAGTTTGCTTTAAAACAGGGCTTAGTGGTGAATGCTGGTCACGGTCTGCATTATCATAACGTTGAGCCAATTGCCGCGATTGCTGGAATTAACGAGCTTAATATTGGTCACGCGATTATTGCGCATGCACTGTTCGTTGGTTTTGCACCTGCGGTTGCTGAAATGAAAGCATTGATTGTTGCTGCTGCCCAAAGAAGTGGCTGAGTAAAGATTACCTGAGGCTGGCGGCTATTTTAGATGGCTGCCGGATTTAACTTTTATCGAGCCACTGCAAATTATCGAATAGCAGGGCATAGTAATTTATTTTATACGACATAACATCAATAGCTGAAAATACCTTCTTCCCCATTTAGCTTGCAGTTCTGCTCTAAATCTTATAATCCGTTTATAAGCCCATATCAAATCAGTTAATAAATCTTGAGTTTAAGTTTTATAAATTATCCAAAAAAGTTGATTTCTTGACTCGCTTCTTTTAAAGCTTTTTCACCGCGGAAATCATAGCGCCTTGTTGTGTCTAAATTAGCATGGCGCATGGCGGCCTGCACTATCAAAGCATCTGCACCACTTTCAAACATTCTAGTCGCAAAAGTTCTACGAGTATCATGCGGGGCAAACTCTTCAATACTGGCAAGATTGCCTACCTTTTTAAGAATGTAAGTAATACCCTGGCCGCTAATAGGGGTATCGAGTATTGCTCCGTTTTTAAGTATTCGACTAAAAATGTAACCACGGTGTTCTCCTCGAATCCGAAGCCAGTCTTGAAGGGCCTCCATGGTTTGCACAGGCATAAAACATTTAGCTTGTTTATTGCCTTTACCTATAACTGTAAAAGCAGACTCATTCCAATTTATATCCTGTGCCTTCAAGCTTGTAACTTCTGCCTTTCTTAATCCGCAACCGATCAGTAAAGATAAGATTGCTTTATCTCTTACGCTAGTGGCTCCAGTGCATGCGCTGCAGGCTGAAATTAAAGCAGCAACCTCTGCAGGCTTTAGCGCGCGTCCCGATGCAAGCCTAGAACCTTTTACCGAAGGGATTTTATAGATCTTTTGGTAGTCATCCGCACTCATTAAATCAAGCATCCAAGCTTCTTCACATACGCCCTTTATTGAAGAGAGGTAGCTGTTTTGAGTTGCTGGAGATAGCCCCTTTTCAGATAACTTAAAGATTATTTGCAGAATATGCGGTCTTTTTAGCTCTTGCCAAGGGCATGTATCAATACCTGTAAAACCAAGTATTTTAGCAACAATTTTTAGTGACGACATCACTGTCCTTTTGCTGCCAAGAGAGCCGAGGCGTGTTATGTAGGCTATAGCAGGATTGTTAAATGCTGCTGAAATTGAGCCTGACGATCGTTCTTGA
>CAJDVO010000010.1_pt1 | contig 14846 bp, 15 predicted proteins | sample 7391281 | NCBI WGS metagenome assembly CAJDVO01 (sample SAMEA7055709, study PRJEB34461) | soil metagenome | biome: terrestrial ecosystem; feature: Peninsula; material: soil | place: Antarctica | collected 2016
TACTTTTAGCAAGCTGGCACAGTGTTGCAATGGCTTGCTGAAGCCGCTAACGACTGAGCTTGCCTCAACGGCTTTGCATAAGGGTTCACGCATACAGACTCTCCCCATTATTTTTATTGTTATAAGCCTTAACTGGCTCTAGTTATATCCTCCAATCCTATGAAATAGCATCTGTGCCCGCAATCATTATCCCTCGTAGTTTTGTTAAGTAGTGTAAAGCCCAAATTAGAGGCATAAAAAAGCCGCTTAGATCAGCGGCTCTTGGGCTTAACGATTGCTACTCTACTGCCTGATAAAGCTCAGACAGCCCTTCGCTATTTAATCAGTTAAAGTGCAGCTTATGGCTGACCTCGACCGCCTTGACCACGTCCACGACCTTGACCGCCACCAGCACCACGTCCACCACCTGTTCCATGCCCGTTACCTTGCCCACCACCCTGACCACTACCACCTTGGGCACAACGTTGAAAGGCGGGCAAATGGCGCTCCAAAGAAGCCTCTTGCAGATTGGTTAGCACGGTCAAAATATCGGGGCGCAGCTCGGTGTTAAACAAGCGCTCGTATAAATCACCGTTAGCGATCTCTGCTGCCACACTAGCCTCACATGCGGCTTGCACGCTGCTATAACGCTCTACTTTACCCGGCCAAGTATTCTCAGGCAGCGGCACGCCATAACGAACGAATAGTCGAGTTAACGCCTCAATATGACGCGCTTCTGCATCGCGGATATTAATAAAGGGGCGTACGTCACCGAAGTCTTGAATCACTTGATCGTAGATTGACCACGATTGGTGCTCGTCTTCTAGTGCCTCGTGTAGGGCATTGAGTTCAGCGGCCGTTAGCTTGTCCATGTGGAATTTCTCCAATGCAAAGTATGTAAACTTACCCTAGCACTGCAAGCAGAGTGAAACAATGAGGCACAAGCGCACGCCTAATCTGTGGGTTTTAAACTATTGAGTGATGCCATCATAACGCAGACAAAAGCAACACCAGCCTGATATGTGAGGCAGTATATAAGTGAGCTATTTTGCGCCATACAAGGCCTAAGCTTGGGAGAATACCCAACTGATTTTATAACAACCCCTCAGCGGCATGCGCAAACACATACCACTGAGAAGCTCTAATACCGCTAAACAGCCAGACTTTTCTCTAACACTTCAAACACGTCAGCAGACAATTCACCGCTACTTCTAATGCGCTGCAACTGCATCTTCATCATTTCCTGCTGATGCAGGTCAAAACGCTGCCAGCGGGTTAATGGCGAAAGCATACGCGCGGCCATTTGTGGGTTTAAGGCATCCAGCTTAATCACCTTATCTGCTAAAAAAGCATAGCCAGAACCATCTACCGCATGGAAGTTTGGCGTATTTTGCGTACTGAACGCCCCCACCACTGCACGCACTTTGTTTGGGTTTTTAATGCTGAAAGCTGGGTGATGCAGTAAGTGCTCAACCCGCTCTAAGCCATCTGGCAATACTGAGGCGGCCTGCACACTAAACCACTGATCCATCACTAATGGATCATCGGCAAACTTATCAGCAAAACTTTCTAGTGCTTCTTTTGCTTCATCGGTAAACGGCGAGTTGACCAAGCACGCTAACGCCGCTAAACGCTCAGTCATATTGTCGGAGACGCTAAACTGATCAACACACTCATCCATCACATCCAAATCTTCAGTGCGCATCAAATAGGCCAGCAGCATATTCTGCAAACGACGACGAGCAAAGCCGTCAGCATCAGCGACATAAGGCGTCTCCAGTGACTCTTTACGCAGCGCTTGATAACGCGCCAGCATTGGTTCTTGCAAGGCAAAGGCTAACTGGTTACTGACATGCTCACGTGCCTGATGAATAGCCAACGGATCAGCTTGCTCATATTGCTCAATAATATAACCCGTACCCGGCAAGGCTAAAAACTCAGCCAACATCGCAGGGTCTAAATCATCTTGCTTCATCAGCGCAGCAAACACCTCAACTAAACGCGTATCGAGCATTGGTTCGTCAGTATCGTAAATCTGGCCTACCACTTCTTCAATCACTTGTAGAGCCAATTGCTGCCCTGCTTCCCAGCGATTAAAGCCGTCGGTGTCGTGCTGCAGTAAAAATAGCAAATCATCGCGACTGTAGTCGTAACGCAGTACCACTGGAGCCGAGAAACCACGCAATAAGGATGGCAACGGCTGCTCAGTCACACTAATAAAGCTAAAGGTTTGCTCAGCCTCAGTCACAGAAAGTACGCGCTCATCCAGCACTGCAGCACTTTCACCCAGCAACTGTAACGGCAACGCCTGACCCTGCTTATTCAGCAATGTCATACTTAGCGGAATCACAAACGGCAGTTTATTGGTTTGACCTGGGGTATCGGGGCAGCTTTGCTTAACCTGCAACTGGTAGGTTTGCGTGGCCGCATCATAGCTGTCAGTCACCGTTAACTCAGGCGTCCCCGCTTGGCTGTACCAACGCTTAAATTGCTCTAAGTCGAGACCACTCACAGACTCCATCGCAGCAATAAAGTCATCACAGGTGACCGCTTGACCATCATGACGCTCAAAGTACAAATCTGAGCCTTTACGGAAGGTTTCTGCACCTAATAAGGTATGCAACATGCGCACAACTTCTGCGCCCTTCTCATAAATCGTTAAGGTATAGAAGTTAGAGATTTCCATATATTGCGCAGGACGTACCGCGTGCGCCATGGGGCCTGCATCTTCAGCAAACTGATGAGTACGCAAATACGCCACATCTTCAATACGCTTGACCACACGCGAGTTCATATCTGCAGAGAACTCACTATCACGGAATACAGTAAAACCTTCTTTCAGTGACAACTGAAACCAATCACGGCAAGTGACACGGTTACCTGACCAGTTATGGAAGTACTCATGCGCTACTACGCTTTCAACACGCTGGTGCGCCGCATCTGTAGCGGTTTCGGCTTTAGCCAAGACACAGCTGGAGTTAAAGATATTGAGACCTTTGTTCTCCATCGCACCCATATTAAAATCATTGACGGCGACGATCATAAAGATATCTAAATCGTATTCACGGCCATAAACCTCTTCATCCCAACGCATGGAGTTTTTCAGGCTATCCATTGCATGTTGGCACTTATCGATATTTTCCGGCTCAACATAAATACGCAGTGCCACTTCGCGATTATTCATGGTGGTAAAGATATCTTCAATACACCAGAGCTCACCCGCCACTACTGCAAACAAATACGCAGGCTTTTTAAAGGGATCTTCCCAAGTGACCCAGTGACGGCCATCATCTTCTTCGCCTTCAGCAACTGGATTACCGTTGGATAGCAAGATCGGATAACGCTTTTTCTCTGCATGAATGGTCGTAGTAAAACGACTCATCACATCGGGGCGGTCAAGGTAATAGGTAATCTTACGGAAGCCTTCCGCCTCACACTGCGTGCAGAACATACCAGAAGATTTATATAGACCTTCTAGCGCAGTATTATTTTGCGGCTCAATACGTACCGTGGTGGTCAGCTCAAACGCGCTCTGCTTGGGTTGCAACTGCAAGTGACTGTCAGTCAGCTTGTACTCAACAGCTGTCAACTGCTGACCATCAACAGCGATATCCACCAACTCAAGCTGCTGACCATCCAGCACTAACGGTGGCAAGCTGCTATCAAGACCGGGATTGCGCCGCATCAGCAAGCGCGCATGCACTAGCGCATAGCTTTCATGCAGCTCAAAGGTCAGGTGCGTTTCATCAATTAGGTAATCCGGTAGACGGTAATCACTTAAAGTGATCATTTTCGGTTGTTCGGTACGCATAATTAAAAACCTCGATTAAAAACTCACTGACCTTTAAAGGTAAAGACTTAAATTGCCACGCTATTAGCGACGCTGACAGATAACTGATATGACGTATATTTACGAATATTAATTACGCCCGTATCAAACAATAAATACTGGCCTTTAATACCAATCAACGTGCCTTCTGCCACAGGATTTTTATCCAGATTAAAACTACTGATTTTTGCAGGATAGGCTTCAACTGGATAAGTAATATCTAGCACATCCACATCGCTAATAGGCTGAATCGCTTGCAAACCAAAACGCTGCTGCAAGGCTTGTAAAGGCTCTTCACAACTGTCCATCAACTGCTCACGTATCGCGATTAAATCAATCGGTTCAACATCGCCTTTAAGCAAGGCTCGCCAATTGGTACGGTCACCCACTTGACTACGCAACACATCTTCAACAAAACCAGACTGCTGACGTGTGGCAACGCGGAAAATCGGTACCGCTTGAATCGCGCCTTGGTCTAACCAACGGGTTGGTAGTTGCGTCGCGCGGGTAATGCCTACTTTTACGCCCGTGGAGTTAGCCAGATAGACAAAGTGATCGGTCATGCAGAAATCTTGTGCCCACTCCGGCTCACGGCAAGTCCCAGCATCGTAATGACACTTCTCTGGACTCATCATGCAGCTATCGCACTGCGCTAGCTTAGAGAAACATGGCCAGCAATAGCCTTGCGCAAAGCTTTTTTTGATGGAGCGATCGCAATGTGTGCAATTGATTGCGCCAAGAAACTCTAGACGTAAGGTTTGCCCGATAAACTGATTAAGCGCATGTTGCTCATCACCTAAGCGAAAGCTGTATTGTGCAGGCGCATCGAGCGCGATTTGCATTTTACTGACTGCGCCGCGACCTAATTCCAGCATCAGTGCAGAGTCCCCGCTGCCGGTGCAAACATCGCTGCCTCTTCTTCAGAAAGCTTCTTCTTGGTTTGTTTAGCGCACTCTTGTCCGCCCATATAACCGGTGCGCTCTTCTTCAGGCAAGTTAGTCTGCTCCCAGACAATCATCGCCTGCATCGTTAATTCTTTCTGTTCTGGGGTCATTTTTGTGCCATCACCCCATTTGCCAATTTCCATCGCCAACTTTAAGGTTTGGTATGTTTCAGGCGTGATGCTTTTGATTAAATCAGTAAAAGTTTTCATCATAAATTCCTACATAAAATACATTTAAGGCATTACGCCGCACGGTGGCGCGCAATCAGCGCAAATACACCACCACTTAAACAACCCAGCAATAAACCACTGACATGCGCAGCATTAGCGATTTGCCCAAAGCCCAGCGCAGTTACAACACCAAACAAGCATAACAGCAGCCAAATCAGCATCATAGCCACTACGCCGTTGGGCAAGGCATAGCTGGCTTGCGGATAAATACGTTGGTAAATCCAGCAGTGGCCAAGAACCGCATACAGTACACCCGACAAACCACCAAACAAAGACGCATCAGACATAATAAACTGACTGACGTTCGACACCAGTGCAGCCAGCAATGTCAGCGATAAAAGAAAGATACGACCTTGCTGAAACTCTATACGACGCCCTAATTCCCAATACCACATCATATTCATCGCCAAATGCAAGAAGCCAAAATGTAACAACATCGGTGACCATAAACGCCACCACTGCCCTTGCCCTAAGCTCTGCTCGATTGAGGCAAAGTAAACATAGTCGCCGCGAATTTGAAAATCATTAAAGGTAAACCAGCGTACCGTGTCTAAGTTGTCACCCAGCAAAGTAATCAGCGCAACCACTAAGCAAGCTAATAAAACAGCTGCGGTAACAGGACTGCGGCGTAACTGTTCAACAAACCCAAGACGCTGATAGCCCAACGCCTTGGGTTGCACAGCTTGTACAAAGTCATCAGCGGGCCACTGGCCACTTTGAAACTGTTGATAGAGTTCCCGCACCTGCTCAGCCTGCCCCTCACTCCCCACCCACAAGACTTGCTCACCACTGTCTTCAGTAACGCGGTGACCAATGCCATGCTGCTGTAGCAGATGTAAAAACTGCGCCAGATTATTGTCCAGCGGCACGCGTAAGGCAGTGCTCCACTTCATCATTAGTGTCCTTATTCTTGGGCATCAACCCAAACAAAATTACTCGGCAATAAACGATCTTCTTGACCCAAGCGATAGGCTACTAACTTGCCACCATTTACGGCACTGTAATCCAAACAGGCTAAATTCGGCCGAATCAAACTGGGCTGGCCTTGTCGCCAATAATGACCAACAAATAACAACGGCTGCTCGGCATCGTAACTATTGATATGGTGCAAGTACTGCCTAGGTAAGGGTTTTTGTACAATATGCTCTGGCAAGGCATCGGGCTGAAAAACCACATCACCGTACGTCAATGCTGATTCATCTTCATGCCAAAATTTAGTACGGAATGATGAGCGGCGGTAACCATCTTGACTGATTTGCGACATGCCGTACGGCAGCGGTAAATTTACTCCGCGCAACAAACGGTTAAAGGTTTGATCGGCAAGGCTGCCACTCACTGCCGACTGCTGAACAAAATCAGTATCAATGCGGCCATCAGGAAAACGCGTACGTAGGTTGTTGATTAAACGATCATCCCAACAGGCATGTACGGCACGAAAACGCTGTGCATCAATAAACAACGGTAAATTTAAAAACCACTGATTAAAGTCCAGCCAGTCATGCGGGTGATCCTCAAATTGCTCTAAGGTTTCAAGTTGCAAACGTGTATGGCGCTGATTGTGCTCGCGGACATGGCTTTGCTCACCCGCACGCTCAATCGGCGTATTCCAAGCCAGCGCATAATACTCATGGTTGCCCATAATGCAGTGCGCATGCCCCGCATCCACCATGGCGTGGACGATCAGTAAGGTCTCGCGTATCTGTGGACCGCGGTCAATCAGATCACCCAAGAATAATGCTTGGCGCGTAGGATGCTGCCAAACACCGGCACGCTTGCTATAACCCAACAGCGACAATAAATGCTCAAGGGATTGCGCACAACCATGCACATCCCCAATCAGGTCATAATTGCGCGCAGGATCAAGCCACATTAGTTGTTATCCTGGCCTAAGCGGCTACCCCAGCCCAGCTTGTCACGGCATACAGCGTAAAAGTTATGATCAAGCGGATGGAGCAAACGCAGCTTTTGCGGCTTACGTTGAATATGCAGAGTATCCCCAGGCGCACAAGTAACATGGTTCTGACCATCGCACGACACCAAGGGATAGATGCTCATATCTTCAGCGATAACCACCTTAAGCTCACTGTCCGCATCAACGACAATCGGTCGACTGGATAACGTGTGCGGATACATCGGTACGATCACAATGGCATCCAAGCGCGGGTGCATAATTGGTCCGCCTGCTGATAATGCATAGGCAGTTGAGCCGGTCGGCGTGGCAATAATCAAGCCATCGGCCTTGAGGCTGTAAACAAACTGTCCGTCAATAAACAACTCGAACTCAATCATTCGCGTCGATTTACCAGGGTGCAGAACGATATCGTTGAGCGCATCACCTTGGCCAATCGGCACACCGGCACGACGTACTTCAGTTTCCAATAAGAAACGCTGCTCAACCGTATAGTTACCCGCCAACACCTCAGAAATTTGCGACTCTAAGTGCTCAGGCAAAATATCAGTTAAAAAACCTAAACTACCGCGGTTAATACCTAGGACGGGAACATTATGCTGCGCTAGCGCACGAGCAGCGCCAAGCATGGAGCCATCACCACCGACCACAATAACTAAATCACAGACTTCGCCAAGCAATTTACGCGAGCTGGTTTGCAAATTATGACCAGGCAGCATTTCCGCAATTCTATCTTCTAAGATGACATGCAAATGCCGTCCAATCAGATAGCGTTTAAGGCGACGAATGGTTTCCAAGACGCGAGCACTGCCCATGCGTCCGATAATGCCAATATTGCGAAACTGCTCCATAAAATCCCCGCTTATACTGCGTTTATAAATAACTTAAGAGGTCATGCTGCACTTAAAGCTTTTTACGAATCAAATAAATATAGGTGCCATCCTGCTCGCTACTATCAAGCAACTGATGCTCTAAAAACATACAAAACTTAGGTATATCGCGCTGCGTTGATGGATCAGTTGCGGTGACTTTTAATACAGCACCACTAGCCAACTCGCGCACTTTAGTATGCAGCATCATCACCGGCTCAGGACAAAAAAGGCCACTGGCATCAAGCTCGGCATCAACCGCTATAAGCATATCTGTCATGTTTGTTTTACCTTTGGTTTAAGATTCATTACTGCGGGCTGGCGAAAGCAACTCAGGCTCAATCTTTTCACCCCAGTCGCTGCGCAACAACTCGACTTATAAGTCAGTCTTTGTGCTTTACCTATTATTCAGAGCTGCGTAGTGTGCAACTCACCAACAACAAGACGGATTCTATGCCATGAGCGAACTGATTCACTACAGCTGCAACGAAGGTATTGCTACCTTAACCCTAAACAACGGCAAAGTTAATGCGCTTTCACCCGATATGATTGCAGCATTTAACCGCTGCTTGGATCAGGCAGAACAGGATCACGCCATTGTGATTATCACTGGCCAGCCTGGTATTTTATCCGGTGGCTATGACTTAAAAGTAATGACTTCAAGCCCTGAAAACGCTTTTAGCCTTGTCGCCCTTGGGTCAACATTAACGCGCCGTATGTTAGCACACCCCTACCCGATCATTATCGCTTGCCCAGGCCATGCCATCGCTAAAGGTGCGTTTTTACTGCTGTCAGCTGATTACCGAATTGGTACTGAAGGTGCATTTAAAATTGGTTTAAACGAAGTGCTAATCGGTATGACTATGCACAATGTTGGTATTGAGCTGGCTAAAGACCGTCTGACCAAACCCGCATTTCAACGCTCGGTGATTAATGGCGAATTATTTAGCCCAGCCGACGCAGTTCATGCAGGCTTCTTAGATCGCGTTGTACCAGCAGAACAACTGATGGAGACCGCCTTAGCAACAGCTACACAAATGAAGGCAATAAATATGAATGCGCACAAAAAAACCAAGCTCAAAGTGCGTAAAAACTTACTAGAAGCGCTAGATACAGCAATCGAACTGGATAAAACAATACCGCTTTAAACCCATTGAATAAATCCTGCATGCTGACCTATACATGCAGGAACTCTATTCACTGGCTGGACGTATCACATCGATTAAATAACTGATGTCATAACCCAACACCTCAGCGATACGTGCCGCCTGCTCGCGCATTAAAGGAATTGAGGGATACTGCTCAAAACTGGACGGCACCAGTAAAATCACATTGCCTTCTTTCACCGGTATTTCCCAATAGTGTCGATAAAACATCCCACGCAACAATGCCGCGCCTAACGGGCTACCATCCAAGGTTGCCCACTGATTGATAATCAACCAGCCACCGAGGTTAAGCTTATTTTGACACTTGGTTAAAAAGCCCCATGCCAAATGCCCTGCTGATGGGCCCATATCGGTGTACATATCTAAATAGATCAAGTCTGCGGTTTCTGCGGTATCAATCAAATCCAACGCATCACCAATACGAATGGTTAAACGCGGGTCATCCGTCATACCCATATGTTCCATGGCCATGCGCGGCAGTGGCTCACGTAACTCCAGCACTTCGACATCTTCAAGTGGCAGCGTAGCTAAGCAGACCTCAGTCAAACTACCCGCACCCAAACCTAAAAATAGCGCCGTTTCTGGATGCTCGTGGCATAAACTGCCCAATAGCATCGCGCGGGTATAGTCGTATTTCAGATACAGCGGATTTTCATACAAGACACAGCTTTGCTCAAAGCCGTCACCGAACTCTAAATAGCGATAACCATTCTCTTCAAGAACACGAATCACACCGTATTCATCAGTCTCTTCAGCAATCACTTGTCTTTCTACTTGTTGCTCAACTAACACTGCTTTTTCCTTACGCGCTTGCCAATAACGAGACCCCTGGTATGCCGCAAGCAACACCGTCAATCCCACCGCCAACCAAAGCATCATCATAGCCCATGCGGCCCCTGAACATTGCGCACGCTTAGACAGCGGTACGCTAAAAGCAAAAAGCCCAGCAAGAGCTGGGCTTCAATCGCACGGTGTGTTTTACAAGTTAAGCCTTAATACGGCCCTTGTATTCACCGGTACGGGTATCAATCTCGATTGAATCACCAATTTCGCAGAACGAGGATACCTGCAATTCATGGCCAGTGCTCAGACGCGCTGTTTTCATAACTTTACCTGAGGTATCACCACGTACGGATGGCTCAGTGTAAATAATTTCACGCACGATGGTGATTGGCAGCTCAATAGAAATGACCTTCTCATCGTAGAATACTGCAGCGCACTCATCCGTCATACCGTCTTCGATATAAGGCAATACACCTTCAACATCTGACTTTTCAACTTCGTACTGATTGTATTCAGTATCCATGAATACATATAGAGGATCAGCAAAGTATGAATACGTTACATCTTTACGATCAAGGATTACGGGCTCAAACTTATCATCTGCACGGAATACAGTTTCAGTCGCTGTACCGTTAAGCAGGTTCTTCAATTTCATCTTTACAACCGCAGCATTGCGGCCTGATTTGTTGAATTCAGTTTTCTGAATAACCCAAGGTGAACCATCAATATTAGCGACTTGGCCGGCGCGAAATTCTTGTGCAGTTTTCATGCTAAAAATCCATAAGGGATGTTAATAAAAATCTAGGCACGCATCATAGCCAATCTTGGTAGAAGCATGCTAGCTTTGTTGCAAGATCAGCATGTTTATTTTGTTGCGCAGACCAGCGTACTGCGTGGCTTTGCAACGCCTGCTCATGTTGAATAAACAGCTGCCAAGCCCCTTCCATATCCGCACCCTTATTCCAAGCACTCCACATGCTGTTTAGCGCATACAGGGCATCGTCGCCTAACAGGTGGCTATAAAGCGCTAAAAAGGCGTTAAGCTTAACTAAATGCGCATCTTCTTCTTGCGGATAAATATGCCAAAGCAATGGTTTTGCAGCCCATTGGCCACGCACCACAGAGTCCTCACCACGCAAGCAATTGAGGTCACAACACCATAACAACTTGTCGAAATCTTCTTGCTTAATATAAGGCAAAACTTGCAGCGTTAAGCTGCCTTTTTCATATTCCTGACCCAGTTCTAGTGTTTCTTGGGCAAACCACTTCGCTAAATCAGCTTGCAACGGCCCTTGTAAAACCAATAAACGATTAGAACGGGTATCTTTGCTTAAAGCATTCAGCCAACTTGGCAGTGCTGCGTTGGCATAAGCAAACAAACTAATAAGACGCTCACCTGGCTCAGGCACCACCGACAAAGACGCTAAATACTTATTGCGCTGTGCTAGCGAAGCAACAAATTCATCCCGCTGTTCCAGCAAACCCGCCTCACGCAGCAACCCACCAGTATTTTCAGTAAAGCCTGGAAAAAAGAAATACTTTTGCAAACCGCCACACTGCAGTGATGGCAATGCATGGCACTCTGCTGCCCAAGGTTCGGCCGTTAAGTACTCCAAGTTCAGCCATAACACAGTCTGCTTGAGGCGCATTAAGGCAATATAGTCCTCAGGCAACTGGCAAGCAAAGGCTTCAATCACTACATCTGCAGCGCTCTGCACTGCAAAGTCAGCATCATCACGCCACCAGCAAACCTGCACACCTTTAACAACTTGCTGCTCAGTGTCGATCGTAACCGCAGGACAAATAGCGTGGAACGCAGATAAATTATCCACCCACAGACGCACAGCAAAGCCATGTTCTTGGTTTAATTGCTTGGCCAAACGCCAAGTCACGCCGATATCACCAAAGTTATCGACAACTCGGCAAAAAACATCCCAAGTTACACGCATGCTCTCGCCTTTTTAATGATTTTTAAAACTTGCTTAACGAGTAATCATAAGACAATTTGCATTTAAATAATAAACATTTGCCTTATCTAACTTGTTCGGATAGAGTAGCGCCCATTGAATAAGCCAACAGCTTAATTAATAATTGCGGTGAAGTGTCCGAGTGGCTGAAGGAGCTCGCCTGGAAAGCGTGTATACGAGAAATCGTGTCGAGAGTTCGAATCTCTCCTTCACCGCCAGATTTAATACTAAACCCTTGCATTGCAAGGGTTTTTTTATGCCTGCGATTTCTAACAGACACTTCAGCAGACACCTTATTCAGGGTTACAGCACCCTTGCTATGCTTCTCGACAATTACATCACAGCTGCAGCGCTTCAAAATTCTCCCACAACCACTGCCGCACAGCTGATAATCCAGCATCACCCTGCCCGCCTCACGCCAGAACTCTGACCACTCAGCAATGATATGCGACAAATCTGTAGCATTTAGCAACGGTAGTTAGCGTGCTGGTAGAGGTGCCAGTAATACTTGCTCTAGTGCGTATCGCTAATACCACCCGCAGTCATTTCCATTAACGATAAAGGCTGGCGGTTAAATCTATTGCAGCGAAGACTGGGAGCGCTTAGTTTCGATAAGAAAAAACTGTGAGTATAAATGTCATTTAAGGTTAGTCAGTCATTGTAGTTTAAAAATATCTTTGGCCAGTGTGAACGGTAGTTACTATTGATTGAAGGAAAACATTCATGGAAAACTCAAAGCTCAAAAACACAAAAAAAACAACATTTGACGTGCGCGCTCAACGAGTGGATGCCCACGGTAGCGAAGCTCTATGCAAGTTGGCGCAAATTACATTAGATACCGATCTTAACGGACGCGCCGATGCTTTTAACCCCGCAGAACTTCTGCTCTCAGCGTTGGCGGCATGCATAATTAAAGGCATCGAACGAGTCGCACCAATCCTTGAGTTCCAACTGCGTGGTGTACAAGTGCGCGTTCACGGAGTACGTCAGGATTCACCACCGAAAATGGAGTCTATTCGCTATGAAATTCTGCTGGACTCGGATGAGAATGAGCGACGTCTGAATTTGCTGCACGACAACGTCAAGAAATACGGTACGGTATTTAATACTATTTCACCGGGTACAGACTTGAGTGGTGTCTTGCGCAGAGCTGAAGCATGCACTGAACAGACAAATCAACCGTAATTACCTAAAGGCAGTCACATTGGTTTTTTAGCAAGACCAGTTTAAAAGCATTGCTAAAGTGCAATTTTAGACCTGTACAAAATCAAATTTTACCGGCTACGACTGAGTCCAGCCTGTACCCCTGGTAGTTGCAAGAAGCTAAGCACAACTACCAGGGGTAACGTAAAGCCGAGAGGTTAACCCTAAACGAGCAACTTCTGAATATCTGCCGCATTTGCTACTTTGCCTTCAATAACAATCTCACCATCAATCGCTAATGCCGGTGTACGCATAATACCTGCGTCAATATACTAAAAAGTATATTAGATTAATTTTTTATTAAAAAATTCAATAGTACGTTGCCATGCAAGCTCTGCATTGGCTTCATCATATCGAGCTGTCGAGTCATTATGAAAACCATGGTTAGCTCCTTTATACATATGCATTGTATATTCGACATTATTCGCTTTTAAGTCCTGCTCGTACTCAGGCCATGACTCATTAACGCGCTCGTCGAGTTCAGCGAGTTGAATCATCAGCGGTGCTTTAATATTTTGACGTAAGTTTGCACTGGCAGGCGTACCGTAAAACGGCACAGCAGCACTCAGAAGATTTGCATCAACCGCAGCTAAGTAATTGACAATATAACCACCAAAACAAAAACCAACAGCGCCTAACTTACCGTTGCTGTGAGGGTGCGACTTCAAGAAGTGTGCGGCGGCTACAAAATCATTTTGGATTTTAGCTTGATCCAAAGTTGCTTGCATGGCTCGACCTTCATCGTCGTTACCTGGGTAGCCACCTAAAGGAAATAACGCGTCAGGTGCAAATGCTATAAAGCCCACTTTAGCGAGTCGTCTTGCAACATCTTCAACGTACGGGTTTAACCCACGGTTTTCGTGTACGACCAACACAACAGGACGCTTAGCATCTAAGTCTTTAGGCACCACTAGATACCCTCGGCCTTTGCCGTGCCCATCAGGCGAGTCAAATTCTTCGTAGGTTGCTTTTATATCGTCATCATTAAAGGAGACTTGCTCTGCGAGGGCATAATTAGGTAGTAAAGCAGAGGTTAATACACTCATAGAAAAGCCAAGAGCAGCTAATCCAGCAAGCTTACCCATAAAAGTACGTCGATCCATTAAGCCATGCGCATACTCATCGTACCAATCGAATGCTTCTTGAGGGATATGATCTGATTGTAGCGTATTCATAGCGGATCCTTATTTTTAAAATAATTACTCGTTTTATACCATAAGGTGATGGCAGTAAAACTGAGTATTTTCCTGCTTTTTATCTAAAAGTTTGGTCGCTTTAATAACTTATTAGTAGGCTGTGTATTAAAACTGCTGTTAAACAAAAATTCGTTTTATACAAAAACCTATTTCTCACAGCGCCAACCCGACAGAATTCTCCCGCAACCAATCCCTACACACCTGATAATCCGGCATAAATCTACCCACCTCACGCCAAAAATCAGGCGAGTGATCATGATGTATCAAGTGACAGAGCTCATGAATAACAACGTAATCAACCATGCGGTTGGGTGCGAGCATAATTAGCCAGTTAAATTCTAACTCACCCTTAGCAGTGCAGCTGCCCCATCTGGCCTTAAAGGTTTTGATACTCACACCAGCAGGTTCGACACCAACGACAGGCGCGTAGCGTGTGACTTTTTCGCTTATTTTCAAACCTGCCTATGCGGCAGTGAACCACAATCCACCTCCGGGGATATTCCAGAGTCCTTTCTGAGCTGCCTATACGGCAGTGAACTCGGAAAGTGCGCCCATAACTTCATCGGACTTTTTCTGAGCTGCCTATACGGCAGTGAACTATCTCCAATGGCTACACGGTGCGCCGATCGTTTTCTGAGCTGCCTATGCGGCAGTGAACCCTTATCACCCTTATCACCCATTTTTCTGAGCTGCCTATGCGGCAGTGAACGACAAAGGGCAGGAGTCGGCAACCCGCTTTATTTTCTGAGCTGCCTATGCGGCAGTGAACGA
>CAJDVO010000013.1_pt1 | contig 14813 bp, 16 predicted proteins | sample 7391281 | NCBI WGS metagenome assembly CAJDVO01 (sample SAMEA7055709, study PRJEB34461) | soil metagenome | biome: terrestrial ecosystem; feature: Peninsula; material: soil | place: Antarctica | collected 2016
TCTTCTAAAGTTTCACGAATTGCCGCCTGAATTAGACTTTCGTCCATTTCTAAGTGGCCTGCAGGCTGGTTTAATACAATGCGATTTTCAGCATGTTCTTTAACGAATAGAAAGCGTCCATCTTTTTCAATAATAGTTGCAACGGTGATATGCGGAGTAAAGCGTGTCATACGTATCCTCTTTAGGTGAAATGCTTACAGAATTCGGATTATCGATACATATTTGTGTAAAATGTTCGATATTGCACGATGTTAGACGTAATAATATCTGTAGCGGCTGATATAGTTTGACTACATCAATTTATTCGGCGATCGTTTAAAGAGTGTATGATACGCGCTGCACAGACTGTACCAAAGTGCTAGAAAGTGCTGAGGTAAGTCAAAACTGCACATGTGACTTTTTTGTGTTATAGAAGTCATATATGCCGATTAAGATTGAATTATTGCTGTCAGGCCATACGCGTGACAGACTTTTAAAGACCACGTAAATGACGGAGTCCAGCATGGGATACCAAAAGATCCAAGTGCCAGCCGGTGACAAAATCACCGTTAATGCAGATATGACGTTAACCGTACCAAACAATCCAATCATTCCTTACATTGAGGGTGATGGTATTGGTACAGATATCAGTCCGGTAATGATAAAAGTGGTCGATGCCGCTGTAGAGAAAGCGTACGACGGTAAGCGTAAAATTTCCTGGATGGAAGTTTACGCTGGTGAGAAAGCGACCCAAGTATATGATTCAGAAACATGGTTGCCAGAAGAAACTCTCGAAGCAGTACGTGATTATGTAGTATCGATTAAAGGTCCTTTGACCACTCCAGTTGGTGGCGGTATTCGTTCATTGAACGTTGCTCTACGTCAGCAGTTAGACCTCTACGTTTGCCTGCGTCCAGTACGCTGGTTCACAGGTGTACCGAGCCCTGTTAAGCGTCCACAAGACGTTGATATGGTGATCTTCCGTGAAAACTCAGAAGACATTTACGCAGGTATTGAGTGGCAAGCCGGTACGCCAGAAGCAACAAAAGTAATCAAGTTCTTCACTGAAGAAATGGGCGTTACCAAAATCCGCTTTACTGAAAACTGTGGTATCGGTGTTAAGCCAGTATCAGAAGAAGGTACTAAGCGTTTAGTACGTAAAGCATTGCAGTACATTGTGGATAACGATCGTGAGTCACTGACTATCGTACACAAAGGTAACATCATGAAGTTCACCGAAGGTGCCTTCAAAGATTGGGGCTACGAAGTTGCACGTGATGAGTTCGGCGCTGAGTTGCTGGATGGCGGTCCTTGGATGCAGTTCAAGAACCCTAACACTGGCAAAAACGTTATCGTTAAAGATGCGATTGCTGATGCAATGCTGCAGCAGATCATCCTGCGTCCATCAGAGTACGATGTACTTGCTACATTGAACTTGAACGGTGACTACATCTCTGACGCACTCGCGGCACAAGTTGGTGGTATCGGTATTGCACCGGGCGCTAACTTGTCAGACACCATTGCAATGTTTGAAGCAACGCATGGTACTGCACCTAAGTATGTTGGTCTGGATAAAGTTAACCCAGGTTCACTGATCCTTTCAGCAGAAATGATGCTACGTCACATGGGCTGGACTGAAGCCGCTGACTTAGTGATTGATGGCATCAACGGTGCTATCGCTGCTAAGACTGTGACCTATGACTTTGAGCGCTTAATGGATGACGCTGCGATGCAATGATTGCAAAAATGTAATCAAAGCTGATGCTTAAAAAACGCCCCTTAATTGGGGCGTTTTTGTTTGTGTTTGGCGAATACAGGTACAATGCAGCACAAAATAAGGAGGGCGTTATGCCGGATGATGAACAATCTATATTTGCTCAGCAAATGCAAGGCGTACGCCGTATCCATGTCGACCAAGCTGATGTGGGTAAAGCCGCGCCTAACCGCGCTGTGCAGCAGATGAATCGTAAAAACGCGCTGCAGTCATCGACGCAAGCAATTGTTGTGGATGGGCTATCCGATCTGTTTGTTTTAGATGTGGGCGCTGAAGATATGCTGTACTGGGCGCGTGATGGCGTGCAGGACAGTCAGTTACGCCGCATGAAAGCGGGACAAATTGCCTTTGAGGGCACCTTGGACTTGCATGGTATGAGTGTTGAAAAAGCACGTTCGACGTTGCGTGAATTTATCGATGAGGCTTTGCGTCTTGAAGTACGTTGTGTGCGGGTAACCCACGGTAAGGCGGCGCGCTTAGACGGCAAAACGCCAATGATCAAAAGTCATGTTAATACATGGTTGCGTCAACATGAAAAGGTGCTGGGATTTACCTCTTGCATGCCTAAGCATGGCGGTGCTGGGGCGCTGTATGTGTTGCTTAAACGCCATATGATGGAAGGCCGTGATGAATACTAAAACAGCCATTATAAAAATGTGTAGGAAAGGTCAGTACTAATGTCTGGATTAACCACGCTGCGTGACTATATTCGTTGGGCGATGAGCCAGTTTAGTCAGGCGCAGTTGTACTTTGAAAACGGCAGTGAGAATACTTTTGAAGAGGCGCGTAGTTTGGTATTGCGCAGCTTGCATTTACCGTATGAATTGCATGATAAATATTTAGACTGCCATGTGCATAGCGATGAGCATGCCGTGCTGCAAAGCATTTTAAAACAGCGCATTGAACAGCGCTTGCCCACTGCATATGTGCTGGGCGAAGCGTGGTTTGCAGGTGTGTTATTTAAAGTGGATCAGCGCGTGATGGTGCCGCGTTCACCTTTAGATGAGCTGATTCCGCAGCAGTTTGAGCCGTGGATGAGCAAAATACCGCGGCGTATCTTAGATTTATGCACGGGATCAGGTTGTCTTGGCATTACTTGTGCGCATGAGTTTCCTGATGCCGAAGTGGTGTTGGCTGATATTTCTGAGCCGGCATTGCAGGTTGCTGCTGAGAATATTGCTTTGCATCAACTGGGTAAGCGCGTGCAGACCTTGCACAGTGATATGTTTGCGCAATTAGTCACGCAGTGTTTTGATTTGATTGTGTGTAAGCCGCCTTATATCCCAGCGGAGCAGTGGTCGCAGTTACCGCCTGAGCATCAACACGAGCCAAAACAAGGCAGTATCGCTGCTGAGCAGGGGCTTGAGTTTATTAAGCAAGTTATTCAGCAGGCTGGAAAGCATTTGGTTGATGATGGCTTGCTCGTGCTAGAAGTTGGCCCGCATCGGCCACAATTAACTGCTCAATATCCTGATATTGATTTTACTTGGTTGGAGCATTCGCAGACTAATAATGCGGTATTGGCTTTAACTGCGCAGCAGTGTGTCGCTTATTAAGTCGATGTATAGAGATGGTTAAAGCTGGCGTTGTTGCTTATATCGCTGGCTAATTAGCTATGTCATTTAAAAAATACTGCATTAGCCTGCCTTGTGCGGGTGAGCTTTTAGTGTTGCACGTGTTCTGCACTGCCAGAACGGGCTGGGTGCAGGTATACTGCGCCATTATCTTTTAATTATGACGGAGCAGTCTGTATGTCCGGGAATACCTTTGGCAAACTCTTTACTGTTACTACCGCAGGTGAAAGTCACGGTCCTGCTTTAGTTGCCATTGTGGACGGCTGCCCGCCAGGCCTGCCATTGTCCGCTGAAGATTTACAAAATGACCTTGATCGACGCAAACCTGGTACCAGTCGTCATACCACCCAGCGCCAAGAGCCTGACCAAGTTGAAATTCTTTCGGGTGTATTTGAAGGGCTTACTACCGGCTGCCCAATTGGTCTCTTGATTCGTAATACGGATCAAAAATCTAAAGACTATTCGGCGATTAAAGATATTTTCCGTCCAGCGCATGCTGACTACAGCTATCACCACAAATACGGTTTTCGTGATTACCGCGGTGGTGGTCGCAGTTCGGCACGTGAAACAGCGATGCGTGTGGCTGCGGGTGCTATTGCTAAGAAGTATTTAGCAACCCAAGGTATTGTCGTGCGCGGTTATATGAGCCAATTGGGCCCGATTGAAATCCCGTTTAAAAGCTGGGATTCAGTACATGACAATGCCTTCTTTAGCCCTGATCCAAGCAAGGTTGCCGAACTTGAAGCCTATATGGATCAATTGCGCCGCGACCAAGACTCGGTCGGTGCAAAAATAACGGTTGTCGCTGAAGGCGTGATGCCGGGCCTCGGTGAGCCAGTATTTGATCGTCTGGATGCAGATTTAGCCCATGCTTTGATGAGTATCAATGCGGTTAAAGGTGTGGAGATTGGTGCAGGTTTTGACTCTGTTGCTCAGCGTGGTACAGAGCACCGTGATGAGCTAACCCCTGAAGGTTTTACCTCAAACCATGCGGGTGGGGTACTCGGTGGAATCTCTTCAGGTCAGCCGATTATTGCCCATTTAGCGTTAAAACCAACCTCTAGTATTACCACGCCAGGTCGCTCGATTGATATGACAGGTGCGCCGGTAGATATGATAACCAAAGGCCGGCATGATCCTTGCGTTGGTATTCGTGCCACGCCGATTGCTGAAGCGATGATGGCGATTGTACTGATGGATCATTTGCTGCGTCACCGTGGGCAAAATGCGGATGTGCAGGTCAGTACGCCAGTTCTTGGCCAGCTCTAAGACGCCTATTGATCTCAACATGGCTGCGTCACTGCAGCCATGTTTTGAGGCACGTTGAATCATGAGTACGAGTTTGCCGTATTGGCGTTTATCCGGTTTTTACTTTTTCTATTTTGCCTTGCTCGGTGCTACTGCGCCTTTTCTGGCGTTGTACTTTGATCATTTAGGTTTTTCTGCCGCACGCATTGGTGAGCTGATTGCCATTCCAATGTTGATGCGTTGTATTGCGCCGAATCTTTGGGCGTGGCTGGCCGATCGTACGCAAAAACGCTTAGCCATTGTGCGCTTTGGTGCGATCTGCACCATGCTTTCGTTTACCTTAATCTTTATTGGCAAAAGCTTTGCTTGGCTGGCGCTGATTATGCTGTTGCATGCGTTTTTTTGGCATGCCATTCTGGCGCAATTTGAAGTCATCACCTTAGCGCATCTGGATACCCAAAGTGAACGCTATAGCCAGCTGCGCCTATGGGGTTCGGTTGGCTTTATGCTGGTGGTGATTGGTTTTGGCTATTTGTTTGATCAGGTTGGCTTAGATTATTACCCGTGGGCAATCTTGGCGGTGATGGGCGGTATTATTCTCAGTAGCTTTTGGGTGCCAGCGCAGCCTGTAGCTATAGCTGCGACTACTACTGCAACAAACCACGTATCTCCGTTCAAGCGCAAGACGCAGACGCTACCCATCGTGATTTTCTTGTGTAGTGTCGCTTTAATGCAACTGTCGCATGGGCCGTATTATACTTTTTTAACCCTGCATCTGATTGATTTGGGTTACTCGCGCGCAGTGATTGGTTGGCTATGGGCGCTGGGTGTAGTGGCGGAAATTGGCTTATTTGTCATAATGCCATGGCTGTTGCGACGGGTGCGCTTAAAACAGATTATTTTGATCAGTTTATTGTTAGCTGCACTGCGCTGGTGGCTGCTTGGGTTTTACGCTGATAGCGGGCTAATGTTGTTATTTATCCAAGTCTTGCATGCGGCCACCTTTGGCAGTTTTCATGCCGCGGGCATTCATTTTGTGCAGCGCTATTTTGCCGCCAGTAAACAAGGTCAAGGGCAGGGTTTGTATGTTTCATTCTCTGGTGTGGGCGGTGCATTAGGTGCGCTATATGCTGGCTATACATGGCAAACACTGGGTGCATCCTCTACCTTTGCACTCGCCAGTGGCGCTGCATTACTTGCTGCCTTAATCGTATTATTTGGCTTAAGTGGCAGCGACAACACTCAATCTGTATTGAAAAAAGGGCAGTAACAATGACATTTACGCGTGAACAGTTCACTGAGCAGATTATTCAAGCGGGGCAGTTTTTGTATGCGCGCGGTTGGTCACCAGCCACCAGCAGTAATTATTCTGCACGGTTGTCGGCTAATCAAGTCTTGTTGACCGTATCGGGCAAGCATAAAGGTCAGCTGGGAGTGGATGATATTCTCGCTACTGATTTGCAAGCACAAAGCCTTGAACCGAATAAAAAGCCCTCTGCCGAAGCTTTGTTACATACCCAGCTCTACAATTGGCAACCGTCTATTCAGGCGGTTTTGCACACCCACTCGGTCAATGCTACGGTGTTATCGCGCCTTGAGTCGGGTTCGCAGATTGAATTTACTGATTACGAATTGCAAAAGGCTTTTAACGGTATCAGCAGTCATAAGCAACCTTTGTTGGTACCTATTTTTGACAATGACCAAGATATACCACGTTTAGCGCAACAGGTGCAGCAGTGGCTTGATGTACACCCAGACTGTCCTGGCTACTTAATTCGTGGCCACGGTTTGTACACCTGGGGTATATCGATGCAAGAAACGTTACGCCATATCGAGGCGTTCGAGTTTTTATTAGAGTGTGAGCTTAAAGTGCGTGCTTGCGCGGCGCGTTAAGCCTCCATGTTTATCTAATTTATATGTAGATTTTTTATAGGGAATCACCACCTATGAGTCAGTTATTTGTTTACCACACCAGTCAGCCTAAGCAGGCCGTTAAGGTGTTAAATCATGTAGAAGATATCACCAGTACTTTAGCTCGAGTGGGCGTGCGTTTTGAGCACTGGCAGGCTAATCAGCCGGTTACTGCGCAATCCACGTCAGAAGAAGTGATTGCTGCCTATGCCGATGATATTGCCCGCTTAAAAAAAGAAGGTGGTTATGTGGCGGTGGATGTCATCAGTCTCGATGAAAAACACTCAAAAAAAGAAGAATTACGCGCTAAGTTTCTTGATGAGCATGTGCACAGTGAGGATGAAGTACGCTTTTTTGTCTCGGGTCGCGGTTTATTTAGCTTGCATTTGGATGAGCATATTTACGCGGTGATGTGCGAAAAAGGCGCGTTGATTTCTGTCCCAGCCGGAACCAAGCATTGGTTTGATATGGGCGAGCATCCACGCTTTACCGCACTGCGCTTATTTAATAATCCAGAGGGTTGGGTGGCGGAATTTACTGGCGATGCAATTGCCAAGCAGTATCCAACGCTGGATGACTTGCTATGAGTGTCAAAGCTATTTTGACCGATATTGAAGGCACCACCAGCTCGATTGCTTTTGTTTTTGATGTGCTCTTTCCTTACGCAAAAAAGCATCTGCCTGACTATATACGCGCTTGCGCTAAGCACGATTCACAATCGCCACTCTTACAGGCGGTACGTGATGAGGCGCAAGAGCCTGAGGCCGATACTGAGCGGGTGATTGCCATCTTAGCGCAATGGATGGAGCAAGACGTTAAAGCAACCTCAATGAAGGCGCTGCAAGGCCTTGTGTGGCAGAAGGGTTACACCAGCGGTGAAATCCAAGGGCATGTCTATCCTGACGCTGTTGCAGCATTACAAGCGTGGCAACAGCAAGGCTATCAGCTGTATGTTTATTCGTCAGGCTCTGTGCAGGCGCAAAAACTGATTTTTGGTTATTCAGTGGCGGGGGATTTAACGCCGTTGTTTTCTGATTACTTTGATACCACTTCAGGACATAAGCGCGACACAGCATCTTATATGCGGATTGCCCAGGCCATTGGTTTGCCAGCAGAGCACATTTTATTTTTGTCAGATGTAGTTGAGGAACTGGATGCAGCGCACGCGAGCGGTATGCACACCTGTGGTTTAGCGCGCGAGCAGGGTGTTTTAGCAGGACACCTGACGGTCGATAGTTTTGTTCAGATTAATCCTGAGACGTTTTAAGGTAAATTGTTGGTGGTTTGCTGGTAAATTTAACTTGAGTGCTTTACTAGGTCTTTATTCGTAAGGGCTAACTAGCGTACACTGCAACCATGATTGCGAGGAGTTACTATGAGTACGATTAATATTACAGAATCAGCACAAGCCTATTTAAGCGACTTACTAAAAGGCCAGGATACGCCTGGCATTGGTATTCGTGTTTTTATTACCCAGCCAGGTACGACCTATGCAGAAACTTGCATTGCTTATTGCAAACCTGAAGAGCAAAAAGTAGAAGATACGCCACTGGTATTACCCCTGTTTACCGCTTGGATTGATGCACTTAGCGAGCCATATCTTGAAGATGCTGTGGTTGATTATTCTACCGACCGGATGGGTGGTCAGCTAACGATTAAAGCGCCGAACGCTAAAGTGCCGATGGTCAGTGAAGACAGCCCCTTATCCGAGCGTGTTAATTACTATCTACAAACTGAAATCAACCCAGGTTTAGCAAGTCATGGTGGTGAAGTCAGCCTGATTGATATTGATAATGGCGTTTTGATTTTGAAATTTGGTGGTGGTTGCCAAGGTTGTGGTCAAGCGGACTACACCTTGAAAGAAGGTATTGAGAAAACCTTAATGGCGCGTATTCCTGAAGTCAAAGGTGTACGTGATGTGACTGACCACAGCATCACAGAAAATGCATATTATTAATTAACAGCTTGTGCAGGGTACTTTGGTCAAATAGCACATGTGACTGACAAGTTTTATTATGTTGTTGGTAATATAAGCTTAAGCAGTACCCTGTAAAAGCTTTGTGGTGCGGTATTACTGCACTTGGTTAAGTTGGATGATCCTAGCTTAGCTAATATGACTTATCTATACCCCTACACTTTAATGGTTAGGGGTCTTAAAAAAACCGATAGCAGCCATAAGCTGCTATCGGTTTTTTTACTTTAAAGCCCTAACTGGCACACATTTTTTCAGAGATTAATCAGTTGACCCTATTCAAAGTGAAGTAAGCATGCTAAAAACTGCTATATGCTTGATAAAGAAGGGGAAATAATGAATAAATCCGAGTTGATCGAGCGTATTATTGACCAGCAAGAACAACTGTCTGTGCGTGATGTTGAGTTGGCAGTTAAAACGATGCTGGAACATATGACGCAAGTATTATCGTCTGGTGAGCGTATCGAAATTCGTGGTTTCGGCAGTTTTTCAGTGAATTACCGAGCACCACGTATTGGTCGTAATCCTAAAACAGGTGAAACAGTTGAGCTGGAAGGCAAGTACGTGCCTCATTTTAAACCGGGCAAAGAGTTGCGTGATAGAGTTAATGATGGTTAACCTTATGCCCTACCAACGAAGTTGAGCGCAGAGGATTTTATGCGAAGTTTTAAACGTGTACTGATAGTTATTATTGCTCTAGCGCTGGCTGCCAGCGTTGTATTTTTTACCTTAGAAAATCGTACACCGACACAGTTGGTGTTTTTTGGCTGGATAACTCCAGAGTTACCCATGGCGCTGTATGTGATGAGCGCTTTTGTTTTAGGTTTAGTGATTGGTCCGCTGGTATCTTGGTGGCCACATAAACGTTTGCGTATGCGTTACAACAAGCAAGTTAAACAGCTCAAAGCATGTGAGCAGCGTATTAAGACTTTGCATGAGGCTGCAGTAGAGGAAGTGGTGCCAGTACTACCTGCTGTAGAAGCACCAAAGACGCCTTAAGCAAGTTTAGAGAAGGCAAGGCTAGGGGTGTACTCTAGTTCTTGCCTATGCGTTACATAGGGCTTGAGCGGCCCGTCATTTCTCGCGCCATTTCTGTGGCGTAGCTGTCAGTCATACCGCCAATAAAGTCGATAATACGCATAAATGATGTATACAGCGTCCAATCTGGCTGCGGTGCTGCTTGTCCAAGCAAGTCAAAAATACGTCGGTTCTTAAAGGACAAGGTGCCGTGGTTATGCTGTTCTAGTGCGGCACCACAAAAGGCATTCAGTAAAATCTCTAGCGTTGTATACGCACCAATTTCATGCAATGTTTTTCGTTTATCTTGGAAGATTTTTTCCCGTGCTAAAGCTTTAGCGTTAATCACACAGGTTTTTGCTGGGCCATGCATATGGTCAACCAAGTCACCTTCTAAGGTGCCAGCCATTAACGCAGGCTGTTGCTCGACAAAGGCTTGGGCGGCAGCGTTGGTCAGGTGCTCAATAGCCTTGCCGCGCAAGATGGCTAGTTTCCTACGACGTGAATCCTTAGGGCCCAATAGGCGGTAGGTTTCGGGCAGATCATCACCAACAAGGTTGAGCAATAAGGCTTCAACCTCTGAATAGTCCAGAAGATCCATCTCGATACCGTCTTCTAGATCAATTAAGCCGTAACAAATATCATCCGCCGCTTCGACTAAGTATACTAGGGGATGGCGTGCCCAGCGCTCGTCATCAAGTTTAGGAATCCCTAGTTTGGTCGCGATTTGTTCAAGTAGCGGTAGCTCGTTTTGATAGCTGCCAAATTTATGCTTTTTATAGCCTTCAGCGTTAGCGTACTTAGAGCTCCAAGGATATTTAGAAAACGCACCCAAAGTTGCATAAGTTAAGCGCATACCGCCATCAAATTGGTGATATTCCAATTGTGTCAGCACACGAAAGCCTTGTGCATTCCCTTCAAAATTTAAGAAGTCTTCACTCTGAGCTGGGCTCATACTATCCAGCCAACCATTATCTTTGGCCTGATGAAACCAGTGTCGAATAGCATCTTCGCCTGAATGGCCAAATGGTGGGTTGCCAATATCGTGAGCTAAGCAAGCAGACTGCACAATCATGCCCAAATCGCTGGGTTCGCACCATTCTGGTAGAGCAGGGCGAATCATTTCCGCCACACGCATGGCTAAGGAGCGACCAACGCAACTGACTTCTAAAGAGTGGGTTAAGCGGGTATGAATATGGTCGTTGCTGGAAACAGGGTGGACTTGAGTTTTGCGTCCGAGGCGGCGGAATGCCCCAGAAAAAATGATGCGGTCGTGATCTTTATGAAAAGGGCTGCGACCCAGCTCTTCCGCGCTGTGTGAGGTTTTACCTAAGCGTTCGCGATTTAATAACTGATGCCAATCCATAGTGCGCCCTCAATCTAAGCGTTTAAGCGGTGCACTACTGATACCTTAGTGCCTTTTATTTAGATTATCAGCTTGTTCTGTGGATGTGGTTGTTTCTGAGTGAGATGCTGTCATAAAGAATGGCAGCAAGCTGCTGGCGATTCGTACTATGGGCAGTAATCCGCTCGCTGAACGGCGGTGGCGGGTCATAAAAAAGCTAGCAAGAGTAACGCCAGCAACGATTAATAAAGGTGTTGAACCTTCTGATAAGCGTTTTTTGTAGCCACGAAATTTTTCTATAGGCTCAAGTAATACTAAGCCTTCGTGGCGAATTTTCTGTCGATTCAGCTCAAGACGCATTTGCAGCAACTGTTTACGTAGCGCAATAGGGTGTTCTTTTTTATGGTTTTTTATTGTCATGGTAAGAGCTGCTCTTTAGTTTTTTTCAGCTCTTGTAAGGACGCACTAAAGGGCGGCTGTATATTGTGTTTCGCAGATTTTATCCGCCAAATACAAAGCAGACCGATAGTCGCATAAAAAGCTGACATCGCTACTAATAAATTATGCTCATACTGCTGCCAAAGTAAGACAATGAGTAGGCCATTAAGTAGCAAAAAAAGCATAAACGCACAGGCAGCAGTAATGCCCATCCAAATAAGCTGTTGACTGCTATGCTCTTTTTGCTCTTGGAGCTCAAGAGCAAAGAGCTCAGCATGATTGCTGAGCAGGTCCAGAGTTGCGGCGCCTATGCGCCGCGAAGTATCTGAAAAATCATGATCTGCCATACTTAGCGCCTAGACACTAGTAGACCCAATAAGAAGCCAACACCTGCACCAATTGCTAAGGACTGCAGTGGGTGTTCACGCACGTATTCTTCACCGTCACTTAGAACTTCTTTGCCGCGCTCAAGCAGTGCTTGCTCGGTTGTGCTAAGCGCTTTTCGAGCACGTTGCAAGCTCGAATTAATCTGTCCACGTAACTCTTCAGCCTTATCGCCCGTAAGCTCTACAGAATGTTGTAGTAATTGCTCAGTATCTGATACCAAGGCCTTGAACTCTGCCATTAGTGGGTCGCTATTACTTAGTATATTTTTTTTAGCCATGACAGGTGTACTCCAAAAGTATAATTCAGGGTTTGTACAGTGTTAGAGTGGGTGTAGCGCTAATTAGTTCATTTGAAAGAATACTATTTTATATTAAAAATAAACCCACTTATATATAGCGGGTTTATTGGTGTGTTTATATTGCTTACAGCAATGGAATTGTGTAGCTAACAATTAGACGGTTCTCGTCAACTTTACCGACGCTGATATCAGAGCGTACGGTTGAGTTGCGCCATTTAACGCCTAAGTTTTTCAAGGGGCCTTCTTGGAATACGTAACCAATATCGGTATCACGCTCCCACTCTTTACCGCTTGACTTACCTGCGCCCATATAAATGTTGCTACCTTTAACGTAGCGAGTCATTAGATTTAAGCCAGGAATGCCTAAGCCAGCAAAGTTATAGTCATAACGCGCTTGCCAAGATTTTTCATCAGTAGCGGCGAAGTCACGTACTTGTACATAGTTCACTAAGTATGGATCGGTTAACAACAGGTATGCATAACCTGTGTCGCCAGACATTTTTTGATAACCCAAGCCAAAGCTGTTGTAGCCTAATTGATAGGTCAGCATTCCTGAAATGGCTTTGTTATCAATACCACTATTATCATCTTCAGATGTTCTGGCAAAGCGTAAGTCAGCTTTTAATGACTGGCCTTCAGCAATTGGCAGAGTATAAACACCGTTGAGGACGTGCTGCTTGTAAACACCATCTAACTGACCGTAGTGATAACCAGTAACCAGTTGGTCATTCCACTTGTATGAGCCGCCTAAGAAGTTAAACTTGCTGCTTAGGTCTTGGTTGGTTTTAGTGTATTTAGAAAAGTCACGCTTACCATTATAAATACTGATTTTCATCGGCTCATTGTTGGTTGAGTTACGCTGATTATCACGCTCTAATTGACCAAGGTTCAGGGTTAAATTATTAACATCCTGACTGGTTAGCTGCATACCTTGGAATGTTTGCGGGATTAAACGGCCGTCACCTGAGGAGACGACTGGCAGTTTAGGCATTAAAGTACCCGCTCTTAGCGTGCTATCTGAAATGCGGAATTTTGCGGCAGCACCAATTTGTCCAAAACTGCTTGGTGCTCTTTTATCAGAGTCTCTTGGTAGTAAGCCGGTATTTGATGTGCCACGGCCAGAATCAAGTTTAAAACCGGTAAAGCCATACGCATCAACACCGACTCCAACAGTGCCTTCGGTAAAGCCAGACTCGTAGCGCAGTAAGAAACCTTGTGCCCACTCTTCAGCTTTTGATTGTGTAGCACCTGTATCGCGAAAATCGCGGTTCATATAGAAGTTGCGCAGCTCTAAGCTGGCTTTACTATCTTCAATAAAAGCAGCTTGCGCTGCCAAAGGTATGCTTAAGGCGACTGCGAGAGTGCCTAAGCTAATTGAACGTGCTAGCGGACTGAATTTCATTATTATAGTTCTCCAGAATGCGTGTTAAGGCAGTCTAAGTTTTTGAGTTGTGACCTATGCACTAAAACACGGCCATGACTGCGTGGTCAGTTAGACATTGGTCGAAAAAAATACTTTGCGGTAAAGTGTCTCTGAATTAAAGGAGCAGGGGGGTTACAGCACTATTGCATGCCGCCATTTGCGCCGGAAGCTGGCACACTATGTAAAATTTGTACGGAACCTATGTATGTCAGCCAATCAGATGCTACAGCCAGGATTTATTGTTGCGCACAGTAACCACCTAGAAGAACTGCGTGAGTTAGTTGTGCAGTGGACGAAAATCAATCCTTTGCACGCCCTTGAAAATGAAAATATTCTGGTGCAAAGCAACGGTATTGCTCAGTGGCTGAAGCTGGCGTTAGCAGAAGATAGTGGCTGCGGTATCGCTGCTGGCTTACAGATTGGTTTGCCGGCACGTTTTATCTGGCAAATCTACCGTCAGGTGTTGGGTACTGAAAGTATCGCGAAAAGCTCGCCTTTTGATAAAGCACCTTTAACTTGGCGTTTAATGCGTTTGTTGCCCAAAATTGTTGAGCAGCCAGTCTTTGAGCCGTTGCAGCACTTTTTAGAGCATGATCCAGATTTGCGCAAACGCTATCAATTAGCCGAGCGTTTAGCAGATTTATTTGACCAGTATCAAGTGTATCGCTCGGATTGGCTCAAAGATTGGGCGGTCGGTAATGATCAATTGCGCCAGCTTAAAGGGCAGCCAGCTGTCAGTGCAGAAAAGGTCCAAGCGCGTGAGCCAACAGTGGCGTGGCAAGCAGCGCTGTGGCGTTTACTGATTGATGATATAGGCGAAGAGGCAATTCATAGCAGCCGTGCAGCGGTACATCCACGCTTTATCAGTGCCATGCATGATATGAAGGAAGCGCCAGCAGGCTTGCCGCGACGTATTATTGTGTTTGGTATCTCTTCATTGCCCGCGCAAATGGTCGAAGCTTTAGCAGCGATCAGTCGTTTTAGTCAGGTGATGCTTTGCGTGCATAACCCGTGTCAGTTTCACTGGGCGGATATTGTTGAAGATAAGCAATTACTGCGCCATGAGTATCGCCGTCAAAGTCGTAAAGAAGGCTTTCCTGAGGTGTTATCCATTGAGCAACTGCACCAGTTTGCCCATCCTTTATTAGCGGCTTGGGGTAAGCAAGGTCGTGACTATATTAGTCTGCTCGATCAGCACGATGAGCTAGACAGTTACCAGGCTCAGTTTAAGAGTCACGGCCAACGCGTTGATATTTTTGAAGATGGTCACACCGCAACGCTACTAGAGCAGCTGCATAATGATATGTTGCACTTGCGCCCGCTGGCGGATACGCAAGCAACTTGGTCTGCGGTTAATCCGCAAACCGATCAATCCTTACGTTTTCATATTGCCCATAGCGCACAGCGTGAAGTTGAAGTGCTGCATGATCAGCTCTTAGCCCATTTC
>CAJDVO010000012.1_pt1 | contig 14764 bp, 13 predicted proteins | sample 7391281 | NCBI WGS metagenome assembly CAJDVO01 (sample SAMEA7055709, study PRJEB34461) | soil metagenome | biome: terrestrial ecosystem; feature: Peninsula; material: soil | place: Antarctica | collected 2016
AGCCGTACAGACTGATTTGAGCATGATGGTATCTCACAATTATTACTTACATTAGAAGCAAAACAGCAGGCCTTGGGAATGCTACATTGTGCTGCTTGGTTCAGTACTAAAGTACTGGTTTGACTGTTTATTTTGATGTGTGGCGCGCATTACCTATGGAGCTGCGTTGTGGGCTGCTGAGTAAAATACGCATACTGCCATTTCGCGGTCATTGACCATACTCAGTGAACTTTGCATGCCATAAGTAAAGCTCAAGTCACGCACTTCAAGAACATGTATAAGCACCTCGCATACGCAGAAGATCTGCCTATCAAGAACCCCATCGAGAAGGTCAAACTATACATATGCGCTCAGCTGTACGGATTAACAACCCGCATCGCAACCCTGCGCCATAAGATAAAGATGCAGAAAGTACCAACTAGGCAGTACCAAGGTAGGAGGATGTTCGGATCAAGGTCTGATTAGCATGAAGTGATTGTCAGAATCACCGAGGAAAGAGCATGCAGCAGTCGGTATCCAGCGTCTCGATGACGTCCCTGTCTGTTGAATTACAGCAGCTCACCCTGCAGTTGCAGGACGCTCGTGCTGATAATCACCGTTTAGCCCAAGCATTGATTGAGCAGCAAACCCGCGAGCGTCAACAACTGGGGCAAACCCTACATGATGATCTCGGCCAATATGTGGTTGGTATGCGTGCGCAAATTAAGCTGCTGCAGATGGTTGCCGAACAACCACAGGCCGTGCGCAACATCGCACAGCTCTTAGAGCAACACGCCGGTCATTTGCAGCAGGGTTTTCAGTGTTTAGTGCAGGATTTATATCCGGTCAAACTTGAAAACTTAAACGTCACACAGTTATTGCACAGCGTACAAACGCACTGGCTGCAACTGCATCGCGGGCAGTGCAATCTACATATTCTCGGTGCGCCGCCGCAGTTGTCGCTGGCGCATAAACAACAGTTGTATCGCTTATTACAAGAAGTGCTGACCAATGCCCAGCGCCACGGTCAGGCCACGCAAGTGCAACTCTGGCTACAATATAAACAGCAGGCTTGGCGTTTATTAGTGCGCGATAACGGCAACGGTGGTGCACAACCTAACAATGGTGTCGGGCTGCATTCGATGAGCGCGCGGGCCAACACTTTAAATGCGCAATTGCATATCCAAGCCCGCGCCAATCGTGGCTGGAGTATCTATCTGTACGCCCCTTTAGCGAGTGAGAATAATGAAAATACTCTTGGTTGATGATCATGCCGTAGTGCGCCAAGGCTATGCCAGCTTGCTCAGTGCTTGCATGCCTGACGTGGAGATTGCGCAAGCCTGATGGATATTGGTTTGCCAGGGATTAGCGGCTTAGAAACCTGCCGGCGTTTACTGCAACGTTTACCGCAATTGCCGATATTGTTTTTTAGCATGCACGATGAACTGAGCTTGGTGCGCCAAGCGTTGGATGCGGGTGCAGCGGGCTATATCAGTAAAATCGTTGCGCCTGAAGTGTTGATTGAGGCGGCGCGTCGCACGCTATCAGGGCAGATGTATATCGAGCAAGCGATTGCCACAAAATTGGCCTGTCATAAGTCTTTTCCCGGAGCGATTGATCCGCGTCTACAAAGTATGACACCGCGGGAAATGGAAGTGTTTGTAATGTTATCGCGGGGATTTGCCACGCAGCAAATTGCTGAGAAGCTTTCGATAAGTAGTAAAACAGTGTCTAACTATATGACTTTGTTGAAGCAGAAACTGCAGGTCACGTCCCATGTGGAACTGGTGCATTTAGCCATTGATACTGGGGTGTTGCGCATTGGTGAAGCCAGCTAATAGCCGGTGAATAAGCCGCTATTAGCTGTGCAAAGTGAGGGTGTTTACCAATCGACTGGGCATCCTGTACAACCTTCCATAAATGTCCCTAAAAAAGTTGCATAGTGACGGCGCGCGCCAGTCATATCAGCTTTAGCCATATTGGCTTCGCTGAACTTGGACTCCTGCATATTGGCATCAATAAAGGTCGATTGACGCAAATCGCTTTTAGTAAACCAAGCCATTTCTAAATTAGCCGCATTAAAGTTAGCTTTGCGTAACTTCGCACCCGACAGACGAGCGAAATCTAAATTAGCACCGCTAAAATCAGTATTTTTACCTTGAGCACCTTGCGCCATCATGGCCCAGCCGGTGATCGCGATCAGTTTAGTGTTGTCCAGATTGGCACCGCGCAGGCTGGCTTGCTGCAAGCTGGCGCGGGTCAGGTTGGCATTGGACAGGTTGGCTTGGTTAAAGGTGGCCAAATCCAGTTTTGCGTGACGCAAATTAGCGCCTGATAAGTTGGCTTTGTCGAAGTTGATTTTTTTCAAATCCATATTGCTCAGATCAGCATTGCGCAGATCCATGCCTGCACAGTTACTTGCGGGCTCCAGCTTACAGCCGTTGATGGTGGGTACGTCTTGGTTGGCCCATGCACCAGTGCTGAGCACCAATGCTAAAACAGATAAAAGATGGCGTTGCATACACAGTACCTCAGGAAAAACCGCTGCTATACAAGCACAGCAGCGGTGAGTATTAAGTGAATAGACTTAGCGCTATTACTTGTTATCCCACTCTGGCAGTTTGAACACCCAGAATGAACCGCCCTGTGCAACAGGCTTGGTTAATTCCGCCATATCGCCGCCCCACAGTGGTACTGCACCGCCGTAACCTGAGGTCACACCGATATACTGCTGACCATCCATTTCCCACGTAACAGGTGGTGAAATCACGCCACTACCGGTCTGGAATTTCCACAGTTCTTTACCGGTTTTTGCGTTAAAGGCCTTGAAGAAACCATCACTGGTACCGGTGAACACGAGGTTACCTTTGGTGGCTAAAACGCCCGCCCACAATGGTAATTTCTCTTTGTGTTCCCATGCTACTTTACCGGTGGTTGGATCCATCGCACGTAAGATACCGACGTGGTCATCAAACAGACGCTTGATACGGAAACCTTGGCCTAAGTATGCTGAACCTTTTTTGTAGCTGATTTCTTCGGTCCAGTAGTCTTCTTGCCAGTGGTTAGCCGGTACATAGAACAAACCGGTATCTTGGCTGTAGGCCATTGGGTTCCAGTTTTTACCACCTAGGAATGATGGTGATACTTGCACTGCCTTACCGCGCTTCTCACCAGGCTCAGGCTTGGGTGGACGCTGTCCTTTGTTTTCAACTGGACGACCAGTTTCTAAGTCAATATGTGATGCCCAAGTGATGCCGTCGACAAATGGGAAGGCATTTTTCAGCTTGCCGTTTTCACGATCTACGACATAGAAGAAACCGTTACGGTCAGCGTGCGCTGTGGCTTTGGTAACCTTACCGCTTTTGTCTTTGTGATCAAATAGCACTAACTCGTTGTTACCTGAGAAGTCCCACGCATCGTTTGGTGTGTGCTGGTAGAACCATTTAACTTCACCGGTAGTTGCGTCAACGCCCAATTGGCCTGAGGTGTAGAGGCTGTCGAAATCTTTTGGATCACCACCATCCGACGTTCGTTCCCAACCATTCCAAGGCGCAGGGTTACCGGCACCAATAATAATGGTATTGGTTTCTTCATCAAAGCTGGCGCTCTGCCATGGTGCACCACCACCTTGGCTCCAGGCTTCTTTTTTACCGGTCGGGTGATTTGGATCATCCGGCCATGATGGAGCTTTAATATCGCCGGTTGGCGTGCTGTCTTTACCGTTGAGGCGGCCCATATGGCCTTCAACAAAGGGACGCATCCAAACTTCTTCACCGGTATCAGGATCGCGGGCAAACAATTTACCCACGACGCCGAACTCGTCACCGGAGCTGCCGTGAATCAGCAGAACTTTGCCGGTTTTGGCATCTTTAGCCATGGTTGGCGCGCCGGTCATGGTGTAACCCGCGGCGTGATCACCAAATTTCTTGTTCCAAATAACTTTACCGGTGTCTTTGTTCAGTGCAACAACACGGGCATCAAGCGTACCAAAGAATACTTTATCGCCGAAGATCGACACGCCACGGTTGACTACGTCACAGCAAGGACGGATGTCGTCGGGCAGGCGGTGGCTGTAGTTCCACAGGCGCGCACCGGTTTTGGCATCCAGTGCCCAAACACGTGAGTAAGAGCCAGTGACATAAATAATACCGTCATGAATGACCGCTTGAGATTCTTGGCCGCGTTGTTTTTCATCACCAAAAGAGTAGGTCCAAGCTGGCGTCAGCTTAAAGACGTTGTCTTCGTTGATTTTGTTCAGTGGGCTATAACGCTGTGCGTTGGTGCCCATACCGTATTGCAATACGTTGGTGGTGGTTAGGTGGTCTTGCGCAATATCTTCCCATGTCACAGGTTTGGCAAAGCTGAGGTTGGTGCTAATTAAGGCAGCGCCGAGGATTAAGCCCTTAACGGCAAGGGCCAAGGGTTTGGCAGAGCTGGGTGATTGTCTTGTTATCATTGCTTTACTTCCCATAGGTTGCATGTTGTGAGTCTTGCGCTTGTTGATCGCGCAGTGACGGCCTCCATAGTCTGAAAGTGCGAGCCTTATGCATACGGAATTTTTCCCGCTAGTGACGGGAGTTTTTCCCAGTCGATGACTCAATTGGCAGTGCTTCTAAAACCGTTAATTTGTATACCTTTGCGCCTACTACTAAGGGCTTGGTTGTCGACCACCAAAGCAGGGTTCTCCTCAGGGCGCAGCATTTCTACCATAAAACCAGTGTTCAACTTAATGGCGAACGTCTTGCGACCTATTTAAAATGGTGAAAATGATGAATAAGAAAAATGCAGTGTTCGGAGCTTTAATTGCAGCCACTTTAGTTTTCTCAGCAGCTGTTTATGCACACGGCGATATGGTGCCGCAAAGCGTGAATACCGGTGATCTAGAAGCGTTAGGTGATGAGTGGCGTGAGAGCAATCCATACCGCGCGCCCAACGAGCAGAATGCTTTAGCGGTTGAGATTGGCTCGTCAGCCTATAACCAAAACTGTGCGCGTTGCCATGGTTTGGAAGCGATGTCCGGTGGTATTGCCCCGGATTTACGTGAGCTGCCTGGCGATGCTGACAATGATGAGTGGTACAAAGAGCGCGTGATCAATGGTGCGGTGCGTAACGGTGCTGTGTATATGCCGCGCATGGCTGACCACTTAACTCAAGAAGCATTGTGGGCGATTCGTACTTACGTTGAGAGCCGTGCGGAGCTGCAATAAGCAGCTTGCTGTTAGCTCGGCTAAATATGTATAGCGTAGTGAGTTGATTTAAAACCTGCGGTTTGATCGTGTTGTATTGCGCTTTGTGTAAGCACCGGCACCGAGCGCCGCAGTGATACATCCTGATTTATCGCGCCACGCATCGACCGTAAGCGAAAGGACCTCACAGCTGTCGCCTGAGCTTACATGCTAAAAGCGCTCACCGATTGAATCGAGCTGGAGGTGCTATGAAAACGCGAATTGTCTATGCCGTGCTGTTGTCCTTGGCCACAAGCTTTGCCGCTGCCGTGGAAGGCGATCCGCAGCCGTCAGTGATGTGGGAGTATTTCCATACGCGTCTGCTGGACAATGCCGACTTTGTCTTTGATGACAAGGTGCAAGTCAGTGTGCCGCCTTTTGCTGAAGATGCGCGACAAGTGCCGGTGGAAGTGGATGCGCGAGGGTTAAGCGGGCGTGTGGAAAAGGTGATGATTTGGGCTGAGCTCAATCCGATCCCGCAAGTGTTAAATCTGTACCCCAGTGCTGAGCTAGAGAAATTTTTAGCGGTGCGTATCCGTGTCGAACAAGCGACCCCGGTGCGCGCCGCTTTTTTAATGGACGATGGCATTTGGCATGTGGGTTCGGCACGGATTGAAGCAGCGGGTGGTGGTTGCAGTGCACCGAGTGTGGTGCGCGCCGAAGAGGGTTGGGAAAGCCGTTTAGGCCAAGTGTTTGGCGCGCGCTTTAACGATGGTGATAGCAGTCGCGTGCGTATGAGTATTTCCCATCCGATGGACAATGGCTTGGTGGAGTCCATCCCTGAGTTCTATGTCAATCAAGCCGAACTGCGCGATAACGACGGTGCGGTGCTGGCGCGTTTGGATCTGTTTTCTGCGGTCAGTGAAAACCCTACTATTACCTTGCGGGTTAAAGGCCATCCGCAAACCCAATTGTGGCTGCGCGATAATAACGGTAATGAATTCTCTGCACAGATTCCTTAGTCGGCGCTCTGTGTGGTGTTGGGCTGCGGTTAGCAGCACTTAAGGCCTTAGGCTGAATGAACTGTGTCAATTGAGGTGATGCTATGCGCTGGTTCTTACTGGTTTTATGCGGCTGGCTCTGCAGTGCAGCTGCCTTGGCAGATTATTTGCTGACCCCAAAAGAAATCGCTGAAAACACCTATCTGCTGGAAGGCTCAACCGATAACTTCAGCAAAGACAACGGCGGCAATATCGTCAATGTGGCTTTTATTGTCACGGATGCTGGGGTAGTGGTGATTGATACCGGGCCTTCCTTGGCTTATGGCAAAGCGTTACGCACGGCAATTGCCACGGTCACTGACCAGCCGATAGTGCAAGTATTTCTCACTCATCATCACCCCGACCATGCCTTAGGCAACCAAGCCTTTGCTGATGTGCCGATTGCTGCCCTCGAAGGCACAAAAAAGCTACTGCAAGAGCAGGGCGATTATATGGCGGAAAATATGTACCGCATGATCGGCGATCAGATGCGCGGCACGGAAGTGGTGCTACCCACGCAAATTGTTGAGGCTGGTGTGGTTAATATTGGTGGGCATCCGTTGCAGATCTTATCGTTAACCGGCCATACCAGTGCCGACTTGGCACTTTTAGATCAGCGCACCGGAGTATTGTTTGCCGGAGACTTAGTCTTTTACCAGCGTGCTTTAGCTACGCCTAATACCCCAGGCCTCGAAGCATGGCTCGCTGATATCAGCACCCTACAAGATCTGCCTTGGACCCTCATTATCCCCGGTCATGGGCCATTAGCAGCGGACAATAAACCCTTTGTACAGATGCGTGATTATCTAACTTGGCTCGACACCGCCTTACGTGAGGCAGCGCAAAGTGGTATGGATATGAACCAAGTCCTGCGCCTGCCCATCCCCGAGCGCTTCGCCAACGTTAGCCTCACATGCTATGAACTCGTGCGCACCGTCAGCCACCTCTACCCGCATTACGAACAACAGCAATGGCAACGTATTGATCAGTAATATTCCCCACCCACCAGCAACCCATCCAACCGGCTGCTGGCATTCACACAATCTCAATTAGTTCCTAAAGCGACATACGACTTACTCGCCAACACCATCACTGATCAATGAGTGCTTCGCTCGTCACACTCACCCCGAAGCACTCATTGACCATTTATATCGCTTGCACCAACGGAGTATCAGTAATTTGAAAGCAATCTAATTCAATACAGCCATCTTCACTATTTGAGCTACAGCAGCATAAACCATGCAAACACCAATCCAATTCCCCAGCAATAGCTCTTCTCCACAACCTATTGCAAAACCACCCAACACCATCACTTATCAATAAGCAGCACGAGCGAGGTACGGTATACCCCAATCATGCTGAATGCTCTTAACACCGCTCGAACAGAATCAAACACTCCCCGGCATACACCAATCCTGCTTGACGCTTTTAAAACTCCCAGAAGGACCGACGCATACTATCTACTTCCAAATGATTAGATTTCCCATGCCTATGATGCATTCGGCTAGCAGCCATCCATAGCTATCATCGAACCATAACCTGCCCGTGAGTGGCGCAGGCACTGAATAAGAAAGAGGCTAAACACATGATTTACGCACAACCAGGCACACAGGGCTCACTCCTCACCATCAAACCCCGCTACGGCAACTACATTGGCGGCCAGTTTGTACCGCCCGTTAACGGCCAATACTTCACCAACATCACCCCCGTGACCGGTGCCGTAGCCGGTGAGTTCCCACGCTCAGACGCCGACGACATCAACCTAGCCTTAGACGCCGCCCACGCCGCTGCACCTGCTTGGGGCAAAACCTCAGCTCAAGACCGCGCCCGTGTTCTATTGCGCATCGCCGACCGCATCGAAGAAAACCTCGAGCTGCTCGCCGTTACTGAAACGTGGGACAACGGCAAGCCCGTACGTGAAACACTGAATGCCGACATCCCTTTAGCTGCTGACCACTTCCGTTACTTCGCCGGCTGCTTGCGTGCTCAAGAAGGTTCAGCTGCAGAAATCAACGAACATACCGCCGCTTACCATTTCCACGAACCATTGGGTGTGGTTGGCCAAATCATTCCATGGAACTTCCCGCTATTAATGGGCGCATGGAAACTTGCTCCAGCACTGGCCGCTGGTAACAGCATCGTGCTTAAACCTGCTGAGCAAACGCCATTGTCGGTCACTGTACTGATGGAATTAATCGGTGACTTATTGCCACCTGGCGTACTTAACGTTGTTCAAGGTTATGGTCGCGAAGCTGGTGAAGCTTTAGCTACAAGTAAGCGCATTGCTAAAATCGCTTTCACCGGTTCAACACCAGTCGGCTCGCACATTATGAAATGTGCTGCAGAAAATATTATCCCAAGCACCGTTGAGTTGGGCGGCAAATCACCCAATATCTTCTTTGAAGATATTATGAATGCCGAACCTGCGTTTATTGAAAAAGCGGCTGAAGGTTTAGTATTGGCGTTCTTTAATCAAGGTGAAATTTGCACCGCGCCATCCCGCGCGCTGATTCAAGAGTCAATTTACGAACCCTTTATGGCAGAAGTCATGAAGAAGATTAAAAATATTCGCCGTGGTAATCCACTCGATACCGAGACCATGGTCGGCGCACAAGCGTCAGCTCAGCAGTTCGAGAAAATCATGTCCTATATGGACATTGCTAAAGACGAAGGCGCTGAACTATTAACCGGCGGTAAAATCGAGCAGCTCGAAGGCGAGTTTGCCAGCGGTTACTACATCCAGCCGACCTTGCTCAAAGGTCATAACAAAATGCGCATCTTCCAAGAAGAGATTTTTGGCCCAGTTGTCGCAGTCACCACCTTTAAAGATGAAGCTGAAGCGCTGGAAATTGCTAACGACACCGAGTTTGGTTTAGGTGCTGGCGTGTGGACGCGTGATATTAACCGTGCTTACCGCATGGGTCGTGGTATTCAGGCGGGTCGAGTATGGACCAATTGCTATCACCTCTACCCAGCGCACGCAGCATTTGGTGGTTACAAGAAATCAGGCGTGGGTCGTGAGACACACAAAATGATGCTCGATCACTACCAGCAGACCAAAAACCTGTTGATCAGCTACGACATCAACCCTTTAGGCTTCTTCTAAAGGTGCTGCACATGCCGCTGGAGCAATCTGGCGGCAAAACACTGCGCATTCCACGATGTGCCAGTCTAGTTATGCTTGTGATACGGATGCTAACTTGTCGACGTGCAGGGTAGGGCTTTGATTTTTCATCTTGCTTGCTCTTGCAACCTGCTCTGATTTTGTCGAAACGCGGCCCTTTGGCTGCGTTTTTTTTCGCCTGAAATAAGCAGTTTTTATACAGGATAAAAGCAGTGCGACCAATGGCAGCAAAAACCGGTCCCAAAGTAGCGTTTGTTCTACTGCGTAACAGCGCTATTAATAGAGACACCGGAATTGACCGGTCTTAATAAGAAAGAGGAATCTACTATGTGGACTAAACCTACCTTTAACGATATGCGTATTGGCTTTGAAGTGACGATGTACATTTCTAACCGCTGATCCCTATCGCTTGATGTTAATCGTCTAACGATCAGACCCCAGCTGCGGCTGGGGTCACTAAGGAAAAAATATGTATATACAAGTATTGGGTTCAGCCGCTGGTGGCGGTTTTCCGCAGTGGAACTGCAATTGCAAAAACTGTCATGGTTTACGCAAAGGCACCTTGCGCGCTGCACCACGTACCCAGTCGTCGATTGCGATCAGTGATGACGGCGTTAATTGGATTTTATGCAATGCTTCGCCGGATATTAGAAGCCAGCTTGAAGCATTTCCCGCATTACAGCCTGCGCGCCAAGCCCGCGATACAGCAATTGCTGGAGTTATTTTACTCGACAGCCAGATTGACCATGTCACAGGTCTTTTAACTCTGCGCGAAGGCTGCCCGCACGATGTTTGGTGCACCGATATGGTGCATCAAGATTTAACTTCAGGTTTCCCGGTTTTTAATATGCTGGCGCATTGGAATGGCGGTCTCAATCATCAGCTGATTAAGCTGGATGGTCAGCCTTTTATTGTGCCAGCCTGTCCCACCTTAAGCATCACTGCCATATCTTTACGCAGTAATGCACCACCTTATTCGCCGCGCCGTGACGATCCGCACCCCGGCAATAATATTGGCCTGCTAATTGAAGATACGCGCACAGGTAAAAAAGTATTTTACGCCCCAGGTCTGGGTAAGCTCGACGATAACGTACTGAGCATGATGCGTGATGCGGACTGTTTATTGGTCGATGGCACGGTCTGGCAGGATGATGAAATGCAAGTCTGTGGCGTGGGCACCAAGCTTGGTAGTGAAATGGGCCATCTGGCACAAAGCGGCCCTGGTGGCATGCTCGAAGTGCTGGCAGATTTCCCCGATGCACGTCGTATTTTAATTCATATCAACAATACCAATCCCATTCTCGATGAGGACTCCGCCGAGCGCGCGCAAGTGCACGCTGCCGGTGTTGAAGTGGCTTACGACGGAATGAGCATTGAACTTTAGGAGCTTGCGATGAGCGAGCAAGCGATGACCCCCGAGCAATTTGAACATGCGCTGCGCGCCAAGGGAGCCTATTACCATATTCATCACCCTTACCATGTGGCCATGCACAACGGCGAAGCCACACGGGAACAGATTCAAGGTTGGGTGGCCAATCGTTTTTATTACCAACTTAATATTCCCATGAAAGATGCAGCGATTATGGCCAACTGCCCTGATCGTGATATGCGCCGTGAGTGGGTGCAACGTATGTTGGATCATGATGGCGCGCCGGGTGAAGAAGGCGGGATTGAAGCGTGGCTGCGTTTAGCGGAGGCGGTGGGGCTTGATCGTGAGCAAGTGTTATCGGGCGAATTAGTTTTGCCGGGCGTGCGTTTTGCGGTGGATGCTTATCTTAACTTTGCTCGTCGTGCTAGTTGGCAAGAAGCTGCCAGCAGCTCCTTAACTGAACTGTTTGCGCCACATATCCATCAGTCGCGCCTTGATGCCTGGCCTGCACATTATCCATGGATTGATAACAGTGGTTATGACTACTTTCGTAAGCGTTTAAGTGAGGCGCGCCGCGATGTGGAGCACGGTTTAAAAATCACCTTGCAGCATTACACCACCCTAGCAGCGCAGCAGCGCATGTTAGAGATTTTGCAATTTAAATTGGATGTGCTGTGGAGCATGTTGGATGCCATGAGTATGGCTTATGAGCTGAAGCGTCCACCATATCACAGCGTTACTGAGCAAGCCGTTTGGCACCGAGGGTTGGGCGTATGAGTGAGTTAAATCTAGAACAACCCCTGCGCATTCGTCGCGGTTTTCGTTTGCAGTGGGAGCCGGTGCAAAACGGCTATGTGCTGCTGTATCCAGAGGGCATGATTCAGCTGAATGACAGTGCCGCGCATATTTTAAAATTAGTCGATGGCAAACGCAGTATTGAGAACATTATTGGTGAGTTGCAGGCGCAGTTTCCCGATGTGCCCAACCTCGATGAAGATGTATTGACCTTTGTGGGGGTGGCGCATGCACAGTTCTGGCTTGAATACTGCTAATCCGGCAAGCGCCACGCAAAGCCCGCCACTGTGGTTGTTGGCTGAGCTGACCTACCGCTGTCCATTGCAGTGCCCCTATTGCTCAAACCCTGTCGACTTTGCTCGTAGCGGCGAAGAGCTGACCACCGCGCAATGGATTGAAGTGTTTCGCCAATCTCGCGAGTTGGGTGCGGCGCAGCTAGGCTTCTCCGGTGGTGAGCCACTGGTGCGCCAAGATTTAGCTGAGTTGGTCAAAGCTGCGCGCGACTTGGGTTATTACACCAACTTGATTACTTCAGGTATTGGTCTAACTGAACAGCGTATTGCTGAGCTGAGTGATGCTGGTTTAGATCATATCCAGATCAGCTTTCAGGCCGCCGATGAAGAGGTCAATAATATGTTGGCCGGCTCGAAAAAAGCTTTTGCGCAAAAACTGGCGATGGCCAAAGCTGTTAAAGCAGCGGGCTATCCGATGGTGCTGAACTTTGTCACGCATCGGCATAATATTGACCGTATGGATCGTATTATCGAACTGTGCATTGAGCTTGAGGCAGATTTTGTTGAGTTGGCCACTTGTCAGTTTTACGGCTGGGCGGAACTCAATCGCGCCGCATTGTTGCCGACGCGTGAACAACTGGAGCGTGCAGAAAAAGTCACCCAGCAATGGCGCGAAAAGCTCGAAGCTGAAAACCATCCCTGCAAACTGATTTTCGTGACCCCTGATTATTATGAAGAACGCCCCAAGCCCTGCATGAATGGTTGGGGTAGCTTGTTTCTGGATATCACCCCTGATGGCACCGCGCTGCCATGCCATAGCGCACGACAGTTACCAATCAAGTTTCCCAATGTTAAAGAACACAGCATTCAGCATATTTGGCAGGAATCCTTTGGCTTTAATAAATTTCGTGGTTTTGATTGGATGCCAGAACCGTGCCGTTCTTGCGATGAAAAAGAAAAGGACTTTGGCGGCTGCCGTTGCCAAGCCTTTATGCTCACCGGTGATGCTAGTAATACCGATCCTGTCTGCAGTAAATCTGCACACCACGGTATTATTCTTGCCGCGCGCGAAGAGGCTGAACACGCACCTTTAGGTGTGGAGCAGATGGTGTTTCGTAATGAGAAAATGTCAAAAAATATCATTATTAAAGGGTGAGCAGCGATGCTAGAGGATGAAGCGCAGGCCGCTGGGTTTTGGCACAGCGATTGGAGCGCGCAGCAGGCTGCAGCAGCGGGACGTGAGATCAATGAGTTAAAGGTTTCAGCGCAGGGTGTGTTTTGGTCCGAGACCGATCCGCAAACAGCGCAAACGCTGCTCTACCGTTATCAGCATAATACGCAAGCCACCACTGTGTTTACTCCCTCTGGCTTCTCAGTACGCAGCCGCGTGTATGAATACGGCGGCGCCTCGTTTTGCCTAACCGCGCAGGGCGTGGTGTTTACCAATGAAACTGACCAGCAAATCTATCTGCAACCTTGGCAAGGCACGCCGCAGCCGTTAACCCAGCGTAGCCAGTGCCGTTATGCTGATATGCAGTTTGATCCACTGACCAACAGTATTATCGCGCTTGAAGAAGAGCATCAGGCGCAAGCGGTTATCCATCGTCTGGTGCAAATCGATTTGCCCATGAATCACGACTCGGCATGCTGCGAGCCAAGACTGCTTGCCCAAGGCAGCGACTTTTATGCCGCACCGCGTTTAAGCCCCAATGGTCAGCGCTTGGCGTGGATTGAGTGGCAGCGCCCAGATCAACCATGGACGCAAACGCAACTGTTCTGTGCGCAACGCAACCCAGACCATAGCTGGGGCACGCCAGTCTGTATGGCTGGTGCCGCAGGTGATGCGTCACTGCAACAACCCTTATTTGATCAGCACAATCGTCTGGTGGTGCTCAATGACCAAGACGGCTATTGGCAGCCGTGGCGTGAGCAGCTCGCGGGTGATTTACAAAAACTTAACGGTATTGACGCCGACTATACAGGCGCGCCTTGGCAGTTAGGCGGTTGCAATTATCTACCACTGAGCAATGACAGCTACTTAATCAGCTGGCTGGAACATGGCCGTGGCCACCTTGCAGTCTATTCGTTTTCCCAACAAGCCATCAGGCAAACTTTGACCATTGATTACAGTCGCTTACGGCATTTAGCTGTCGACAAACAGTTTTTTTATTGCATTGCTGAACACGAGGCACAAGGCCGCGCTGTATTGGCGATCAAGCGTGATACAGGACAGATTGAAGTTCTTAGGCAGTTAGCCATTAGCTTAGATACCGATGACATTTCCCGTCCGCAAAGTTTTTACTTTCCCAGTACCAACAATGAGCCCGTACACGGCTTTTTCTATCCGCCGTGCAATAGTCGCTACACACTCAAAGCAAGTGAGCGTCCGCCGCTACTGGTGTTTCTACATGGCGGTCCCACTTCCGCCTGTTATCCAGTATTTGATGCGCGGATTCAGTTTTGGACCCAGCGCGGCTTTGCTGTAACTGATCTGAATTACCGTGGCAGCACCGGTTTTGGCCGCAATTATCGCCAGCGCTTACACCTGCAGTGGGGCACGGCTGAAGTGGAGGATATCTGTGCTTTGGTGCAGAGCTTAATTGATCACGATAAAGTTAATTCACAGCAAATTTGCGTACGTGGAGCCAGTGCCGGTGGTTATAGTGCTTTATTAGCCATCGCTGCCAGCCCACACTTTGCCGCTGCAGCCAGCTTATATGGCGTTAGCGATCCTCAAGCCTTACGTAAGGTGACGCATAAGTTTGAAGGCGATTATCTGGATTGGCTACTGGGCAGCCCTGAGCAGTGTCTAGCACGCGCACCGCTAGAGCAGGTGGCACAGATTAAAACGCCAGTGATCTTCTTTCAAGGCGGACGCGATGTGGTCGTGGTGCCAGCGCAAACGGCCGATATGGTCAGAGCCTTAACAGAGCAGGGCGTGCGCGTGGCTTGCCACCTCTATCCTGAGGAAGGGCACGGTTTTCGTCAGGCACACAATTTAGCCGAGGTACTGCGTTTGGAGTTGGCCTTTTATCAGCAAGCATTTCAACGCGGCTGAT